>Ga0210102_1000082_pt1 | contig 27367 bp, 20 predicted proteins | sample RushOxbow_ThreeS_4_FD_185563 | JGI IMG/M metagenome (GOLD analysis project Ga0210102, IMG submission 185563) | Wetland microbial communities from San Francisco Bay, California, USA, that impact long-term carbon sequestration -... | ecosystem: Environmental > Aquatic > Marine > Wetlands ...
GGCGGTCAAGAGGCGGCTCACGGGCCAGAAGTGCGGGTCCATCGTACCGCCGACGTCCATCAACAGCAGCAGTCGGACGTTGTTGCGGTGCTCGGGCCGAAACACCAGTTCGATCTCGCCGCCGTTCCTGCAGGTCTCCGAGATCGTCTCGTCGAGATCGAGTTCGGTCGCGGGCCCGCTGCGGGTGAGCCGGCGCAGCCGCTTGAGTGCGACCTTGGTCTGGCGCAGGTCGAGCGTGACATCCGTCCGGTAGTTCCGGTAGCGGCGATCCTCGGCGATCTTCATCGCCGAGCGGTTACTCGGCGTGCCTCCGACGCGAATGCCCGTGGGGTGGAATCCGCCGTGCCCGAAAGGCGACCGGCCGCCCGTGCCGATCCACTTTCCGCCGCCGTCGTGGCGTTCCGTCTGCTGCTCGAGGACCTCGAGATAGCGGCGCATCAACTCGTCGCTCGTGAGCAGCTCGAGGGCTGCGCGCTCCTCGTCGCTCAGCTCCTTGAAATTGATCGGGTTCTCGAGCCACTGCATCAGTTCGTCGCTGACCGAGAGCTCACCCTCCACGCCGTGGAAGACCCGCGCAAACACGCGGTCGAAACTGTCGAAGTACGTTTCGCTCTTGACCAGGCAGGCGCGCGACAGGTTGTAGAACGACGTCAGGCTCGACGCGTGCTGACCCGTCTGGAGGGCCTTCATCAGCATCATCCATTCCTGGATGGCGACGGGAATTCCCTCGGCCCGCAGCGCGTAGAAGAATTCGAGGAACACGGGTCGCGACCTAGCGCTTCACCGGCGCGACCGCGGTATTGCGCGCCTCAGGGCTCGACGGCAGCCAGAGCGGGTCGGGGGTCATTGGTTGAACTTGGGTCCGAGGTCTTCCCATCTGCGGGGAAGCACGCCGCCCTTGGTCGTGTAGTCGAGCAGCGACTCGGTGTCCTGCTCGTTCTTCAACAGCGATCCCAGGAACGGGATGTGAGCTTCGAGCCGAGCGCGGGTGATGCCAGAGCGCAGCAGCGCCGAGATCCAGTCGATCAACTCGGACGTCGAGGGCTTCTTGCGCAACTCGTTCTGGCCGCGCAACCAGTAGAACTTGATCAGCACCTGGTCGAGCAGCGCGGCGTCCAGGTTGGGGTGGTGGACGTCGACGATCTGCTTCATCAGCGCGACGTCCGGAAAATCGATGAAGTGAAAGATGCAACGGCGCAAGAACGCGTCGGGAAGTTCCTTCTCGTTGTTGGAAGTGATGATCAGCACCGGTCGCTCTTTGGCGGCGATCTCGTCGCCGGTTTCCATCACCGTGAAGCGCATCTCGTCGAGTTCGAGCAGCAGGTCGTTGGGGAACTCCATGTCCGCCTTGTCGATTTCATCGATCAGCAGGACGTGCCGTGCTTCGGCCTGGAAGGTCCGCCCGAGCGGGCCGAGCTTGATGTAGGCGCGGATGTCGCCGACGTCGCCATCGCCGAAACGCGCATCGTTGAGCCGCTGGATCGTGTCGTAGACGTAGAGACCTTCCGCGGCTTTCGAGGTCGACTTGACGTGCCACGACTCCATCGGCATGTCGAGCGCTTCGGCGATGTGTTTCGCGAGCAGTGTCTTGCCGGTGCCGGGCTCGCCCTTGATGAGCAACGGGCGCTCGAGCGCGATTGCGCAATTGACGGCGTCCATCAGCGCATCGGACGCGATGTAGCCCGCGGTTCCCTTGAAGTGGTTGAAGGCGTCCTTGTGGGGCGTTTGGCTCATGTGCAATTCCCGTCCGTCGAGCTGATTGGGCATTGCGCGGGCCGAGGCGGTTCGCGCCGCGCAGCTTTGGATGGTTTGGCATCGCGCAGGATAGGGTGATTCCGCGGTCGGCGCGAGCCGGAGCGGGGCCCGTGTCGGCCGGTCGAACGCAGCAGATTCCGGCTCAGGCGAACACGATGACGTTGCGCAGCGCCTCACCGCGCTTGACCGACGCGATCGCCTCGTTGATCTGTTCGAGCGGGTAGCGCGCGCTGATCAGCTCGTCGAGCTTGAGTTTCCCCTGCTTGTAGAGACCGATCAGTTCGGGAATGTCCAGCTGGATGTTCGAGCATCCCATCTTGGAGCCCAGGATGCGCTGCGAGTTGTCGGCCAGCGCGAGCACGTCGAACTCCGCCTTGACGCCGAGCGCCGGCATTCCCACCATGACGGCGGCGCCCCCCCGAGCGAGCAATCGAACTCCTTGGTCGGCGGCCTCCTTCGCGCCCACGGTAACGAAGACGAAATCGGCGCCGCGCCGTTCGGTCAAGGCCTTCACGCGCTGGCGCAGGTCGACCTTCGTCGGGTTGAAGGCGTGGGTGGCGCCAAAATCTCGCGCGGCCTTCAGCTTGTCGTCGGACACATCCACGGCGACGATGGTTCGGGCCCCCGAGAGCGCTGCGCCCTGGATGCTGTTGAGCCCGACGCCACCCGTGCCGATGACCACGACATTCGCGCCCGCGGGAACCTTCGCGGTGTTGGTGACGGCGCCGAAACCCGTGATGACGCCGCAGGCCAGCAGCGCGGCGCGATCGTGCGGCACATCGCCCGGGATCGCGACGACCTGTGAAGCCTCGACCAGCGCGTATTCGGCGAACGCCGCCGTCCGCAAACCGTGGCCGATCTTCGCCCCGTCGCGCGCGGCGCGAAGCGGGCTTTCGGCATCCAGCGGAAAGCGGGTTTCGCAGGATCCGTAGTAGCCCTGCGCGCAGCACGGACAGCGGCCGCACGAGCGCACCAGGGTTACGACGACCGAGTCGCCGACCCTCACGCCGCGGACACCGTCGCCGATCGCGTCGATCAGGCCGGCGGCCTCGTGTCCGTAGATGGCGGGCAGCTCGCCGCCCCAGGCGCCTTCCGCGAAGTGGATGTCCGAGTGACAGATCGCGCAGGCCTTGAGCTGGACCCGGACCTCGCCGCTCGAGGGCGGAGCGAGGTCGACGTCTTCGATTTCGAGCGGCGCCCCGAACTTGCGGCAGACGGCGGCTTTCACGGCGGATCCTCTCGCGGGCGATTCCCGCTCCGGCCCGACAAGCCGGGCCGGCGTCCGCCCGAAGGTAGGTCGCCAGCCGGCGTTTGCACGCCCGGATCGCCGCGCAGCGACAGCGGCGGCCGCGAAACGGGCCCGCTAGCGTCCCAGCCGTGACGGACTCCCGCGATCCCAGAGACCTGCGCAAGGATGCGCCGCTGCTCGACGGCTGGCTCGACTTCCGCGCCGCCCACGTGACGCCGTTCGGAACGCCCGGCCACAAGCAGCGCTTCGACCTCGTCGGCGCGGTCGTCGACGGCGACGTTCCGCTCTACGGCGGCGTCGACACGATCCGGCAGCGCGCGGGCGCGATGGCGCACGCCGACCGCAAGCTCGCGCGGCTCTGGGGTGCCGACTGGGCGCGGATCTCGGTCGGCGGCTCCACGCACGGCAACCAGACGCTCGTGCTCGCGATCTGCCGGCCCGGCGACGAAGTGATCGTCACCCGCACACTGCACCGCTCGCTGTTGCTCGGGATGGTCCTGGTCGGCGTCAAGCCGATCTGGGTGAGCCCCGAAGTCGATCCCGTGACGGGGCTACCCACGCGCGTGCCGGTCGAACGCGTCGAGCGCGCGCTGGCCGCGCACCCGAACGCCAGGGCGGTGTTCCTCGTCGAGCCCACCTACGTCGGCACGCTCTCGGATGTCGCGGCCCACGCCGAGGTCGCGCACGCGCATGGGATTCCGCTCGTCGTCGACCAGGCCTGGGGCGCCTACTTCGGCTTCCACCCGGGCCTGCCGAAGCACGCGCTGCAGTCGGGCGCGGACGCGATGGTGACCAGCGCGCACAAGACGCTGCCCGCCTACACCCAGAGCGCGCTGATCTTCGCGCGCGGCGAGCGGATCGACCGCGATCGACTCGACCGCGCGTTCGAAGCGACCGCGACGACGAGCCCTTCCGGAACGATCGCCGCGAGCGCCGACGCCGCTCGCGCGCTGCTCGAGCGGGACGGCGAGCGGCTGCTCGGAAACCTGTTGCAGATCGTCGACCACGCGCGTGACCGCTTGCGCAAGATCCCGGGCCTGGTGCTGCTCGACGACGTCGTCGACCGCTCGGTGATCGTCGACCGCGCGAAACTCGCGATCAACGTGTCCGGAACCGGTGCGACCGGCCTCGCAATCGAGGACCAGATGGTTGCCGCCGGAATGCCGATCGAACTCGCCGACCGCGACACCGTCGTTCCGATCTTCTCGATCAACGACGACCTCCGCTCGCTCGATCGTTTCGTCGACGGCATTGGCGCGGCGATCGAACGCGAGCGCGCGACACCGCGACCCGTGCTGCCGTCGATTTCGTGGACGGTGGTTCCGCAGGTCGTGATCTCACCGCGCGACGCCTATTTTGCGCCGCACGCCACGGTGCCCGCGGACGACGCGATTGGCAGGGTGTCGGCCGAACTCGTCGCCCCGTACCCGCCCGGCATTCCGGTGCTCGCGCCCGGCGAGCGCATCACGCGCGAGGCCGTCGACGGGCTGCGGCAGGCGATGGCCGATGGTACGCAGGTCCGCTACGCGGCCGACCGCACACTCGCGACCCTCCAGGTGGTGGCGGAGCGCTGAAGAGATCGGCGCTGCGGCAGCGCCGCAGACGGCAACCGATCGATCAGCTGGCGTTCCGCCGGCCAAGCGTCACGACATCCCGCGCCGAATGGCGAAACCGCCGCGTTTCGGTTGAGTAGAACCGTCTCGATCCTGGTACAGCTTGCCGCATGCATTTCGAAGCGGCCAAAGTTTCAGCCCTGCGCGCGCAAGCCGCGTTCGGCCGCGCGAGAGGGCCGGTAGGCGAAGGCGAAAATCCCCGCGTAGCAGCTGGCCGTCAGCCATCCGATCAGCCGGTAACTGCCCCCGGCGTTGAGCAGCAGGCCCGCGAGCAGCGGACCTGCCGCGGAAGTCCACGCCGATACGGATGCGGCGGCCGCGTTGATCCGACCGCTGCGGTCATAGAAGGCGACCAGGCCGTAGAGCAGCGGCATGAAGTACATCAGCGCTGCGCTCGAGACGACGTAGGCTCCCGCCCAGAGCCCGTGCGACGCCGAATACACGAAGATGAGTACCGCCACCACCTGGGACGCCGCGCCGAAACCGATCGTCAACGTGCGGCCGCCACTCGCCGCAAACCGCCCGGCGGCGATCGGCCCGATGATCGAGAGCGCTGCGCCCCACGAGAGGATCTGCCCGATTTCGGCCAGCGTGAAGCCGATCGAGATGCCGATACGCTCGGTAAACGGAAACACGGTGTTCAGACCGAGATTCAGGCTGCCCACGCTCAGCAGCAGCAGCACCGCGGTCGCACCGAGGCGTTCTCTCTGTATGGGGGTGCGGCCCTCTCGCGGGCCCGCCGGATCGGGCATCCAGAACATCAGCGGGGTGGCGAGCAAGGCGATGACCGCCGTGGCGAGAAACGCGCCCTGGGGGCCGAGCGATTCCGACGCGGTCGGCAGCGCCCAGAAACAGACGATCGAGACGACGATGTGGCTGCCCGAGAACCAGGCGAAGGTCCGGTCCGGTCGCGCGGTCTGCGCAGCCAGGCCGCTCGAGACGCCAAACAGGATGCCTTCGCCCATCCCGACGACGCCGCGCGCGAGCAGGAACACGGCCCATCGAGCCGTGGTCAGGCTCCAGATCGACAGCAGATATCCCAGCAGGAACAGCAGCATCCCAACGAGCGCCCAGCGGCGCTTGTCGATTTTCCGGTAGCGGGCCGCCAACAACATCGACGCGGAGGCCATCACACCGAGTTCCCAGGAAGACACGATCCCCGAGGTGCCTTCGCGCGCGTGGAAGCCGTCGGAAGTCGCTCCCACGAGCAGCGGGATCACATACAGCACGAGCACGCCGAGCGTGTTGCTCGCGGCGAGCGCGGCCAGCGCTCGCTTGCTGTCGATCGGAATCTCGGATCCGGCACGCATAAAAGCTCGGGCCCTCATAGACTTCTTTGGGCCCAAAAGCAAATTCTGGAAATCGAGCGCCTGTCGATCCAGAAGGCACGCAGGGATTCGCGATGCGAGCATTGACCGCTTCGCGATCGCTGTGTCAGGCTGACTCCGACTCGGATCAGAACCGCCGCAAGCAGAGCGGGACCAGCATACGACGATCGGGAGTCCCGAATTGAAGGGAGGGCAGGATGGGTTCGAAGCCGTCGAAAGCAAGGTCCCACGCCGAGCACGCGATCGAAACCGTATACGGAAAGCAAGACGCGCCGTTTTCCGAAGCAGAGTTCGGCGATCGGCTGCGGCGCGTCAGGCGCGAGATGGAGCGTCAGCAGATCGACACGCTGATCGTTTCCGACCCCGCCAACCTGTATTACCTGAGCGGTTATCAGTGCGCGTGGTATCAGGACGGCGGGCCGCGCGATTGGTATCCCGCGAGTTGCATCGCGGTAAACGTCGATTCCGATGATTTCATCTATTTCGAGGAAGTCGACGAACTGATCAACAGCCGGATCACCTCCATCACACGCGACGTGCGGCCCATCATCCTTTCCCTGACGAACTGGCACGCGCAGGACAGCGGCGAGGCGGTCGGCCCCGACGATCCGCGCAGCGGGCTACTTCCCGCCGGCGAAGTCTTTCCGGGCCGCTTCATCGCGAAAGAACTCCGGGCCGAGGGCTGGCTCGCGGGCAACGTCGCGCTCGAATTCTGGAGCTACCGCCCGAGCCGCGGCTACAGCGAACTCTTCCAGGCGGAACTCGAACGCGCAGGCGCCCGCTCCATCGTCGACGGTTCCGTTGCGGTCAAGAACGTGCGCCGGATCAAGTCGCCGCAGGAGATCGCGTACATGCACCAGGCGGCGCGCATCGCCGAGGTCGCAATCGAGGCTGCCCACAAGGCGATGCGGCCCGGTGTGACGGAGCTCGAAATCTGGGCCGAGGCCGACTACGCGATGGCGAAGCTCGGCGGAGAGCACGCGGCGATCCAGAAGATGATGGGTTCGGGGCCGAAGAGCCACGCGCTGCACGCGCACGCCTCGCGGCGCGCGCTCGAACATGGCGACATCGTCAACCTGGATCTGTCCGGAGTCGTGCGCCGTTATCACTCGAACCTCGCGCGCTCGTTTTCGATCGGCGAGCCCTCGCCGGAAGTGCGCGCGCAGGTCGATCGCACCAACCGCGTCTTCGACGCCACCTTCAAGGCGATGCGGCCCGGCGTGCGGGTGCTCGAGTTCCTCGCTGCTGGCAAGGCCGCCGCAGAATCCGAGGGCATCTGGAATGACGTCTGGTGGTTTGGCGGCTACGAACTCGGGATCGGCTTTCCGCCGTGCTGGGTGGGAAACTTCGTCTACGACCACCGCTCGGCGAAGCCCGACGACACGCTCGAGCCGGGCTTCGTGGGCAACCACGAGTTCAACTTCTATCTGCCCGGCGGTCAGGGGATCCGCGAGTTGATCGACACCTTCGAGGTCACCGAGCGCGAGATCCGCTGGCTGCACGCGTTTCCGAAGGATCTCGTCGTGATCGACTGAGCGACTGCGATCGAGCTATTCGGCGCGATCCCAGTAATCACTCGGCCGGTCGTCGGAGCGGTAGATCTCCGGATCGACCCACGGATAGCTTCCGTAGGGTCGCCGCTGTGGCCAGACCTCGTCGAGCGTGCTGGCGTCGTAGAGCACGCCGCCCTTCATCACCCACGCGATGTCGGTCGTCGCGCGGATGTCGGCGAGCGGATCGGAGTCGAGAATCATCAGGTCGGCGAGTTTGCCGACCTCGATCGAACCGAGGTCCTGCGACGCGCCGAGGAAGTGCGCGCCGTGCGAACTTGCGAGCTCGAGCGCACCCATCGGTCCGAGCGCGGATGCGGCCATCCAGACCTCCCAGTGCGCGGCGATGCCGTGTTGCTGCCCGTGCGAGCCGATCGCGCCGTAGCCTCCTTCGGCGATGACGTCCGCGAGTCCCTGCGCGATCAGCGGGTAGCTGTAGTCGGTGAGCGGGCGCAGCATCCGGCGGCGCGTGTGCGGGACGAGTTGCCGCCACGGCAGGAAGCGGCGCAGCTTCGGATCCTTCCAGAGCTCGCTCTGTTGGTAGAAGTACTCTTCGTTCCACGCGCCCGGGCCTGCGACGACGAACGTCGGCGAGTAGGTGGCGTGCGCCTTGCCGAGGAATCGCGCGACGTCGCTGTAGATCGGCACGGCAGCCAGCGGATGTTCCCAGGCCGTCTGTCCATCCATGATCATGCTCAGGTTGTAGGGGAGATCGCCGCCCTCGCCCGTCACGATCAACTTCTGCTCGCGCGCCGCATCTGCGACCCACTGACGCTGCTCGCGGCGCGGCTGCAGGTATTGCTTCAGCAAGACCGCACCCCACGACTTCAAACGCTCGATCTCGTGCGCCGCAATTTCACGGGATTGGAGGTCGTTGCTGCGCGGCGAGTCTCCCATGAACAGCGGATCGCCGGTGCTGAAGGAGCGCGGCCCGATCATGAGCCCGGCCTCGCTGAGCTCGGCGGTCGGAAACACGTTTTGCGACCAGGGTGACGGCTCGAGCGTGGTCGTCACTCCATAGGCGAGGTAGGCGGCGGCCTCGTAGTCCTTCAGCGGAATGAAACCGCGGTGCTCCGAGTGGCGATGCGCGTGCATGTCGACGAAGCCCGGGATGATGGTTTTTCCCGACGTGTCGATCACCCGATCGGCGCCCGAAGTGTCACATTTTCCGACGCACTGGATCCGCGTGCCCCGGATCACCACGTCTCCGGAGTCGATCACGCTGCGATCTTTCAGGGTGATGAGGCGCGCAGCCGTGAACGCGATGGTTCCGGCGGGCTCGTAACGCGGAACCCGCAGATCGATCGCAAACGACTGCTTTTGCTTCGAGTCGACGTCGTAGCGAACATAGCGATCCGCGCTGCCGAACTCGACGACCGTCGGCGTGTGCCAGCGCGGATACAGGCCTCCGGTTTCGCTCAGTGTCGTGACCGGAAATGCCGCCTCGCGTCGCTCGAGCAGTGGCGGTTCGACTTTTCCGCCCGGGACATCGAACGGACCGACGCGAAGCGGGTAAGGCGCCAGATAGACGTTGTCACCTTCCTGAAAGGCGATGCTCTTGCCATCGGGTGACGGCATGACGTCATCCGCAAACGGAATGCGCAGATGAATGCGACGGTCTTTTCCGTCCGATTGCACCGATACGAGCTGACTGACCGTCCGTTCGTCATCGCCTTCGCCCGCGATCGCGACATTCTCGGTGAAGAAGACGCGGCCCTCCGGGCCGAACGTCGGTCTCGGAATCTGGGTGCGCTCGTAGATGTCGAAGCTCCAGGGAACGCCGCGGATTTCGGCGAGGAATTCGGGATCGCCTCCGCTGGCTGCGACCCGTACCAGCTCGTACCAGGGGTTGGAGACCAGCGCGCGGCCTCGCGCGGTCGCTCCCGCGCCGCGCACCGCGACGAGGGTGTTCCCGTCGGGGCTCCAGGCGGGATTGAAATATTCGCCCGGTCGCTGGGTCAGGCGTTCGGGCGGTCCACCCGCAGCAGGAACCCGCCAGAGGTGGCCCGCGCGGGTTTCGTCGACGCTGCTGAATGCAATCCAACGCCCATCCGGCGACCAGGCCGGCGCATATTCGAACGGCGCGAAATCGTCGGGTGTGAGCCTGCGGGGCTCGCCGTCTGGGAGCGGTTGAATCCAGAGTTTGCCCACGCCCTGGAAGACGAGCTGCCTGGCGTCTGGCGATGCGCTGGTCCAGCGCAGAAAGCGCGCTTTCATCGGGCCGTCGTGAATTCGCCAGGCTGTGTAGGCCTGCTCGGAGAGGGTTCGCTCGACGCGGGCGGTAAATGGGATCGCGTCGACCTTTCCGGTCGCCACGTCGGCGCGGCGCAGCTTGCCACCCTGCGAGAAGAACAGCGACGCGCCATCTGCACTCCACGCATAACCCGGAAGGATTTGCAGGCCGGGATCTCCCTCCGCGAGGTCGGGCTCGATCGGATCGATCAGGATCTTCTCCGCGCCGGTTGCGAGATCGCGCAACCAGAGCGCCGTGCGGGGCCCGAAGCGGTGGCCCTTGTAGGAGATCGTCGCGTCAGGAATGCGCCGCGCAAACGCAAGCGTCTTTCCGTCCGGCGAGATCTCGGGCGCAACCATGCCACCGCTCGAGCTGCGAATCTGCTGGTCTGAATGTCCCGCGCTGATTTCCACCACCTGACCCGTCTGGAAATCGAAGCGCCGCACCTGCCAGGCGCCCCCGAGCGAGTCGGCATGTCCCCCGTTTTCGTCGGTGCGCTCCGCGATGTGGAAGTAGAGATGCCGCCCATCCGGCGAAACGGACGGCCATGCGGCGGCTGGCTGTTCGTCACCGATCAACTGGATTCCGCTGCCGCCGTCGCGGTGGACCATCCAGATCCCCTCTTTGCCCGGTTTCCACCAGGGGCCGAGTTCGCGCCGGCGAAATACGATGTAATCGCTGTCCGGCATCCAGCTCGGTTGCGATACGCGCGCGGCGGGATCGATCACGACCGATTTCGGATTGGAGCCGTCGGCCCCCATGATCCAGAGATTGGTCTGGCCTTTGCGATCTGAAATGAACGCGATCCAGTTTCCGTCGGGCGAGTAGCGCGGGTGGTAGTTGAGCGCAATTCCGCTGTCCTGCGTCAGGCACTCGGCGACTCCCCCTTCGACGGGGACGCGATACACGTGTGCGAGCAGGTCGAAGACCAGCCAGCGCCCATCGGGGGAGACGTCCACCGACATGCGCGTTCCCTCCTCGGTGGCAAAATCGATCTTGCGCGTGCGGCCGCGCGGCTTGGTGACATCCCAGTCTTCGGTTTCGGCGGCGTGGCCGATGAAAGCGACGCCAGCGCCAAACGCGAGCAGCAGCGAGAGCGCGAGCGCCAATCTTGTCGTCATTGGAAACCCTCCTCGCGTTTGCTCACGCACCTCGCGATCGTAGGAAGTCTGCTCATTTTTGAAGAACGTTGCAGCTGCGGGGACGTCATCAGCGTGGGCGACGCGAGTCGATCCTGCGACCGGTCCAATCCACTCGAAACTCCGGATGGCAAGCGGATTCGGCGATCTCGGCGCATCCCATCATCGCGTCAGTTCGCCAGCATTCGATGCGGGATCATTCTCGCGCAGCTCGGCCGATCCCTCCAAGCCAGATCGCGAGGCTGCCTGCGAAAAACAACAGTGCAGCGTAGAGTGCGCTTCCCCAGCTCGAGAAGAGCGGCACGCCCGGAGTTTCGGCGTGGTCCTTTCCGGGCAGCGAAACCCTGCCTGTGAAGTCGGGGTCGAGGAAGGGCTGGAGGCTCGCCCATTGCGGTGAAATCTTCGCGAATTCGTCCCAGCCGAAATTGTTGCAGTTGGTTCCGACGCCGCCCGTCAAGCTGCCGACGAGCAGATTGTCCTGATCGAGCAGCATGCCACCGGAGGATCCGCCCTCCGTGACGCCCACGTTCCAGGCGTCGATTCTCCAGTAGTTCGGCCCCCAGCCATTCGGGCAGCTCGCGTTCGCGCAATCGATGGCCGGATCGTTGCGGATCGAGATCTGCTTGGGTTTGTCGGCCGGAAATCCGATCGTGGCGGCCGACGTCGGCGTGTCCCCGCTGCGGTTCCAGCCGACGAAGTAGATGTCGTAGCGGGTCTCCAGATCGGTGCCGTCGAGTTCGAGCAGATCGAGGTCCGCGTCAATGCTGTGATAGAGATCCGTCGAGCCCGTGGAGAATCGCAGCGGCGCGTCGTTCGATCCGCAGCTCGCGTTCTCGTAGTTCCAGTAGTAGGCCATCGTAGGAGGATCGATCCACCACTCGCAGTGTGCGGCGGTGAGGTAGAGGTGGCGGTTGTCCTGACGGACGTTGTTGATCAGCTGGCCGCTGCAGATGTACTGGCCGTCGTAGCCTTCGGCAACGGCGCGCTTGACGTCCTGAAACGGCGCGCCTTCCGCGCAGTTGATGTCGCGCTGGCAACTGAATGCGCCGCCGACCGACGCGGTCGCCTCGGTCGATTGGCTGGCGGCGGCGTGCGGCCTGCCGCGCGGGGCGAAGGATCCCATTCCCATCACGTCTCGAAACCCGTGCGACACGGATTCGAGTTCGAGGCTCGCGGGTCTCGAATCTTCGGGAAGGAACAATTCGATGATCGCCGAATCACCCGGAATCATCGGAGAGCCAAATCGCCTGGGCGGGCGGTTGTGCCGCTGCGTGTAGGCACCGTCGTGGTAGTCGCGGCTGACGGAAATGAAGTGGAGCTCCGCCGCTTCGGGGAGTTCGAAGTCGGCGAACTTGAAGCTCAGGAAGACCGCTCCGGGCGAGCTGATCCGAAGCCTCCAGATACTTCCGACGCCCGGAATGGCCTCCCAGGTGCCCGCGGTGTCCGGGTTCAGGTGCAGCGGGACCGCCACCGCAACGCGATATGGGGCGGGTTTGTCCCGGCGCTGCGCGTCGCGGTCGAGCTGGCTGGCGATGTCGACCGGGGGCAGCGTGCGATGCTCGATTCCGCTGGCACCGAGCAGCGGGTGAACGAAGCTCCTGGGCGTCGTCGTTGGCTTCGCAAAGGCCGTTCCGCTCGCGACGGCCAGCGCGATCAACGCGGTCGAGGCGGACAGGGCAATCAGCGCGCGCGTCATCTGCCGGGCACCTCCCGGCCTCGACCGGTATCCGGAACGGGTATCCGGCATCGGCCACCCCGTGTCGTCGGCGTGTGGGCTTCCGATGCCGGCAGCCGCCGGGATCCCGGCGGCTGCCGGAGCCTTCTACCATTCGGACGCGGATCGGGTCAATTGCTGTCTGCAGCCGCGCCGCCAGAGCCGGCTGCACGCGACCGCCGCGGGGTCCAGCTCGTTGCCGCGCGCCCGTAGCCCACTTCGGACCTGCACGCGGTCGGGCCGGAGGGCGCTTGAAGCTTCATAAGGATCCACTCGAAGCACTGCGCTTCAAATGCCTACTGATAAAGCGTGTTTTCAGATATTCGTGGCCGAGTCGCGATGCCCCGCGCGGCGAGTTTGCGCGTCCGCGTCCCCCCAAGCCAGCCGACGGCGTGTCGGTCGAGCGATCCGTCCCGGTCCCGTCCTTAGCCTCAGTGCGCGCTGGCCAGACCTTCGCGGAGTGCCTGGATCGAATATTCCGCGAAGTAGCTCGCACCGATTTCATTGAAGTGATTGAGGTCGTTGAAGAAGTACATCTGCGCGGGATTGCCTTCGGCGACCGAACCGCGAAAGATCTGCGCCATGTAGCCGGTGGGATCGATCAGCTCGATGTCGTTGGCCTTCGCAATGCGTGTGAGCTGGTCGATCGGATCGATCGTCGCGCAGTCGAATCGGGGTTGGAACGTCGCGTAATTGGCCTCGTAGCGGGGGTCGATCTGCGGAGCGAGCGGGGATACGAGGATGAAGAACGGCGCCTTCGGTGCGAGCTCGCGGATCTCCGCGAGCTTCTCGTCGAAGCTGCGCCACAATTCGCTGGAAACTTCCTCGAAACCCTTCGCGCCGTAGGCGTACGTATATTCACCGAGCGCGTCGACGCCGAGGTCCGCGCAGTCTTTCGACCGGAGGCTGTGGCGCACCCGATTCAGATAGTGGGCGAGTACCTTCTGGGCAACGCTCAAGTTCAGGTATTTGAGCCGGAACGCCATCAGCGCCTGTTGCAGAGGGCTCAATTCGACCTCGGCTCGGATCGCTTCGGCCCGCAGCGGCAGGATGTCGTTGAAGTTGAACTGGTACACGATGCCGACGATTTCCCGGTCGGAGAACAGCGCGACGAATCGTCGGATTGCTTCCGTGTTGTTGGCAAAGTTGTTCCCCATATAGGCGGGACTGACGACCTGGATCGGCTCGTCGGAGCGCAGATCGAATAGCCGCTGCCAGCGTTGCCAGTAGATGTCGTGAAACGCCAACCCGAAGCCGAAGCTGATCGAATCACCCATGACCAGAAGCACGCGCTGCGCACGCTCGGCGTCGAATTCATACCCGGGTTCCGGGACGCGAATCTTGACGCCTGAAAACGGCTGGAGATGGAAATTCTTGTTGCGGGTCTTGCTGGAGCTGACGACGTGACCCGCCATCTGCGGGAACAGCGCTCTCGCCGCCAATTCGATCGCGCCCAGGCCGACCAACACGCAAGCGAGCAGCAGGGCGCTCAAGAGCCACTTCCTTCTCGCACTCAACGGGTCGCTCATCGGGTCTCCGAGCCGCTTCGGGTCGCTCTTCGGAACCAGACGAGAAAACTTGAGAGAAACTCACTAGTTGCTCGGTCATTTGCGCGAGCGGGGAAGCCGGTTTTGGCTCGGAAGCGGATCACCGCGCGGGCCTCGCGCGGCGCTCGCTCCGCCGAAACCCGCACCCCGCCCGGGAGGCTTCGTTCGACCTCGCGCGCAGCGGGGCGATATCCCGCCACGGCCACAGCGGCTGCTCGACCGCGTCTTCGATCGCGCACCGGTCGGTCCAGCGCCCAACGCCCGCGCGGCGGCAGGGCCCGCGTCTTCGCCGACGCCGCTCTCGGTTCGATTTCCAGACGCGGTCTTTGGCTCCGCGCGGAGATCGGTGGCGCTCTTCCGCAGTCCGCGGACCGCAGGGAAACCCGAATCGGATTCCTCCTTTCTTCCGCATGCCGGATTCGTTACACCCTTCGTCCACTGAACCCGCGCGAGGACTCGAATTCTTGGTCGAAGTCACCCGTCACGACATCGTCATCGTCGGAGGAGGCGCCGCGGGATTGCGCGCCGCAATCGCTGCGACCGAGATCGACCCCGCCGCTTCCATCGCGCTCGTCTCGAAGGTCTATCCGATGCGCAGCCACACCGTTTCGGCGGAGGGCGGTGCCGCGGCCGTCGCGCGCGAAGACGACAACTTCGAGATGCACGGTTACGACACCGTCAAGGGATCCGACTTTCTCGGTGACCAGGACGTCATCCGCTACTTCGTCGAGCAGGCGCCGCGGGAGCTGACGCTGCTCGAGCACTGGGGCTGCCCGTGGAGTCGCAACGACGACGGAACGGTCGCGACGCGCGCGTTCGGCGGCATGTCGACCAAGCGAACCTGGTACGCCACCGACAAGGTCGGCTTTCACATGCTCCACGCGCTGTTCCAGCACTCGCTGCGCTTCGACAACATCGTCCGTTACGACGAGCACTTCGCGACCCGGCTGCTGATCGACGGCGGAGCCGTGCGCGGCGTCGCGGCCCTCGACGTTCGCACCGGAATCGTTCGGGTGGTGCTGGGCCGAGCGGTGATCATGGCGACCGGTGGCGCTGGCAAGATCTTTCCGTTCACGACCAACGGCAACATCAAGACCGGCGACGGCATGGCGTTGGCCTACCGCGCCGGCGTCGCGCTCAAGGACATGGAATTCGTCCAGTACCACCCGACGGGCCTGCCCGGAACCGGCATCCTGATCACCGAGGCGACCCGCGGCGAGGGCGGTTATCTGATCAATTGCGACGGGGAGCGCTTTCTCACGACGCGCGACTACGGGGTGGGCACCAAGGCCGAGCTCGGACCGCGTGACATGATCTCGCGCGCGATCATTCAAGAGATCGAGGCGGGTCGCGGGATCCCGGGCCCGTACGGCGAGTACGTCCACCTCGATCTGCGGCACCTCGGCGAGGCGAAGATCGACGCGCGCCTACCGATGGTTCGGGAAATGTCGAAGATCTACATCGGCGTCGATCCCGTCCACGAGCCGATCCCGATTCGTCCGGTCGTCCACTACATGATGGGCGGCATCGATACCGACATCACCGCGGCGACTTCGCTTCCGGGCCTCTACGCGGCGGGCGAGGTCGCGTGCGCGTCGCTCAACGGTTCGAACCGACTGGGTTCGAACTCTCTCACCGAATGCCTCGTCTTCGGCGCTTCGGCCGGGCGCAACGCGATGGCTTTTGCGAAGGGTTCGGGCGAAGGATCCGAGGACGCGTTGCGGCGCCAGGGTGAGGAGGAAGCCGCGCGGATCGTCGCGCTGCGCGGCAAGCAGAAGGGTGGCGAGAAGCTGGCGCGGATTCGCGCGGATCTGCACCAGGCGATGGAATCCGGCTGCGGCGTCTACCGCGTCCAGGAGACGATGGACGCAACGGCGCGCGCCGTCGCGCAGCTCAAGGGGCGCTACGCCGACGTCGCGCTCGAAGATTCGAGCAGCGTGTTCAACACCGAACTGATTGCGGCTCTCGAGATGGGCAACATGCTCGACGTCGCAGAGGCCGTCGCCAACTCGGCGGCTGCGCGGCGCGAATCCCGCGGCGCCCACACCCGCCGAGACGTGCCGAAGCGCGACGACCAGAACTTCCTCTACCACACCCTCTGCCATTTCGATCCGGCCGGACCCCGGCTCGGCAAGAAGGAAGTGACATTGGGCCACTGGGAACCCGAGGAGCGCAAGTACTAGATGAGTGACGGTCATTCGAAGAAGACATTCGTCGTCACGCGCTTCGATCCCGACCAGGACGCTGCCCCGCGCAAACAGTCCTACGAGGTGCCGGTTCACCCGGACTGGAAGGTTCTCGATGCGCTCAACTTCATCAAGGACGAGGTCGACGCGACACTTTCGCATCGCTGGTCGTGCCGGATGGCGGTGTGTGGCAGCTGCGGGATGATGGTCAATGGAGAACCCCGCCTGACCTGCAAGGAGCCGCTCAGCCAGTACGGAGACACGGTCGTGGTTGCGCCGCTCGCGAACTTTCCGGTGATTCGCGATCTGGTGATCGACGCGGATGGCTTCATGGAGAAGCTGACCAGCGTCAAGCCGTGGATCATTCGCGCCAAGGAACTCGCGGTCGAAGAAGGCCCGATGCGCCAGTCACCGGCCGAGCTCGCGGAGTTCAAACAGTTCAGCATGTGCATCAACTGCATGCTCTGCTACTCGGCGTGCCCGGTCGTCGCCAACGAACCCGAATTCCTCGGTCCGGCGGCGATCGCGCTGGGCCACCGCTACAGCCTCGACTCGCGCGACGAGGGCGCTGCCGAGCGAAACGAGGTGTTCCGCGGCGAGGGCACCGTCTTCTCCTGCTCTTTCGCCAACGAGTGCACGGAGGTGTGCCCCAAGCACGTGGATCCGGCCGCGGCCGTCAACCAGGCGAAGCTCAACGCCGTGATCGATTGGGCGAGCAGCCTGGTTCTGCCGAGGGGAGGGGACGAGTAGATGTCTCGAAACGCGCACCCGCATGCGATGGCACCCTCGAAGCCGGGCCGCACGCGCACGGCGCCGCCCCAGCTTCCGGACCAGTTTCCGTTCGGTGGCCGCTACCTCGCCTATACGCTCTTCGACCTGACGGGCATCCTCTACGTGGTGCTCGGGCTGCTTGCGCTCTGCGCGGTCTGGTCGCTCGGTTCCGGCGAAGCCGACTGGAACGCCGTGCTCGAGCGCAATCGCAACCTATTCAGCGTCGGCTTTCACGGGATTGCGTTGGTCGGGTTGATCTTCGTCGGAATTCGATTCTTCGGTTTCTTCCCCAAGGCGCAACCGCCCCACGTCGGGCCGCTCAAACCGCCGCCGAAGCCCGTGATCCTCGTCGGGCTGTACGCACTGTGGATCGGGGTGACGGTCTGTCTGTCGATCGTGCTCGCGGGCGGAGTCTTCTGATGAAGCATCCGCTGTTGAAGCTCGAACCGCTGATCTGGCTGCTCTTCGGTCAGGGCATCCTGCTCGGAACCATCTTGCTGACGCCCTGGGTGCTGATCGTGGGGCTGGCGATTCCGCTCGGCATCGTTCCCACCGATGCGCTGTCGTACGAACGCGCGATCATGCTGGGCTCGCACATCGTCGGTCGGCTGGTCCTGCTCGGCCTGATCGTACTGCCGCTCTGGAAGGGCGTGCACCACATGCGCCACACCTTCATCGACTTCGGCGGCGCCGAACGCGATGCGCTGGTGGCGCCGCTGCTCTATCTGCTCGCGACGATCGGCAGCGTGCTCGCGCTGGTGGCGGTCGTTCGGCTCTGATCGGAGTCGAGCCAGGGCGTATTCTCGCGGGAATGGGGTGGCCCGATCTTGCGCGGGCCCGCGCGATCGATGCGCCTACCAGACGCTCCCGAGTGCGACCCGAACGGCCTCGCCGCTGACGCCGCTCGACTCTTCCGACGCGAAGAAGGCGATCATCTCGGCCACCTCCTGGGGCGTGGCGACGCGGCCCGGTGGATACAGGGCCGCCCGCTCCCGCCACACCTGCTCCGGGGTGACGCTTCGCTCTTGCGCTTCGGCGCGTGCCGAACGCTCGGCCATCTCGGTCTGCACCCAGCCGGGAAGGACCGCATTCGACGTGATGCCATGCGCGCCCGCGTCCTGCGCGACCGATCGCATCAAACCGATCAAGCCGTGCTTGGCGGCCGTGTAGGCGCTGCCCGCGTGCTCCGCGACCAGCCCCGCCGTCGAGCTCGTGTAGACGAGGCGCCCGTAGCCGCGTTCGACCATCCCGCGCACGACCAGGCGCGAAAGGTGGAAGGGGCCGTCGAGGTTGATCCGCAGCGTCTCATCCCAGACCTTCGGGTCCTGCTCCCAGATCACCCGCTCGTGGGCCGAGCCGATCCCGTGATTGCAGACGAGGATGTCGATCGGTCCGAGGCGGCGTTCGGTTTCTGCGACCGCGAGCGCGCAGCCCTCGGGTGTGCCGAGATCTGCGACCGTGTACTCGAGACCGAGCGCGGCCAACTCCTGTTCGCTGCGCGAGACACCCATCACGCGCGCGCCGCGCGCCGCGAGCAGCTCGGCGGCTGCGCGCCCAATGCCGCGACCTGCGCCCGTGACCAGCGCAATCCGATTTTCGACTCCTGCCATGTTCAGATCTCCCTCAGTCCTTCAGTCCATCGAAGCTCGAACTTCACCGCCCGACCAGGCCCATCGGGAGAGGGAGCCTCGAATGCGCCATTCCGTCAATCGCATCAGATCGGATCGGCGATCCAACGGAATTCTACTCTACTGGCGAGCACTCGAAGTCGCGAATGCGCTCATCGACCTCGTCGCGCAATTCGTCTGCGACGAACGGGCTGCCGAGGCGGAGGTTTTCGAGGGCTTCGAGGGCCTCCTCGCAGCGCCCCATCGCGCTCCAGGCCTGTTCGGCGAAGGACCAGATCGGATTCCAGCGACGCGGGTACGCGTCGAGAGCGACTTCGATCCAATGCTTCACTCCAGCTGCATCGTCTCGCAATGAAGCCACGAACATCAATTCTCCGTAGACGAACAGCTGCAGCGGGTCGAGTCGCTGTGCGGCAAGCAGCGCGGTGTTCGCGTCTTCGAGCTCTCCGCGTCTTCGCCAGCGGAAGCCGCGGCTGAGTTGCAGGTCGGCACCGTCTGCGAGGAGTTGCGATGGAGCGGGGAGTTCGGGTTGCATCGGTCCTGCTGGCGGGAAGAGCAGTGCGCTGCGCGGGTCGATGTACGCCATGCGCCACGCGGGGCGCTCGTTGCGAAGCGCCGCGGCGATGCGCGAGTGGACCGGGACGAGCGCGGCGTCGACCCGATAGCGCGCGAACTTCTCCCGCCAGCCTTCGGCGGCGTCGAGCATGCTGAAGTAATCGGCCGCGAAACCATCGTCGTAGAGGGTGCTCGCGCGGCTGTCGATGAAGATGGGAATGCCCGGGGCCTGGAGCATCAGGTAGCCGCCCCAGTTGTAGTAGTTGAACAGGTGTTTGGGAGGGTCCGGCATCGCGGCCAGGTAGGCGGCCGCGCCGCTCGGGTAGGCTTCGGCGCTCGTCCAGCGTTGGAGTGGACGCGGCAGCAGGCGAACGTCGATCCACAACAGGATCGCGCCGAGCAGCGCGAGGGTGCTTGCGATCAACCGCAGTCGCGGACTCGAGCGCGCCGTCACGCGGCGGCTTGCGATCCGCAGCAGAATGCAGAGCCCGAGCGCCGCGAGTGGGGCCGCACTCACTGCAAAGAGCGGGATGAAGCGCCGCGCGCTGATGGCCATCACGGTCGTTACAGCGCAGAGCGCGACGGAAAAGGGCGTGGCTTTGCCGCGAGCGACACCGATCAAAGTCAGCGCGGCCAGCCACCAGAAGCGGCCCGCGTAGCTGCTCGGATCCAGGCTCAGCGCGGTGGCCTGCCATTCGATCAGTTCGCCAAATGGGGACTCGGCGTAGATGTGCTGAAGCGGGACGGCGTAGATCGCGAAACCCCACGGGTTGAGACCCACCGCGAGCGCAGCGCAGATCACACCGACCCAGGCCGCGCGCGGGAGCGGTTGGCGACGCCGAACTGCGTGCTCGGTCTGCAGCAGCGTGTACAGACCGATCAGCCCGAGCCCGAACGCGAAACCGCCGTGCAGGTTTGCCCACAGCGCCAGCAACGGAGGCCAGAGCCACGGGGCGCGCCGCCAATCGAGGGTGGCGAGCAACAGCGCGCTGAAGAGCAGGGTCACGACCTGGGGTCGCAGATCGAAAAACCAGTGACAGGTGGCGGCGACGAGCCAGGTCGCGGCTCCGGCCGCCAACCACGAGTGGCTGGTTCGCCACGCGTTCCACGCGACCAGGCCGAAGAGCATCACGAGCAGGCCGAGATTGAGCCAGGCCGCGAAGTCGGGGTGACCGTCGTACGCGAGCCAGAAGAGTGCTCCCCAGAGCCACGAGTGATCGGTCCAGGCGTGACCGTGTGCGGTGTGCGAGAAGGAGTCGGTGGTTGGAATCTCGCCGTGCTGCGAGATGTACTGGCCCGCCGCGAGATGCCACCAGAGATCCGAGCCATCGACGTGCGGTTGCGACCACGAAGTCGCTCCGATCAGGATGGCGACGCATGCAATGGCGCCCGCAGCGCGTTGCAGCGGGCGAGAGGATCGGCTCGGAGCGTTCGATTTCAGCAATTCCAGCCTATACTAGCGCCAGCTCGTGTAGTCGATCGGATCGGATGAACGGAGGGCGGAGGAGACCGGGGGTCTCGATCCAAGCGTCCCGATCAAAGCCGCGTTTTCCTCTGGCGATCCTCGCCGCCGGCACGCGAAGCAGCGCCGAGATCCCGCAGGACGCCCAGCTCATCGATCCGATGGCTCCGACCGTGCCCGGGATCGCAGAAGCCGCACGCACCTACCCGGGGTCGCCGTGTAGAAGTGGCGGCGTCGAGATCTCATGATGTCGAGATCTCGTAATGTGGAGGGGAGGCGGATGAGTCCGCGCATCGACCGACTCGCCCAGTGGCTTGCAGTCTGCGTTGCGGTGTGTGGAGTGGGGGTCGCGATGTTTTCCAGGAGTGAAGCGGAGGAGCCTGCGGCGGACGCCGCGAAGGACGCCGACCGCGAGGCGCGTTGGGCGGCCGAGCGGGCCGAGATGGTGAGCAGTCAGATCGCTGCGCGGGATATCCGCGATCCGCGGGTTCTCGACGCGATGCGCGAAGTGCCGCGGCACCGGTTCGTTCCGCTCGAATTGCGCGACCGCGCCTACCTCGATCGCCCCCTCCCCATCGGGCAGGGCCAGACGATTTCGCAACCGTACATCGTGGCCGCGATGACCGAGTTGCTGCGCGCCAAATCGACCGATCGGATCCTGGAGATCGGCACGGGATCCGGTTATCAAGCCGCGGTGGTTTCGCGTCTGGTCGCGAAGGTCTACTCGATCGAGATCGTTCCCGAACTCGCCGAGCGCGCCGCAAAGACGCTCGCGGAACTCGGTTACGCGAACGTCGAGGTCTCGACCGGAGATGGCTACCGCGGCATCCCGAAGCAGGCGCCCTTCGACGGCATCCTCGTGACGGCGGCACCCGACGAGATTCCGCAACCGCTGATCGAGCAACTCGCGGTCGGCGGACGCATGGTGATTCCCGTCGGGGATCTGGATCAGCGGCTCACGGTCGTCGAGAAGACCGATCAGGGAATCCGCAAGCACAGCGTATTTCCCGTGCGCTTCGTTCCAATGACGGGCGAGGCCGAACGCTGAGCGCTCAACCGCTGGCTTCGGCCGCCTCCGCGAAACCATCGACCGCATAGATCGACAGCGGCTCGACCACACCCTTGACGCGGGTCGCGGGCAGTTCGCGCAACCGGAAGCGCGGGTCCAAAGACGCTTTCAGGGTGGCGGTGACGATGATGTCCGCGTCGTATTGTCGTGTCAGGTCTTGAACCCGCGCAGCGACGTTGACGGTTCCGCCGACGAACGCGTATTCCTTCAAATCCCGGCTGCCCACCAGGCCCGCGATCCCGATTCCGCGGTTGAGGCCGATCCCGATCGAAAGCTCCGGTATGTTCCGCTCGGAGAGTTCGCGGTTGTAGCCCGCGAGTGACTCACGCATCGCGAGCGCCGCGTGAACGGCGTCATTTCCCTGCCACGGATTCGGCGAAAGCGCGCCGAACAGCGCGAGAATGCCGTCTCCGATGAACGTCGACACGTAGCCCCGGTGCTGGGAAATCGCTTCGCTCATCCGGTCGAAGTAGCTGTTGAGAACGCCGACCAATGCAGTCGGCTCGATCTGCTCGCTGAGCGCGGTGAAACCGACGAGGTCCGCGAACAGTACCGTGACCTCCTTCTTTTCGCCGCTGTCGGAGAGTCCGTTGGCGATCACCCGTTCGACGATTTCATCGGGCGCAAAGCGGCTGAAGGCCAACTGCAGGTTCTGGAGTTTGGTGGTCGCATTCTCGATTCGCTGTTGGAGCCGCTGGGCGTCATGGCGACTGCGTCGAAGCAGGAGCCAGAGGCTGACGGCGAGGCCCGCGAAGCCGAGTTGGATCGCAAGGCTGATCGAACCAGAATCCATCAGGCCGCGCCGGCGAAGATCCCGAGCCTGCAGACCACGTTCGCGATCGAAGCCACGGCGACGAGCTCGACGAATTCTTCGCGCGAGAGCGTCTGCATCGCATCGCGCCCGAGCTGTTGAACGCGCCCGGGCTCGTACCAGATGGTTTCGCGCGCAAACGAGACGATCACCCGCTCCTTTTCATTCAACACGGGGGACGCCAGGTGTGCGAGGATCTCGTCGATCTGGTGGGCGTGGAGGCCCTCTGCGCGCAACGACGCGATCGCCTCTTTTTCGGAGAGCGGACAGTCGAGGGCGCGGGCGACGACCGCCACGATCAGCGCCTTGGCCCTCGGTGTGAGCAGGGTCGACGCCCACATTCCGTCGAGCGTCCTGCGCAGCGATCGCGCGAACGGGAGACCATCGAGCCCGAGCACCACCTCCGAGAAGATCCCCTCGCGCTCGCCGGGCTCGAGTGGTTCGAGTCGGGCGGTGTTGCCCTTGCGCGAGATCAGGAATGCGATCAGCGGCCGGAAGAGTCGGATGTACCAGCGATCGGGCAATTCTTCGATTGCTTGGGGTGGCAGCGCGAAGAATGTCGTTACCCGGTTGAAGAAGACGAAAATGCTCGCAGCGCACGCGATTTCGATGATCTGCAATTCGTCATAACCGGCCGTCCGGAGCGCATCGAGGTCGCGCTTGCCGGGGCGCGGATTGGAGCGCGAGAAGCGGCGCGCAAACTCGAGGGCCGCGCGCTCGCGCGCGTCGAATTCTTCGCTGAGCAGATCGTGCTCGAGCAGCGAAATCCGACGCTCGGGCATTCCGAGGATGCGGAGCAATGCGCGCGTTTCGGCGAAGCAAAAGCGGCAGGAGTTGTCCTGGCTGACGATCATGCCGATCAGGCCCACCAGTTCGGTATCGATCGAAACCTGCTTGGAGACGTCCAGGTTGAACGAGAGGGTGGTGTCGTCGAGCCAGGGGGTGCCCGAGAAGTAGATCACCGGTCCAATCGGTCGCCCGGTGGCGCGACGGAAGCGGCGCTCCAATTTTGGATCTCTGCGGGGTTCGAGCAGGCAGCTTCCCCACTCGATCTCGCGCATCAATGACATGCGTGGGCCTCCCGTCAATGCCGCTCGATTGTACCATCCGCCGCGGCGTCAGATCGGCCAGGGGCCCAGCAGCAGGATCGACACCATCAGCCCCAGCGCGTACACCGGAAAGCCGATCGCACAGACCGCCACCGCGCGCAGCGTGCTCGGGTAATCGAGGGCCTGCCGGACGGCCACGACCATCGCGACGAGCATCCAGAGCGTGCAGATGACGAAGACTGCTCCGGCGATCGGCGTGATCAGACCCAGCACCCGCAAGATGCCGGGTGCACTCGAGAATCCGATCGTGCGCAGCAGTTCGCCGTGATCAGCGGACGTTTCGGGGCTGGGAAGCAGCCGGGTTCCGACCCAGAAGGTGATGTACGCCCATACGTACCAGAGCGCGAGACCGTGGATGGTGTGCCACAGCACCCCCCAAAAGGCGCGATCTTCGAAAGCGCCGATGCCCGCCGCCGCGGACGCCAGCAGCACCACGAGAAAGGCCTGGCCCGTGGCGCCCCGGTCGGCTTCGACCTCCTCGTAGGTCGCGGCATCGAGCCGCGCTGCACCGATCATGCGCTGCGCGATGGAATGCATGGGCGTCCGATCTCCTTCGAGGCCGCTCACGGCCGATAGCTCCCGTTCGAATTGACCCAGAGGCGCATCCGCTCGACCACGCGCGGGACATTGCCGCGGGTGGCGGCCTTCTGAAGAAAAGTTGGCATCGCCGGGCTGAGTACGACGCGGGTACCGAATACGCCGAGGGTTCGAGCGTCGTCGAATTCGTAGAGTTCCCAATATCCGTCGAGCACGCGCAGGTCGTTGTCGTGGGTGGGGTCGAGATTCCACCAGATGCGTGCCGCTTCGAAATCCGTTTGCGTCCGGAGTCGGTAGTCGATCCGGACGAAGAGGATGCGCACGTGGTGCTCGTCGACCACCGCGGCCCCATCCCTGCGGATGGTCTCGACGCGCTTGAGTTCCGGTAGGTACTCGCTCTGCCGCTGCGACTGCGACAGCAGCTGCAGCGTCGTGTCGAGCGGTTGATCGAACAGGACCAGTGCTCCGATGTAGAGCCCGCCATCCTGACTGCCCGGCAGGAGCGCCCGCTTCTTGGCGTGCAGCCGCCGAACGACTTTCGGAGGGTAGGCGTCGAGGATCTCGGCTGCGCTCTTCGAAACCGGCTTCGAGTCGGCGCCGATGCACAACAGGGCTGTGATCAACAGCGTCGAGGCGCGGCACGGCTTCGAAAGTCGATGCACCCGATCCTCCTGATGCCCACGTCTCGGTGCCCTGCGACTCGCGCGGTTCGTTTGGATCCTACACCGAGGTGGGTCGTCCCTGCGTCGGATCGGCTGGGGAAGCCCGATCGGAGCGGGTCGCTTCGCCCGAAGCTTCGGATCGGATCGAAAGCTCTTCGATTCGAAGGCTGCCGGTGGGGCAATGCTTCACCGCAGACTCGACCTTGGCCCTCAACTCCGGCGATGGCCGGTCCTGGATCAGCGAGACCTTGCCAACCGCACCGACGCGAAAGACCTCAGGCGCCTCGCCCATGCAGGCCGCGTGGCTCTGACACAGATCGAGATCACAGACCACCCGAAAGGGCGTCGCGGCAGCGGGCTGGGCGGCTGCCGCGGCACTCTCGGCGGCACTTTGCGCAGGCCGCCGCGCCCCCTGCGGTTGCCGGCGCCGATAGCGGACGCGACACGGTTGGCTCGGGCCGATCACCAGGCCGTGAAAATCCGATCCGATCGGATCGCCGGCCGACGAAAATTCGTAACGGCCGAGCAGCGTCGCGAGGATCGCCTTGATCTGCAGGCGCGCAAACGCGTTTCCGAGGCACTTGTGACGCCCCCCGCCGAATGCGCTGTACGCGAACGGGTGCATGGTCTTGATCCGCTCCGCCGAAAACCGCTGTGGGTCGAAGGAGTCCGGGTCTTCGAAGACGTCGGGGAGGCGCTGCGAGACGGTCGGCGAGAGCAGCAGCCAGGTGCCCACCGGGAAGCGGTAGTCCTTGAATTCGAACTCCCGCATCACGACCCGGATCAGCAGGAACAACGGGGGATGGAGTCGAAGCGCCTCCATGATCGCCCAATCTCCTTGCGTGAATTCCTGCAGTGACTCGAAGCGGTTCAACCCGTTGCTCTCGTGGAGTTCGTCCACCTGATCGACGACGGTCCTGCGGCAAGCCGGATTTCGGATCAGTTCGAGCAGGGTCCAGGCGGTCGTCACGGAACTCGTGTGATGGCCCGCGAACATGGCGGCGAGCAGCATGCCGGTGATCTCGTCATCGCTCAGGGCGGCTCCGCTCTGGTAACGGGCCTCGACCAGGGTCTGGAGGAAATCCTCTCCCGTTCCACCCGAACGCCGCCGCGCTTCGATGATCTCGCCGATCATTCCGACGAGCCTTCGCCGCGCCCTGTCGCGGGCGCGGAACGAGGGCAGGGGGAGGTGCGCGTTGAGATAGGCCAACGGCGTGATTCCCCGCTCGAGCGCGTGGTAGACCTCGGCGAATTCATGCGTCATGTCGTGCCGGAATTCTCTTCCCAACAGGCAGTGCGCAGAGGTGAAGTTGGTCAAAACCCGGCAGTAGTCGACCAGGTCGATCTCGCCTTCGTCACCCCAGTCGGCGATGCTGGTTTCGACTTCTTCGACGATGATCTCGGCGTACGTCCGCATCCTGCGGTCTTTGAGGGCCGGCAGCAGCATCTTGAGTTGTTCGTCCATGCGTTCCGGTGGAGCGTCGTAGACCATGTTCTTTCCGAACACCGGCGTCATGATCTTGTAGGCTTCCGCGGGGTTGAGCTGGCTGTCCGGCGCCCGGAAGACCGCCTCGTGCGCTTCCGGGCCGAACAGCGCGACCATGTTCTTGTTGGCGACGCGCAGGCCGGCCACTTCGCCGAGTTCGCGTTGCGCGCGGAACAGCAGGTCGATCGTCGAGCGCACGAATTCCACGGTGTGGCCGATCACCGGCAATCCGCCCGAGAGCCGCGGAGGGGTGGGCCCCCCGGCGTGTTTCGCGCGCGGCGAACGGCGGCCGATTCGATCGCTGATCGGTGAGGTGTGCACGCTGGCTCCTCGATCGGGGGCGGTTGGCGCGCGTTCGCTCGCTCGACCGGGTCACAAATCTACGGGAATCCTCTATGCTTCGACAGTCCGGCCTGCGCGCATGGGCGATTTCGGCTGCAGATTCCCGGTGCTGGCCCGATCCGGGAGCGAATCCGCGGGAGTGAGCAATGTCCCTCTACGTGATGCTGAGCGTCGTTCTCGCTCTGTCGGGAGGCCTGCTGATCGGCCTGACGCTGCTGTTCCGGATGCCCGTGACCGACGGCCATCGCATTCGCGAAGAGCCGGTGAGAACCCTCAAGGGCGCGAGGTTCTGGCGCATCGCGGTCTTCAATTCGGCGCTGTCGATCTCGATGGTGTACGGATTGACCTATCTCTTCTACTCCGCGCTTTTCTACGAAGCGGCGCCCTCAGCCTGGCGGATGCTGTTGGAGGCGGTCTCGATCCTGATCACGTACGACTTCGCCTACTACTTCGTGCACCGTTACCCGTTCCACCAGTGGAAACTGCTGAGAAGGGTTCACGCCGTCCACCACACCGTTCGCTTCCCGACCGCCTATGACAGTCTCTACATGCACCCGCTCGAGAACGCGATAGGCCTGCTCCTGCTGATGTTCTGCAGTTTCCTCGTAGGCCCGGTGAGCA
>Ga0210102_1000083_pt1 | contig 27339 bp, 26 predicted proteins | sample RushOxbow_ThreeS_4_FD_185563 | JGI IMG/M metagenome (GOLD analysis project Ga0210102, IMG submission 185563) | Wetland microbial communities from San Francisco Bay, California, USA, that impact long-term carbon sequestration -... | ecosystem: Environmental > Aquatic > Marine > Wetlands ...
CGATCCGGGCCTCGAGCGACGCGAAATCGGCGTCGGGGTCGTACTCGAGATAGAGCCCCTTCTGGCGCTGGCCCGCGAGCCACTGGTCGAAGCCCGAGTCCACGATCCCCTCCGAGGTCCGCTGCTCCCGCGCTGCCAGCACGGCGAGGTCGTTGGCATACTCGTTCTTCGGGTGCCCCCGGTGACCCCGCACCCAGGTCCACTGGACCTCATGCAGGCGCGCGCTGGCGAGCAGCGCCTTCCACAGCTCCAGGTTCTCGATCGGCCCCTCCTTCCGCCGCCACCCCCGGGAAGCCCACCGCGGCACCCACTCCCGCATGCCCTTTACCAGGTATTGCGAGTCGGAGACGATCAGTACCCCGAGCCGGGCGCCCTTCTTCGCCAGGAGCTGCAGGGCCGCGATGGCGCCGCCCAGGGCCATGCGATTGTTCGTCGTGGCCGGCGAGCTGATGAAGAAGTCCCGCCGGTGGATCCGGCCGCTGGGGGCCCGGGCCTCGATCAGCCCGCCGCCTCCGCCGGGGTTCTCGCCCTCCCGACCGTTGCCCAGGCAGCTCTCGTCGAGGTGGAGAACGGCGGGCCGAGTCAACCGATCACCTGGAAGCTGTCGATCTCGTCCAGCCGGAGAGTGAGCTCCTCGCCGGTCATCGGCAGCCTCCCGACCAGCGCGTCGCGCCGGTCCACGGTGGTGACCCGGAGCGCCGTCACGACGTACTCGGTGCCGCGACGGGTGAGCGCCACCCGCAGACCCTGGCGGGCGGCGCGCTCGAGTTGGTCCATGCGGTCGGTTGTCCAACGGAGGGACATAGGAGAGGCAAGATCCCTCGGCGGGCACGCTATGACAAGTCACAACCGCCGTGTGACGCGGATGCGGCCCGGCTCCTTGGTGAGGCGTCCGACCACCGCGGCGACCGGGGTTCCGGCGGCGCGGAGCGCGTCGAGCAGAGCGGCTTCGTTCTCCTGCGGAACCGCCAGAAGCAGCCCTCCCGAGGTCTGCGCGTCGGCCAGAAGCAGCCGGTCAGCCAGCTGGAGGTCGTCGCCCCACTCGACCCCCGCGGCCGCCTCGAGATTGCGCTGGGTGCCCCCGGGGACGACCCCACGCGACGCCAGGTTCCAGGCGTGCGCCAGCAGCGGCACGGTCTCGAAGGCGAGCTCCGCTCCGACGCCGCTGGCCTCGAGCAGGTTCCCCAGGTGACCCAGCAGGCCGAACCCGGTCACATCGGTGGCCGCGCTCACTCCGACCTCCAGCGCGGCGCGGGCCGCCCCGTCGTTCAGGGTGGTCATCACCCGGACCGCCTCGGCCATCCCGCTCTCCGTCAGGGCGTCGCGCTTGAGCGCGGTGGCGAGGATGCCGGTTCCCAGGGGCTTGGTGAGCACCAGCCGGTCCCCGGCGCAGGCGCCGGCGTTGGTCAGCATGCGGTCGGGGTGCACCTCGCCGAGGGCGACCATGCCGAAGAGCGGCTCGACGGTGTCGATGGAATGGCCCCCCAGAACCAGGCACCCCGCGCGGCCGGTGATCTCCGTGGCGCCGCCGAGCACCTCGGACACGAGCTCGAGCGGAAGCGTGTCCCGGGGCCAGCCGATCAGGTTGAGCCCGAAGAGCGGGGTGGCCCCCATGGCGTACAGGTCGCTGAGCGCATTGGCAGCGGCGATGGCGCCCCACGCCCGGGGGTCGTCCACAATGGGCGTGAAGAAATCCACCGTCGCCACCAGGGCACGGGACTCGGTGAGCCGGAAGACCGCGGCATCATCCCGGGTGGCGGCGTCCACCAGGACCCGGGGGTCCTGGACGCCGGGCACATGGCGCAGCACCTGCGCCAACTCGGCGCTGCCGAGCTTGCAGGCTCAACCCGCGCCGTGGGACAGGGCGGTCAGGCGGATCCTGGGCTTCTGGTCCATCGGCTGGTCGGGCATATTCACTCCTCATGCCATCCGACGTCTTCGCGCTCGGCACCGCGGCCATGCTGGGGTTCCTGCACGCCCTCGAGGTGGACCACATGCTGGCCGTCACCACCTTCGTGAGCCGGCGGCCCACCGCGGCGGCGGCCACCAGGTTCGGGCTGCGGTGGGGAATCGGTCACTCGGTCGCGGTGCTGGTCGCGGGCGCGGTGCTGCTCGCCACCGGGGTGCGCTGGCCGGCGCGGTACGATGCGGTGGGCGAGGCAGTCGTGGGCCTGATGCTGGTCGGGCTGGGGATCTGGGCCCTGGTCTCCGCCCGGAAGTTACACCTCCACCGGGCCGAGGAACACGGTGACCACGCGCACCTGCACCTGCATCGTGCCGGGGCGACCCGGCATCATCATCACCACCACCACGATGCACAGTCGGGTACCGCCGGCCACCGGCACGAGCACGGCGGCGTGACCCTGGTCGGCCTGCTGCACGGCCTCGCCGGCACCAGCGGCGTCGTGGCGCTGCTGCCGGTCACGATGATGGACCGGATCGGCTTGGGTCTTGGCTATCTCACCCTGTTCGGCGTAGGCGTGACCGTGGCGATGACGTTGTTCGCGCTGGTGGCCGCGGCCGCGATGCGAAGGGCTACCGAGCACTCGCTGGGTTGGGGACGCCGCGCGGTGGCGCTGGTGGGGCTGGCCGGCATCGGCGCCGGCGTCTGGTGGATGCTGCGCGCCGCGGGGCTATGACCGGCGCAGGGCCCACAGGGCGGCACGGAGCCCGATGAGCGCCCGCTCCTGTCGCGCGGTGCCCCCGAACGTGCCGTCTGACCGTTGCCGGGCCTCGAGCGCGGGCAACGCGCGCCGCACCGCACGCAGCGCTTCCGGCGATCCCACCGCGTGCAGCATCTCGAGGGTCTGAAAGAGATCCGTATCCGGCCAGGTTCCGTCGGGCGCCTGCTTCGATGCCGCCACCGACGTGAGGCGGGCCACCGCGCCGGCATGCTCCGGTCCGGCCAGCCCCAGGGCGTGGATGCCTGCGACGATGGCATCCGGTGTGAAAGAGTCCCGCCATTTGCTCCACTGCTCGGCCAGCCGGGCCAGGCTCTGGATGTGCAGTCGCACCAGGGGGCTCGTTCCCTCGTCCGCGCGGAGGAGCGCGCGAAGGGCGAGACAGCTGAGGGCGAACCGCGCTGCGGGCTCGGCCCGGTAGACCTTGCCGTTGGGCAGGGTCACCGGGGCCAGACGCCGGTCCGGTGGCGCCGGCGAGAAGAACCCCGCCAGGAAGTGATGGCAGAGCCGGCGCGCATGGCGGGCCCGGTCGCAGCCCTCGCCGAACGCGCCGCTCTTGCCTTGCAGGGCGGCGAGCCAGGCGACCGGCCGGCGTATCGCCGGGGAGGCTGCCGGCTCGCCCAGGTCGAGCAGCTCGTGTACCCGCCACATAGTGGCTAGTGACACGCCGCCGACGCTGCCGTCGGCCCGGAGCTCGGCGGCAAGGCGGGCGCGGAGTCGCCGCGCGATCTCCCGGTCTCCCGAGTCGGGTCGGCCCAGCTCCGCCCGTGCCAGGATGCCGGGCCGAGTGGGCTCCGCGGCGAAGTACCGCGCGAGCCTCGCGACCAGTTCTTCGCTCACGCCGGTCCCAGACTCCACGCCAGGATCCCGCCGGCCGCGAGAATCCGCAGCACCCGGAGGGCACGGCCCGGCAGGGCAGCCCGCCAGCCAGCGCGGCCGCGGGAGCGCCCGGCTGCCGCGGGGAGCGCCGGCCACTCGCGGAAGGCGCCGAGGAACCCGAAAAGAAGCCACCACCCGCCGGCGCCGAGGCTACCGAACCAGAGACCCGCGATCAGGGTGAGCAGCAACCCCTCACCGGCGACGAGCGCCGCCACGGTCCGTGCCCCCGGCGTTCCCCGGCCCGCCATCAGGTCCCACGCCAGCAGCCATGCCGTCGCCAGCACCCATCCCAGCAGCATCCGGCTCAACGCCATCTCGCGCTCACCGACCTCCCGGCAGGCTGTCGGGCTCGAACAGGCGTCCCCGGCTCATCACCCGATCGATCGCCGTGGTATTGCGGATGTCCGCCAGCGGGTCGCGGGTGAGGATCACGAGATCGGCGACCTTGCCCGGGGCCACCACGCCGAGGGAATCCACGCCCAGCAGCAGTGCGCCGTTCCGCGTCGCTGCTACCAGGGCCTCACTGGGCGTGAGACCGGCACCGGCCAGGAGCTGCATCTCCCGGTGGACGTCATAGCCCGGCACCAGGAGTTGATTCGCCGCGTCGGTTCCGGTCGCGATCACCCCATGGCGGGCCTGGAAGGCCCGGAGGAAGAAATCCTGCACCTGCCGGGCCCGCCGGAAGGCGGCGAAATCGGTAGCGGTCCACCCGGCCCGGGCGATCATATCGGGCACGTTCCAGCGACGTCGCTCGTGCTCCGGAACCCAGCGCAGCCGAGAGTCGTCCATCGCCGTCGAGTCATCCAGCCGGCTGATCGTCTCGTGCAGGACCAGCGTGGGCACCAGGACCACGCGCCGCTCGGCCAGCTCGGCGGCGAGGCCGACGAGACCGGCGCTGTCGAGTCCGCCCCAGGCCCGCTCCGAGGCGGTCCAGCCGGCGAAGAAGGAACGGGCATGCGCGGCGTAGAGCCCCAGCGGATCCGCCACCAGCGCCTCGGGGATTCCGCTCAGGTGCTCGATCGAGGTCACCCCGGCCCGAGCCGCGGTCCTGGCATCCGTCAGCCCCAGGTGCGCGGCGACGCGGAGATTGAACGGACGCGCCTCGTCCATGATCTGGGCCAGAAGCGACCGGTCGATCCGGGTGTAGATCTTGATGAAGTCGGTGCCCGCGCTCACCAGCCGGTCCACCGCCTTCCTCGCCTCCGGCCCGGTGCGGGCCCCCAGCGCGTCGGGATAGGTGGGCGGCGTACCGTCGATCATCGCGCCCGCGGCGTACATCCGCGGTCCCTTGAGCTCTCCGCGGGCGAGCTCCTGCCGCAGCGCGAGCGTCGGCTTGAGCGTGCCATGAACATCCCGGACCGTGGTGACTCCCCAGGCCAGATAGCGCGGGAGGGACCAGCGGAGCACGCCGGCCTGGGGATCGACCAGGTGGACGTGACCGTCGATCAGCCCGGGAATGATCCAGCGGCCGCTCAGGTTCACTTCGCTGGTGCGCGGTGGCAAGGAGAATCCGGCGCGGGTGCCGACCGACTCGATCCGCCCGCCGCGCACCACCACCACCGACTGGGCGAGCGGCGGTCCGCCCGACCCGTCGATCAGGGTCGCGCCGATCAGTGCGATACCGTCCGGCTTGCGCGACGCGCACGCCAGCAGCAGCCCGAGTCCCAGCGCCGCGAGCGGGCGAAGTGTTCGATGGTGCATTCACGAAGGGGGAAGGGGTGCTGGAAGGTGGGCCGCTGTCGCGGTCGATGCAAGCGCTACGCATGGCGTGGTGAAAACGCGAACCGGGCACCCCGCTCGAGGCGGGATGCCCGGTGTCCGGCTCGGCCGGAGCGCCTAGCGGCGCCGCCCCTTCCGCCTGGCGGTCTTCCGGGCGGCCTTCTTCGCCGCCTTTCGGGCCGGCCGGCGGGCGGTCTTCCGGGCGGATTTCCGGGCCGCCTTCTTCGCCCCTTTGCGGGTGGCCTTTCGGGCGGGGCGCCTGGCCGTCTTCTTCGCCGAGCGCTTGGCCGCCTTCCTTGCAGTGCGCTTGGCCGCCTTCTTGGCCGAACGCTTGGCGGCCTTCCTGGCCGAACGCTTGGCGGCCTTCTTGGGCGCGGCCTTCTTGCGGACGGCCTTTCGCGCGGGACGAGCGGGAGCCGCGGCCCTGGTGGGCTCCGGCACCGGAGGGGCCGGCGCGGGGGCTGGCGGCGCGGGCGCGGGCTCAACCGGCAGCGGGTCCATCCAGCCGGAGCCGGACCAGCCCATCTCCATATAATGAAGGTCGGCCATCGTCGCTCCTTCCGAGACGATGATGCGGCGCGGAACCCGCCGCTGGTCGCGAGGCGCGGGGCGCCCACGCAGAGACGAGATATAACTTGCACATCTTGTATCCTGGGGCAAGCCTATCGGCTGCAACGACCTGAGCCGACCCCCGGCAGCCACCGCGCCCCCATCGCAACCAGTTTCTATGCCACAAGTAGTTGAACAACAACGACTTACGACAGCGGCCCGGGCGATAGCTGCCACTCGGTCCGGCTCGCACTATTATTAGCGCCATCTCCACATTCACCCCGGAAGCCACGCCTCGGTGACTTTCCCCCCGCTCAAGCCGGTCCAGCCCCCGCGTGCGCGCCGAGTCTCATGGCTCCTGGCGCTGGTCATCGGGCTTGGCGTTGTCCCGTCCGCCACCGCACTCGGTCAGACCGCCGCGGAGGTGCAGGTCACCCCGGAGACCATGACCCTGGGCGTGGGCCAGCGGCAGACGATCTTCGCCACCGCATACGACCGGCAAGGGAACCTGATCCCCAACGCCCGCTTCATGTTCTACAGCTCGGACACCCTCATCGCGAAGGTGACCCGTGACGGCACGGTGCTCGGGGTGAGCCCCGGATTGGCCAAGGTCGAGGCTCGGGTGCAGAGACGGCGGGCCTCCATGGCGGTCCTGATCACCGGCACCGGTCCCGCGAGCGACACCACCGCCCGAGCTGCCGCGCCGGCCGGGACCGTGCTCACGCTCGATCCGCCGTCCCTCTCCTTGCTTCCGGGCGAGACCGTCACCTTGACGCCTCGCGCTCAGCGGGAGGACGCGACTCCGATTGACCCGGGCCGGGTGAGCTGGAAGTCGCTCCGGCCCGAGGTGGCGGCAGTCGATCCCTCCGGGCTGGTGATCGGCGTGGCCCCGGGCCGCAGCATCGTGCAGGCCACCACCGCGAGTGGCCTGATGGCGACCGTTCCGGTGGAGGTCGCGTCGGCGGAGATCGCCCTGTCGGTCACCCGGCTCATGCTGGGCCCGGACGAGACCGACACCCTGGCCGTGGTGGTGCCGAGCCAGGCGAACCGCATGGTGCGGGGCGGCATCGAGTGGCAAAGCAAGGACACCAGCATCATCGTCGTCGGACCGACCGGGATCATCACCGGGCGCGCTCCGGGGCAGACCGAGGTGGTGGTGACCGGCTTCGGGCAGCAGCGGCGGGCCACCGTGGTGGTGCACCGGCTGCCGCAGTCGGTGGTGGTCACGCCCCCGGCGGCAACGCCGATTCAACTCCCGGTGAACGGAGCGCGCAACCTCAGCGTGGTGGCCGAAGCCGCCGACAGGACCACCATACCGGAGGCCCGGGTCGCCTGGGAGGTGGGGGATACCACGCTCGTCGCCTTCGACCCGGTGAAGGGGACGGTCACGGGCAAGGCGCAGGGCCGGACCACGATCACGGCCCGGGTTCACGGGTTCGAGCCGGTGGTGTGGACGGTGGAGGTGATCCCCGGCATCGTCGGGCTCGACCGAAGCCGGCTCGGGGTCGCCCTCGGGGCGCGCGATACCCTGCGCGCGGTCCTGCTCGACGATTCGGGACAGCCGATCGGGCCGGCCCCCGAGCTGGAGTGGCGCAGCGATCGGCCGGATGTGGTGCGAGTCTCGGCCGGCGGCGTGGTCGACGCCCTCCGCCCCGGGCGGGTCCTCGTCACCGCGACCGCCGCCTGGGGCAAGGCGGATACGGCGGAGGTGCTGGTGGCGGGAGACCTGCTGGTGGCTTCCAACCGCGGGGGCCGCTTCGGCATCTATCAGATGCGGAGCAGCGATCCTGCTGCTCTCATCCCCCTGCTGGCCAACAGCATCTCCGCGCTCCAGCCGGTGCTCTCCCCTGACCGCACCCGGATCGCCTTCAGCTCCGACCGCGCGGGCGGCGGCTACGACCTGTTCGTGATGGACGCCGACGGCCGCAACGTGCGACGCCTGACCAGCGACCCCGGGAACGAAGGGGAGCCGGCATGGACCCCTGACGGCCGGAGGCTCCTCTACACGCTCACCCCGCGTGAAGCGCCACCGCAGCTCTTCTCGATCCTTAGCGACGGAAGCGGCGGGCGCCGGTTGACCGATGGCAAGGGAGGGAGCCACTCCCCGGCGGTATCGCCCGACGGGCGGACGGTGGCGTTCGTCTCCTCCCGGGAAGGAAAGCCCGAGCTCTTTGCGATGCCGGTGGACGGAGGCGAGGCCCGGCGGCTTACCCGGACCGGAGACCGGGAGTCCCAGCCTCGGTTCCTGCCCGACGGCGACATCGTGTACGTGGTGAGTCATGGCAGAGGCTCGCGGGTCATGCGGGTGGCGCTGGCGGGCGGCGAGCCCAGGCTCATCTTCGAGACCGAACAGCCCATCGCGTCGCTCGCCGTCTCCCGCGATGGGAGGCAGGCCGCCTACGTCACCGGCCGTCTGGCCGATCTGCTCAAGCCGAAGGCCCGCTTCGAGCTCTTCCTTCAGCCGCTCGCGCCCGGGAGCACGCCAACGGCCGTGCCCCTGCGCGCCGGCGAGCAGGTGGTGAACCCGTCGTTCTGAGGAGGCGTCACGCCGGCTTCGACGATGCGGGCCCTGACGCTCACTGGCACCGGTGGTCTCGATCAGCTCGAGCTCCGCGATCTGCCTGCCCCGGTGATCCGGGACCCGGGCGAGGTGCGGGTGCGGATCCGGTGCGCCGCGCTCAACCGGCTCGACCTCTTCGTAGCCGCGGGGCTGCCCAACTTCAAGGCTCCCTTCCCCCACGTGGTGGGATCGGACGGTGCCGGGGTGGTGGAGGAGATCGGGGCGGGGGTGACCGCGGTGCGCCCGGGCGACCGGGTGATGCTCAATCCAGGGCTCTCCTGTGGTCGCTGTCCCGCCTGTCTCGCGGGGGAGGAGTCGCTCTGCGCCGAATTCCGGATTCTGGGCGAGCACGTCGCGGGCACCGCGGCGGAGCAGGTCGTGGTGCCCGCGGTCAACCTGGCGCCGGTGCCGGACGGCATGTCCTGGGCCGAGGCCGCGGCCTTCTCGCTGGCAACCCTCACGGCGTGGCGAATGCTGGCCGACCGTGCGGTGCTCCGGGCCGGTGAGACGGTGCTGATCTGGGGAGTCGGCGGCGGCGTGGGCATGGCCGCGCTCCAGATCGCGGCGCTCATGGGGGCGCGGCCCATCGTGACCAGCTCCTCCGACGGGAAGCTCGAGGCCGCGCGGGCGAGGGGCGCCGTGGTGACGCTCAACCACGCGACGACCGACGTGGTCGCGGCCGTGCGTCGGGACACCGGTGGGCGCGGCGCCGACGTGGTGGTGGAGACGGTCGGCGCGCGAACCTGGACCGATTCGCTGCGGTCGCTCCGTCGGGGCGGGCGGCTGGTGGTCTGCGGGGCTACGACGGGGCCCGAGGCCGGATTCGACCTGCGCCGGCTCTTCTGGCATCAGTGGAGCATTCTCGGGTCCACCATGGGCGGCCGCCGGGAGTACGCGGAGATCGTGCGTCTGGCTCACCAGGGCCGGCTCTGGCCGGTGGTGGACCAGGTGGTGCCGCTGGCCCGCGGGGCCGAGGCCTTCGGCCGGATGCGGCGGGGCGAGCAGACCGGCAAACTCGTGATCGAGGTGACGACGTGAACGAACTCTGGGAGCGGCTTCAGATCGGCGCCGAGCAGATCGGCAGCGTGGTCCCGGCGCTGGTTGGCGCCGCGGTCATTCTCCTCACCGGCTACTTCCTTGCCCGCCAGGTGCAGCGCTGGGCCGACGATACCCTGAAGCGCCTCGGCTTCAACCGGGTGGCGGCCGCGGGCGGACTGGATGAGGTGGTCGGACGCACCGGCTCGCGGCTCGACCCGGTCCGGGCACTGGCCAAACTGATCTTCTGGCTGGTGATGCTGGTCGTCATCCTGCTGGCCAGCACGGCCCTCGGGCTGGAGAGCATCAACCAGATGTTCGGGATGATGCTCTCGTTCATCCCCACGCTGATCGCCGCGATCGTCATCGTCATTCTGGGAATGATTCTGGGGGAGTTCGTCCGGGGGCTGATCCTCGCGTCGGCCGGCGGGGTCGCCGGCGTGCCCACGGTGGCGAAGATCGCCAAGGGCGCCGTGGTCCTCATCGCGATCTTCATGGCATTGCAGCAGCTGGGGGTGGCGGAGGAGATCGTCACCGCCGCCTTCACCCTGATTCTGGGCGCCGTCGCGTTGGCCGTCGGGCTCGCGTTCGGGCTGGGCAACCGGGATCTGGCGGGTGAGATCACCCGCCGCTGGTACGAGGAAGGCCAGCGCCGCGACCGGCGCCGGACCGACCGCCAGGGCCCCAATACCCCGCCGCCGGGGGAGCCGCCGATTCTGGACTAGGTGGGGGGTGAAGCGTGAAGGGTAAAAGGGGAAAGGGGGTGTTCGATGAGATCTCGCGAGCACCCCCTTTCACCCTTCCCCTTTCACCCTTCACCCTTCACTTCAGCCGCAGCCTCCCCACCGTCTTGGTCCCGTTTCCGTTCTTCACCGCCACGTAGACCGCGCCCTTGGCGCCGAAACCGGCCAGCGACGTGCCCGCTGGGAGGGTCACCGCCCGGGTCCAGGCTCCCTTCGCATCGAAGACGTCGTAAGTGAGCGCCTCGTCCTCTTGGGCACGCGGGCGCTGGAGCCAGACCTCGCCCTCGGGACGGCCAAGCGCGAAGTCGAACGGCGGCTTGGTGGCCGCGAAGGGATACTCGATCGAGAGCGACTGCGGCATCCCGAACTGCTTGCCCTGCTCGCGCACCTGGGCCAGGACCCGGTCGCGGTCGGCCTGGGTCACCGGCTGGGGGGTGTAGTCGTGATGCTGCCCCGGGGTCCACCGCCCGTCGGGCGAGCGCCAATCCACCCGGTTATGCCGGCCGCGCGCCACCCATGCGGTGCCGTTCGGGAGCACGCCGAAGAAATCGTTGGGGGCGAAGACCTTCGCCGCCTCCTGCACCTGCTCGCCGAAGCGCGCGTCGCCAAACTCGGGGGCGCTCAGCTGGGCGACCGTGTCCACCGGGCCGCCGTCGAGCGAGATCCGGAGCACCGCGATGCTGTCGGGACGGATGGTACCGCCCGGCTCGCCGCCGCCCAGCACCGACTGGTAGTCGATCTTGTAGCCATGGCCGACCTGGTCGTAGGCGAGTACCGGCGTCACCCCGGCGACGTGAGTGATGTTGAGCACACCCAGGGGCTCGCCCCTTTCGCTCCACAGCGTAGTACGCACGGCGCTGAAGTCCACCAACGCCACGGTGTCGCCCGCCAGGTGGGCCACCCAGCCGGGAAACTTGTAGTGGTCGGGCGGCGTGCCGGGGCCGATGGAATCCACCAGGAGGCCCAGCGTGTCCACCCTCCCGCTGGCGAGATCGGCAGTGAGGAAGAGCTTGTTCCGGGTATCGGCGAAGGCCACCCGGCCATCGCTCAGCTCCACCACGTTACTGATCTGTCCGTACGCTCCCGACAGCTTGACCTCCGTCGCCAGGCCGCCCTGGCTCTCGGCTCGGGTGCAGGCGGCGATCCCGAGGACAGCCACGGCGGGGAGCAAGTGGACCAGCTTCATGCGGACATCCTCCGATCGGAGCGAATGAGTCGGGTCAGGGCGGGGCATCGGCGGCGCCCAGCCCGAATCGGATGAACCGGGTGCCGTCGGACACCCGCTCGGCGACCAGCGCGGCGCGGGCACCGACCGCGACGATGCGGCCGGTGCCGGGAACCCGGACCTCCCGCAACAGTTGACCCCTGAGACCCACGACGTGGTAGCGGCGGGAGGAATCGGCGGGGGCCCGGCTCTTCTCCAGCCAGACGTGTCCCGAAGGCGCGGTCAGTGCGGCCTCGAACGGAGGCTTGATCGGCGCGAACGGCAGCCGCTCCGCAGTGGCGCGCAGTTCGGGAGGGAACCTGCGGTAGAAAAGCTCCCGGTCGTACCGGGTCACCTCGAGCACCCGGTCCGGCAGCGGGTCGCCCCGGGTCCAGCGCCCGCCCGGTGCGCGCCAGTCCACCCGGTTCTGATAGGCGCGGGCGACCCAGAGCGAGCCGTCCGGCAGCGCGCCCCAACAGTCACTGCCGCTGAAGACCCGGCGCTCGTATCGGCGCCCGGCCTCGGTCATGACCTCGGCCAGATCGAGCGGCGCCAGCCGCGCGATGGTGTCCACGGCCCCGAACCCGGCATCGCTGACGACCACGGCCGCGGAGTCCCGGTTGCCGCCGCCGACCGATCCGGCTGGCGGCGGCAGCTCGAGATAGAAACGGCCCGCGCTGTCGCGAGCCTGCGGGAGCGCGCCGCGGGAGACGGCCGAGGCCGGAACCCTCCTCGCCAGGTGCCCGTCGAGTGTCCAGAGTGTCGTGCGGCGAAGTCCCCAGTCGCCGACGTACAGGGTGTCGCCGGCGACGAAGACCACCGACGGATTCCTGATCTCCCTGCTGCCCTTGCCCCCGAGCGGCGTGACCCGACCGGCGGCGAAGTCGAGGATCCCCACGCTGACGTCGAGCGGGGCGACGACCGCCCAGCGGTCTTCCCCCAGCCACGCAGCATCCACGATCTCGGCGTAGCCGGTCTTGATGGGGTCGGCGATCGGGTGCAGCTCCACCACCGGCGCGGGCGGGGGGCCCTCGCCGCAGCCCGCGAGACCGAGCAGGAGTGCGACTATGGCGACCCGGGAGGAGCTCGAGGCCATCTGGGGAATGTAATCAGGCGATCGCGGCGAGCCTCAGCGCAGGATCTCCTCGAACACGGCGAGCGCGCGGGGGTCGTCGCTCTGACCCAGCCAGAAGAGAGCGGTCCGGACGATCTCGGGATCAGGATTGCCCCGGGCGATGGCGACCAGAGCCGGCACCCCTTCGTCCGCCGGCCGCTGCGACAGGGCGAAGACCGCTTGCCTGCGCAGCTCGAGGTCGCCGCTGTCGTCCCGCGCAATCGAGTCGAGCCCCCGGGTGGCCGCTCGGCCGGCGGCCTGTCCCAGCCAGAAGATCGCCTGCGTCCGGGTCTCGCCGCTGACCCGCGGGTTCCGGGCGATGCCCAGAAGCTCGGGCCACACCTGCGCGCTGTCCGCGAGGACGGCGGCGGAGATCAGCTGGCCGCCATCATCCGTTGCCGTCGGGGCGAGACGGAGGAGGAGCACCGCGGCCTCGGGTGCGGAGACGGTGCCCAGGTCGCTGGCACCGATCGCGCCGCCCCGCCAGCGGCCACCGACCCAGGTGCCGGCCGAGGCCACCCGGCCGCCCCGCATCCGGAGCGACACTCGCACCGGCCCGTGGTCGCAGTCGGCCTCCCACTCACCGTCGTTCGAGTCCCGGATGACGATGCCGTGCCCGCCGCCGCAGACATCGGGGCGGGTGGCGAAGGAGAGATGGATCGTCCCGTCCCTCACCGCCCCCACCCGCGCGGCCAGGGACTGGGCCCCGAGCGTCGGGGGGAGCAGCAGGAACAGCGTGGCGATCGCAGCGGCCCGTCGCATGGTCCCGTTCCTCAGGGCTGCTCGATGATGCTCTGCAGCGCGCCGGCCGCGCGCGGATCGTCGCTTTGACCCAGCCAGAACAGGGCCTTCTTCCTGAGCTCCAGGTCGTCGCTGCCGCGGGCGATCTCCAACAGCCGGTCCACCGCTTCCGGATCGTCGCGCTGCCCCAGTTGGAAGAGCACCTGCTCCTTGAGCTCGCGCTCCGGGAGCTGGCCGTACAGCGCGGCCAGCTCGGACACGGGCCCGTCTGCCTGCCCGAGGGAGAAAAGCGCCCGCTTCCGGAGCTCGATCGAGCGCTTCGGGTCGCGCACTACGGAGAGAAGCCAGCTGCGGTTCTCGGCACCGTCGCCACTCTGCCCGATCCAGAAGACGGCCTTCTCCCGCAGCTCCTCGGGGACGTCGCTCCGATCGGCATAGGCCCGGAGCGCGGCCTGGGCCCGCGGGCTCTCGTGCTGGGAGAGGGCGAAGAGCGCCTTCTCCTGGGGTCCCTGATCGCCCGAGCCACGCAGGATGGAGTCCAGCGCGCTCACCGCCTTCTCGGTGCCGACCTGGGACAGCCAGAACACCGCCTGCTCCCGCACCTCCCGATCCGGATCGGTGCGGGCGGTCGCGAGGAGGAGGTCTTCGGTGCCGTCGACTCCACCCTGGGCCGCCAGGAATACCGCCTTGCGGCGAAGGCAAACCGACTCCGGGTCCCGTCGCGCCAGAATCCGGCCCAGGATCGGCTGCGCCTTCTCGCCGTCCATCTGCAGCAGGGCGTTGACGGCGGCGATCTTGATGTCGCCATCGTCGTCGTCGCAGCCGCCGCCCGCCCCGGCGACAGCCACGGGCGCAACGGCTGCCGCCTTCGCCGCCCGCTCCACGGCCACCGCGGCGCCGGAGTCACCCCGGCGGGCGAGCTCGCCCTGAATCCGGCGCTCGAGCGCCGCCGCGTCGCCCTGGGTGGCGGCCTGGGGGAACTTCTCCCGCTGGGTGCGCAGCGCCCGAAGCGCATCGCGGAGCTCGGCCTCGCCGCCCAGCCGGTAGAGGGCGAAGGCTCGCCAGTAGAACGAATCGGGTGCGTAGGCCGAGCGGGGAAAGCGCTCCGGCAGGTGGCCGAAGAGCTGCGCAGCGGAGCGGAACTCCCGCCGGCCCAGCGCCTCCCGGGCGGCCCGATAGAGCGAGTCCGCCGGATCACCCTGGGCCCAGGGGGGTGGCGGCGCCTCTTCCGCGGCCTGACTCACGAGGACGAGCATGTCGCCGGCGATCCCTCCCGGCACCCACCAGCCTCCCGCCCCCATCGCCAGCACGGCGATCCCGATCTGCAGCCGATACATCACAACGCTCCTTGGTTCGATGCCGCACGCACGGGCACGGCGGTGCGGAGCCGGGGCAGCATATCGCCCCGCTCCATCCCTTCGCGGATGAGCTCCAGATCCTCCCGCGGAGATCCGGGCGAGAGCTGGGCGATCTCGGCCAACACCAGCTCGAGATCCTCCAGCAGCAGGCGGGTGTTACGGTCCCGGGCCGCCGGCGAGTCCAGCAAGAGCCGGTTGCCCGCGAGCAGCTGGCGGGCCGTGGCCGAGGCCAGGCGGCGGTCGCCCGGCCGTTCCAGCGAGGCGCGGAACAGGGTCAGGAACGCCTCGGCCCGTGCCAGGTGCTCCAGCGTGGCCATCCGGTAGGCGGTCGGGTTCACCCGCCGGACTTCGGTCGAGGCGGTGCCACGCGCCGGACCGCCGGGCGCGGAGATGCGGCCGATTCCGATGCCGAAGGCCAGGAGCACACCCGCCGCCGCCGCCCACGGGACCCACCTTGGCTGAGGTGCGGGCCTCGTCGCCACCCGACGCGCCGCGATCGCGCGCCACATCACCTCACGCGGTGCGGGAGGCGGCGGATTGAAGCTCCGAGCCAGCTCCCGGATCCGCTGATCCATCTGCTCGTCGTGCTGGTCGCTGTCCATCGCCATCAATCCCTCGCGAAGTCCGCCAGCGCCTCCCGCAGCCGGGCACGGGCGCGGAAGAGCTGGGCCTTGGAGGTGCCCGGCTGGACCCCCAGCACCCGGGCGATCTCCTCGTGGGTGTAGCCCTCCACGTCGTGCATCACGAACACCGCACGGTACCCGTCGGGAAGCGCCCCGATCGCCTCGCGCAGTCTGGTTCTGAGATCCGGGTCCGGCTCGGCACGGGGGGCTCCCGCGGGAGTTGCGTGCTCCAGGGCCACCTCCCGGTCCCGCACCCGGCGGACCTTCCGCAACCCGTTCAACGCGACCGAGATCGCGATCGAGCAAAGCCAGGTCGAGAGCGTGGACTCGCCCCGAAAGCCGGGTAGCCGCTGGAAGGCGCGGATGAAGGTCTCCTGCACCCAGTCCTGGGCCCGGTCCAGGTCTCCGGCCATGCGGTACACCAGCCGGAACACCCGGTCCACATGGGCGTCGTACAGCGCGCGCTCGGCACTGGGATCGCCGGCCAGCACTCGGCCGATCAGTTCGCGGTCGTCCACGGCTCCGGCGTGTGAGGGTCGAAGTGCTGGGCCGGACCTGAGACACCGCCAGGCCCGAAACGGTTGGCCGGGGACGTCACCGACGGGTCACGCTGCAACCATCCCCATGCCGGCCGCATCACACGTACGTCGGGCCGATGCGGAATGCTTCAGAAAGAGACATTCGAGGTGGAAGAAATGGTGCAGCTGACCCGGCGCGAGCCGGTGCCGGAATACCGGATACTGGACCGGGCGGGCCGGCCGATCGGGCGGGTGATCGATCCGGTACAGGCACCCAGGCTTGGTCCGGGCGAGGAGACCGTGCTCCTGGTGCGGTAGAGTCGCCGAGGTCCGCGACTGAAACGTTTGGACCCGGTTCGGGGTATTGGATGGGCTACGTCATTCGGACCCCAACCCCACCGAGGCTTCATGCGCTCGCTCCGGCTCTGTTCCATCCCCGCCGCCCTCACCCTTGCCGCCTGCGGCGGTGCCCCCACCGCGGGGCCGCCGGCGCCCCGCGCGGCAACGACGGCAGAGATCACCCCGGCCGACCTGCGAACCCGGATCTCCATCTTCGTCGCCGACTCGATGCAGGGTCGCCGGACCGGCACTCCCGGCAACGCCAAGGGCAACGCCTACATCGCATCCGAGCTGACTCGGCTCGCGCTCAAACCGGCGGGTGACTCCGGCGGCTACTTCCAGCGGGTACCGCTCAAGCGCTATCAAGTGGATCCGGCCGGGGCCACGCTTCGGGCGGGAAGCGGCGCGCTCTCCCTCTGGGACTACTACCCCTACCAGACGGAATTCAGGATTCCGGTCAGGCCTGTCGCGGGCGCCCCGGTGGTCTACATCGGCGGCCTGGCCGATTCCTCGTCGTGGCCCGCGCGTGACGGCCTCCGGGGCAGAGTCGTGCTGTTCCGGAGCGCCGCCCAGGGCAACAACCTGGGCGTCCCGAACCTGGGATCCGCCGGGCGGCTCGGTCTGATCGCCGGGATCGTGGTGACCAACGTTGACCCCCTCATCGCCACCTACCAGCAGGTGTTCCGCACCCCGCCGCTGGTCGTGGAGGCGCCGCTGGATGTTCCGCCGGGCGTGACCCAGCCCCGGCTCATCATCCTGCCCACCGCGTCGGTGCCCAAGCTCTTCGGCAAGCCGCTGGACGCGCTCCGGCCAGGGGACTCGACGGCACCACTCGAGGGTGAGGTTCACTTCCAAGCGCGCGACCTCGTCGCCACCAACGTGGTGGCGATCCTGGAGGGGTCGGATCCGGCCCGGCGGGGCCAATACGTGGCGCTCGGCGCGCACAACGACGCGATCGGGATCGTCGAACCGGTGGACCACGATTCGCTCCGCGCCTACAACAGCGTGATCCGGCCGCAGGGCGCGAACGACACGCCGCGGGAGCCCACCGTGGAGGAGGCGGCGCGGATCCGCGCCATCGTGGACAGCATGCGGAAGATCCGCCCGCCGCGGCTCGACTCGATCGTGAACGGTGCCGACGATGACGGGTCGGGCTCCATGGGGCTGCTGGAGATCGCGGAGGCGGCGGCGAAGGGTGAGCGGCGGCCGGCCCGCTCGCTCCTGTTCGTCTGGCACACCGGCGAGGAATCGGGGCTTCAGGGGAGCCGGTGGTTCACCGATCATCCCACCGTGCCGAGGGACTCGATCGTGGCCCAGGTGAATATCGACATGATCGCGCGGGGCGGCCCGTCCGACGAGAAGCTGGGCGGACCGGGATACGTCCAGGCGATCGGCACCCGCCGGCTCTCGACCGAGCTCGGCGATCTGGCCGAGGCGGTGAATCGGGACGGCGGGTTCGGCCTGGAGTTCGACTACACCTACGATGCCGACGGTCATCCGGACAACTTCTACTGCCGGAGCGACCATTACATGTACGCCCGTTACGGCATTCCCATCGCCTTCTTCAGCACCGGCGGTCACCGGGACTACCACCAGGTGACCGACGAAGCGCAGTACCTCGATTTCCCCAAATACGCCACGGTGACGCGGTTCGTGGAGGCGCTCACGCTCCGCCTGGCGGACCTGGAGCACCGCCCGGTGGTGGACCAGCCCAGGCCGGATCCGCAGGCGCCATGTAAGCAGTAGGGCTTCGCGCCTTCGCGTTCGCCTAATCCCTTGCGATACTTGCACTTGAACGCCACTTCGACCGTTGCGGCGAGGGGGTGGACCCGGGTATATTGAATGGCTACCCGGTGCCGCGCCGGCACTCCTGGTTCCCTCAGCACCCGGCCTCACATGACCGCACCCAACTCGCGTGAACGGATCCTGCCCCGGCTGATCGAAGAGGAGATGCAGCAGTCGTTCATCAACTACTCGATGAGCGTCATCGTCTCCCGGGCGCTGCCGGACGTCCGTGACGGCCTGAAGCCGGTGCACCGGCGCATCCTTTACGCGATGAACGAGCTGGGGCTGGTCCCGGGCCGGCCCTACAAGAAGTCGGCCACCGTAGTGGGCGACGTGCTGGGCAAGTACCACCCCCACGGGGACGCCTCCGTCTACGATGCGCTCGTCCGGATGGTGCAGGACTTCTCGCTGCGCTATCCGCTGATCGACGGCCAGGGGAACTTCGGCTCGGTGGATGGCGATCCGGCCGCGGCCTACCGCTACACCGAGGCTCGGCTCACCCGGGTGGCGATGGCGATGCTGGAGGACATCGACAAGAACACGGTCGATTTCCAGCCCAACTTCGACGACCGGCTGCAGGAACCGACTGTCCTTCCCTCCAGGATCCCCAACCTGCTGGTCAACGGCTCGAGCGGCATCGCGGTGGGCATGGCCACCAACATCCCGCCCCACAACCTGCGGGAGGTCGCCCGGGCGGTCGAGCTGCTGATCGACAATCCGGAAGCCACCCTCACCGAGCTCCGCAAGGTGGTGAAGGGCCCCGATTTCCCGACCGGGGCCTACATCTACGGCCGGGAGGGGATCAGGGAGGCGTACGAGACCGGCCGGGGGCGGGTGGTCATGCGGGCCCGGGCCCAGATCGAAGAGAAGGAGTCGTCCGGCCGCTCCCAGATCGTGATCACCGAGATCCCCTACCAGGTCAACAAGGAGAATCTGGTCAAGGCGATCGCCGAGCTGGCGGCGGAGAAGAAGATCGACGGCATCAGCGGGGTGAACGACGAGTCCGACAAGGAGGGGATGCGGATCGTCGTGGACCTCAAGCGCGACGCCATCCCCAACGTGGTGCTGAACCAGCTCTACAAGCACACCGCGATGCAGTCCACCTTCGGCGTGATCATGCTGGCCCTCGACAAGGGCGCGCCGAAGGTGATGAACCTGAAGCAGCTGCTCGAGCGGTACGTCGAGCACCGGCACGAGATCATCGTCCGACGGACCCAGTTCGACCTGGCCGCCGCCGAGGCGCGGGAGCACATCCTCGAGGGCCTCAAGATCGCCGTCGACAACATCGACGAGGTGATCAAGATCATCCGCGGCTCGGAGGACACCCCCGAGGCCGACGCCCGACTGCGCAAGCGGTTCGGGCTCTCGGAGAAGCAGAGCGACGCGATCCTCAACATGCGGCTCGCCAAGCTCACCGGGCTGGAGATCGAGAAGCTGGAGGCGGAGCTCAAGGAGGTGCGCGGCCTGATCAAGGAGCTCAAGAGCATCCTGGCCTCGAAGCCCAAGCGGATGGGGATCCTCAAGGGCGAGATGCAGGAGACGGTGGAGCAGTTCGGCGACGACCGCCGGACCGAGATCCTCTCGGACCAGGGCGAGTTCACGGTCGAGGACCTGATCGCCGAAGAGGACATGGTCATCACCATCTCTCATTCGGGCTACATCAAGCGGATCCCGATCACCACCTACAAGCGGCAGCGGCGCGGCGGCCGGGGGCTCAACGGCGCCGACCTCAAGGCCGACGACTGGGTGGAGCACCTGTTCATCGCCAGCACCCACGACTACCTGCTGTTCTTCACCAACCAGGGTCAGGTGTACTGGCTCAAGGTGCACGAGGTTCCCCAGGCCGGCCGGGCGGCCCGGGGCAAGCCGGTGGTCAACTGCATCGCCCTCAAGCCGGGCGAGCAGATCGCGGCTCTGGTACCAGTGCGGGAGTTCACCGACGACCGCTGCCTCATCTTCGCGACCCGCCAGGGGACGGTGAAGAAGACCCTGCTCTCGGCCTACGGCAACGTGCGGTCGAGCGGCATCTGCGCCATCAACATCGAACAGGGCGACGAGCTCATCGACGTCCAGGTATGCGATGCCAACAGCGACATCGTGCTGGCCACCCGGCAGGGCATGAGCATCCGCTTTCATCAGGGCGATGTCCGGGAGATGGGGCGCGCCACCACCGGGGTGAAGGGGATCGAGCTGGAGGAGAAGGACGAGGTCATCGGCATGGTTGTGGTCCGGCGGGACGCCACCCTGCTCGTGGTGAGCGACCATGGCTTCGGCAAGCGCTCCGAGCTGAGCGAATACCGGGTCCAGAAGCGGGGCGGGAAGGGGATCATCACCTTCAAGGTCACCGACAGGACGGGTCCGATCGTGGCCCTCAAGGAGGTTCAGCCCGACGACGAGCTGATGATGATCACCCGCCACGGGATCATCATCCGGGTGCCGGTGGACGGCATCCGGGTGATCGGCCGGAACACCCAGGGCGTGAAGGTGATGAACCTCGAGCCCGGCGACGCGGTGGTGGGTGTGGCGCGGGTGGTCAAGGAAGACGAGGGTGGCCCCGAAGAGGCCGGGGAAACCGCCCCGGCGGGTGCCGACGAGGGGGCGTAGTGGTACCTCCGTCCCCCGCGGGTCTCGTGCTCGCCGGCGTCCTGCTGCTTGGCCCGCGACTCGCGCCAGCTCAGACCGCCGACACGCTCAAGCTTACCAGTGACGTCGGCGTGGTCAGTGCCGCCGGCAACACCCAGCTGACCACCGTGAACGTGGGCCAGGAGGTGCGCTGGCGGACCGGCCCGCTCACCCTCGGCCAGACCTTCGCGGTGGTGTACGGCCGTACCGACGGGGAGACCACCTCCTCGCTCTGGCGGGGTGGCGCCCGCGGAGAGTACGCCCTCTCGCCGGAGGTGTCGGTCTACGGGTCGGTGGCCTACGACCGCGATCGCTTCGCGGGCATCGCCCGCCGGTTCGAGGAGGGGGCCGGGATCGGCCTGGGCCTGCTCCGGCGGACCCGGGACCGGCTCGAGGCCAAGGCCGGTCTGTCCCTGGTCCAGCAGCGGTCCACCGCAGGCGTTGATGATGCCTTCGCCGCCGCCTCCGGCGGCGTCTCCTACGCCCACCAGCTGGGAGAGAAGGCCTCGCTGCGACAGCGGGTGGAGGGGCTGGCCAACCTGGAGGATGCGAGCGACTTCCGTCTCACCAGCGAATCGGCCCTCATCGCGCCGCTCTCCCGTCGGCTGGCGCTCAAGATCAGCTATGAGGTGCGCTTCGATAACCAGCCGGAACCGGGGTTCCGGAGCACCGACAGGCTGCTGACGTCGGGGCTGCAATTCACGCTGTGACCCGTTGATCCCGGGTCCTTCCCGGGCTGCTGATACCTATATTTCCGGACCATGGCAACAGCTGGCGACTACCGACTGGGCAGCAGCCCCGTGACCTTGGCGGCCCTTCGGAGCGCGGCCCGAGGGCTCGCCGGAATCGCCCTGCGCACACCACTGGTGGAGGCGCCCGCGCTCTCCTCGGCTGCGGGTGCGGTGGTCGCGCTCAAGTGCGAGCAGTCCCAGCCGATCGGCACCTTCAAGATCCGTGGCGCCTACACCGCGGTCGCGCGAGTCGCCCGGCAGGGGAACCCCCCTGGGGTGGTCACCCAGTCCAGCGGCAATCACGGGCAGGCGGTCGCTTTCGCCGCGGCCCGCTTCGGCCTTCGTGCCGTGGTGGTGATGCCGGCCTCCACCCCCGGGGTCAAGCGGGAGGGAGTCCGGCGGCACGGTGGCGAGGTTGTCATCGCCGGCGAGGTGCGCTCGGCCGAGCAGCTGGCCCGGGCAGAGGCGATCGCACGGGAGGAGGGCCTGGTCATGATCCCGCCCTTCGATCACCCCGACGTGATCGCCGGGCAGGGCACCTGCGGGCTCGAGATCCTGGAACAGTGCCCCGGGGTGGATACCATTCTGGTTCCGGTGGGCGGAGGCGGGTTGCTGGCAGGGATCAGCGTCGCGGTGGCGTCCCTGGCTCCCCGGGTGCGGCTGGTGGGAGTGGAGCCGGAGGGAGCGGCCAAGCTGTCGGCCGCGTTGGCCGCGGGCCGGCCCATCACCCTGGAGCGGACGGGAAGCATCGCCGACGGGGTGCTCACGCCCACCATCGGGCGGCTCACCTTTCCGATTCTGCGCCGGGTGGTCCGCGAGGCGGTCCGGGTCTCCGAGGAGGAGATCGCTGCCGCGGTTCGCTGGCTCTACCGTGAAGCCGGCGTCACCGCCGAGCCGTCCGGGGCGGTCACCACCGCCGCCCTGCTGGCCGATAAGGTCCGCCCGGCAGGTCCGACCGTCGCGGTGGTGACCGGTGGCAACCTCGATCCCGATCTTCTCCAGCAGCTGACCGCATGACGCTCCCGCCCAAGATCCTCGTGGCCGATGACGACCAGGCGCTTTCCCGCACCCTGTGCTGGATCCTGAAGGAGAACGGCTACGACGTGCTCACCGTGCCCGGCGGCGAGCACCTGTTCGAGCACCTGACGGCGGAGCCGGTGGACCTGCTGCTGCTCGACATCATGATGCCCAAGGTGGACGGCCTCCAGCTCCTCCAGCGGGTCAAGGCCGACCCTCGCTTCAAGGACCTGCCGGTCCTGATGATCTCCTCCATGCCGCCGGAGGAGGCCACGGTCCGCTCCCTCGGTCTCGGCGCCTCCGATTTCATTCCCAAGCCGTTCCGGGTCCGCGAGCTCCTCGCGCGGGTGAAGGCCCACCTCCGGGTCGGCCGGGAATTGAACCAGGCCCGGGCGGAAGCGCGCTCCCGGTCGGAGATGATGGAGATTCTCCAGGAGGTGACCGCCTCGCTCAAGCCGGAGGAGATCTACCAGATCCTGGTGCGGAGGGTGGCCCAGGGTCTCAATATCTCGCGCTGCTCCATCATCATCTCCGGGCCCGACGAGGGCACCGGGACCGTGGTCGCGGCGTACGAGAACCCCAACCTGGACAACCTGCCGGTGGATCTGCGGCGCTACCCCGAGATCCGCCACGCCATGGACACCGGCGAGGTGGTGCTGGTCCGCGACGTCCTCACCGATCCGCTCTACGACGAGGTGCGCGAATCCTGGCAGGCCGAAGGCCGTCCGGTGCCGACCCGCTCGGCCATTGCCCTCCGCTTCTGCCTCCGGGAGCAGCCGGCCGGCGTGTTCTTCCTCCGCACCACCGACGGCGACGCCCCGCTGAACGAGCAGGACGTGCAGTTCGCGCAGCAGGTGATCGACGCGGCAGTGGCGGCGCTGGAGAAGGCGTACGACCTGGAGAGCGCCGTGGCAGGCCAGGAGCAGATGAAGCATCTGGCCGAGACCGACCCGCTCACCGGCTGCTTCAACCGGCGGGCGCTGGTGGGCAAGCTGGAGCAGGAGATGGACCGCGCGGCCCGGTACGCCACGATGCTGACCGGGATGATGATCGACATCGACAATTTCAAGCATATCAACGACACCCACGGCCACCTGGTGGGCGATCGGGTGCTCAAGCAGCTGGCCGCGCTGCTCAAGCGGGAGCAGCGCTCGGTGGACATCGTGGCGCGGTATGGCGGCGAGGAATTCGTGGTGCTGCTGCCGGAGACCACCAGCACCGAGTCCCGCAACTTCGCCGAGCGGATCCTCCGCCGGGTGGCGACCCACGATTTCGGCGAGCCCGCACACCCGGTGCGCGTCACCATCAGCATCGGGATCGCCTCCTACCCGGATGAGCGGGTTACCGACGGCGAATCCCTCCTCCGGCTGGCCGACACCCACCTCTACCGCGCCAAGAGCGACGGCCGTAACCGGTTCCGCGATTGAGCACGCGCCGGTGTCCCCGCTGCCAGGCGACCTACCCGGCGCCGGCGCGGTATTGCGTCAAGGACGGGGCACTGCTGGTGGAGGAGGCGGGCCGGCCCGCGGTGTCCCCGCGTCCTCGTCCTCACCCCCTCCGCCTCCCCGACCCACCCGATCCCCGGAGCGAGGCGGCTTCCCCGCACGATCCCCTCGCCCCCGCCCCGGATCCCGCCTCCACCCTCAGCGGCAAGACTCTGGACCGGCGCTATCGCGTGGGCAAGCGGCTGGGCGAGGGAGGGATGTCGTACGTCTACCGGGCGGAGGAACTGGAGACGGGGCGGCAGGTGGCGGTCAAGATCCTGCTGCCCCGGCTCTCTCGCGATCCTGCTTCGGTGGAGCGGCTCCGCCGCGAAGCCACCATCGCCATGCGGCTCGATCACCCCAACGTCTGCCCCATCCTGCGCCTGGGCGAGACGCCGGAGCGGCTGATCTATCTGGTGATGCCGTTCCTCGAGGGAGAGCCCCTGAGCGAGCAGGAGACCCGGCGGGGGCCCTTCTCGGTGAGCGAGGGCATTCCGCTGCTGGTGCAGGTGTGCCAGGGACTCCAGCACGCCCACGAGCTGCAGATCATCCACCGCGACCTCAAGCCGGAGAACGTGATGCTGGTGCCGGAGGGGAAGGTCGCGGGCGGCGAGGCGCCCCGCTACCGGGCAGTGGTGATGGACTTCGGGCTGGCGAAGGAACGGCGGGCCGGTCCCGAGGTGGCCAAGCTCACCGCCACGGGGATCGTCCTGGGCACCCCCGAGTTCATGAGCCCGGAGCAGATCCGGGGGAAGCCGCTGGACGGCCGGAGCGACGTCTATGCACTCGGCGTGCTGGCCTTCGAGCTGTTCACCGGCCAGCTCCCGTTCCCCGGCAAGTCGGCCCAGGAAACCATGATCGCCCGGCTCCGGGGAGCGCCCGCCCGGCTGCGCGAGGTGCGCCCCGACCTCCCGGCCAGGCTCGAGTCGGTGCTGCTCAGAGCGCTCGCGCTCGATCCGGCCGAGCGCTTCGGGTCGATGAACGAGATGGCCCACGAGCTCGAGGGAGTGGTCGCGACCGGCGTACTCGGGCGGCTCTTCCGGCGCTAGCGGCCGAAGCGGCGCATGAACCGCCGGTCGATCCAGTCCTTGAGCGTCCACACCCAGCGCCCCGAAAATCCGATCGGCCCATACGAGAGCACGGCGTGGCCGTCCCCCGTATCGAGGAGAGCGAGGTAGCGGCGCGCCGGCCGGAATCGGCGGAACCGTCCGGGAGGGGCCGTGAGCGTGGCGGCCAGGTTGTCGCGCAGGACCGGCCCCGCCCGCACGGCGAAGACCCCTGCCTTGGGCACACCGGGGCGGCTCGCCTGCGCGGCGGCGTCCCCGGCCGCGAAGATCGACCGGTCCGACACCGAGCGCAGCGTCTCGTCCACCAGCAGGAACCCGTCCGTGTCGGTTGCCAGCCCCGCCGCCCGGAAGAGCGACGGCGCGGCGGCCCCGGCCGCCCAGATCACCAGGTCGGCCCGGACTTTCTGTCCCCCGCTCAGCGCGACCGCATCCGGTCCTACTTCGATCACGGCACGTCCCACCAGCGCCTCCACGGCGTTTCTGGCCAGTGCCCCCTGTAACGCTCGGCGGGCGGCGGACGAATGCCCGGCAAGCAAGCGGGGCCCCGCCTCGACGATCCGGACCCGGGCGCGATGCCCCGCCAGGCGTACCCGCTCCCGCACGTTCAGCGCGATCTCGGCCCCCGCGGCGCCCCCGCCCACGATGACGACGCTGGTCTCCGCGTCGCCCGCCCGGATGGACCGGTCCACCGCGCCGGGAAGGGCGAGGGCCTGGTCGATCGGCTTGAGGCGATGCGCCCGGGCCATTCCCGGCGTATCAGCCGCGGCCGGGTCGGATCCGATCGCGAAGGAGATCAGGTCATACCCGATGGTCCTGCCGCCGTCGAGGCGCACCAGGTGCGCTCCCGGATCGAGCCCAGCGACCGCAGCCAGCTGTAGGTCCGCCCCCGCCCCGCGGGCCAGAGCCTCGAGGTCGAGCGTGATCTCCTCGGGCCGGTAGCGGCCACCTACCAGGCCGGGCAGCATCCCGGAATAGACCTGCGCCCGGATGGGGCTGATCAGGGTCACGCGGGGGGGGCCGGGCAGCCGGCCTGCCGCGAGTCCCTCGAGAACGAAGAGGTGGGCATGGCCGCCGCCCACCAGCACGAGATGCCGATCCATCAGTACCCCGCCGGGTCTGCCCTCAGGCGCTGCGCCGCACGCGGCGGTCGTCGAGCAGGACGAGCACCAGGCAGATGGTGATGGTGACAGCGCTCTCGAGGCACCAGGGACAGAAGGTTCGGAGGATGAACCATTCGGCGTACTTGAGCCGGATGGTGAACAGGAAGGCGGGCACGATCAGCGCCAGGAGGACCAGGGTCGGCGTGCGGGAACCCTCTCGTCCCGGACCCAACCCCCAAAGCGCGGTGCCGAGGATGAGCAGGTAGCCCACCGTGCCGATGAGGGCGACGTCGACTCCGAGAAACCAGCCCCAGGGACTCAGCATCGCCGTCTCGCAGCCGCGGTTGCTGGTGCAGGACAGCGGCCCGGTGTAGCCGGCCTTCCAGAGGTGGAGATAGAGCGCAACCAGGGCCGCGATCAGCGCGAGGAGCGCGATCGCCATCCGATACCGCAGCGGGTTGGACATGGCAGGAAGTTCGTGCGCCACCCTGGCGGCCGGCAAGTCGCGCCCGTGCGGTGGAGACCTGGCCTGATTCTGCCAGGAGGCAGGCGGACTCCGTCATTTTGGCCGAAAACGGGGTGCGACGCCGGGCACGCGGCCTGCTTTCCCGCCCGGCGCTGGCCGGAGGAGTTGGTCCGGCCGATCATCACCCAAACAGACCTGTCGAGTGGAGGCGAACCATGTTTGTCACGACCACGCGGCGCCCGCTCCCATTCCAGAGCCTGCGGCGTCTGAGCAACGCGCTGGACGAAGCGTTCAACGGCTGGCCGTTTGCCCAGGAAGAGGAGGGAGGCGCCATCACCTCGTCCTGGTACCCCGCCTGTGACGTCTTCGAGGACACGGACTCCGTGAAGATCCTGGCCGAGCTGCCCGGCGTGAAGCCGGAGGACGTCAGGCTCTCGCTGGAGAACAACCTCCTCACCATCCGCGGGGAGAAGAAGCAGCAGGCGGAGGAGCGGACCGAGCGGGTGCACCGCTACGAGCGCAGCTACGGTGCGTTCGAGCGCAGCTTCGCGCTGCCGAGCACGGTGGATCCCGACAAGATCTCCGCCAGCTTCCAGAACGGGATCCTGACGGTCACGGTCCCCAAGGCGGAACGCGCCCGGCCTCGGGAGATCCCCGTGAGCGTGAGCTGAGGGTCCCGGGCCGCCCCGGCCGGCGAGCCCCCGCATCCCGGGGGCTCTTTCGTTGAGGGGGGCCGAGGTCGGATCCGTAGTCTTACGGAGCTCCCTATCCGCAGGTGCGCGGATTGTCGGGCCCTCTGGCGCACGGTAGCCTTGGATCGTGAGCCACGATCCGTCTTTCCATGTTGTCGGCGTGAGCCACCATACGGCCGGGGTCGAGGTCCGCGAGCAGTTCACGCTGACCGCGGTCGAGGCGGCGGCGTGGCTCGAGGCCGAGCGCCTGGCCGGCCGTACCGCGCTGCTGCTCTCCACCTGCAATCGCTGCGAAGTGTACTGGAGCGGGGA
>Ga0210102_1000084_pt1 | contig 27283 bp, 27 predicted proteins | sample RushOxbow_ThreeS_4_FD_185563 | JGI IMG/M metagenome (GOLD analysis project Ga0210102, IMG submission 185563) | Wetland microbial communities from San Francisco Bay, California, USA, that impact long-term carbon sequestration -... | ecosystem: Environmental > Aquatic > Marine > Wetlands ...
GTCGCACAGCAAGGTATTCGTGGTCGAGCAGAACCGCGATGCGCAACTGAAGACGCTGCTGGTGAACGACGCGGGAATCAATCCCGCCTCGCTGATCTCGGTGCTGCACTTCGACGGCACGCCGATCACCGCGCGCTTCATCACCGAGGAGATTGCGAAGATCGTCTCCGTGCTGAACGTGCGCCCCATCAAGAAGGACAAGGCCGCATGAAGAACCACGGTGCGCCGCGGCGCAGAAACAGCCTGCACTGCAGCGCGGATTTCCAGGAAAAGCCATGACGTACATTACGAAACCCACCCTGCACCACCCGACGCTCAAGCCGAACCGGCGCGGCTACCTCCGGCGCGACTACGAGGGCAAGGTCTCGACGCTCTGCGCCGGCTGCGGTCACGATTCGATCTCGGCCGCGCTGATCCAGGCGTTCTGGGAGCTCGACATCGAGCCGCACCGGGTGGCCAAGCTCTCCGGGATCGGCTGCTCGTCGAAAACGCCGGACTATTTCCTCGGCAATTCGCACGGCTTCAACACCGTGCACGGGCGGATGCCATCGGTCCTCACCGGTGCGAATCTGGCCAACCGCGACCTGATCTACATCGGCGTCTCCGGCGACGGCGATTCGGCCTCGATCGGCCTGGGCCAGTTCGCCCATGTCATGCGCCGCGGCGTGAACATGGCCTACGTCCTCGAGAACAACGGCGTCTACGGTCTCACCAAGGGCCAGTTCTCGGCCACCGCCGACCCGGGATCGAAATCCAAGCGCGGCGTCGAGAATACCGACACGGCGGTCGATACCGTCGGCCTCGCGCTGCTGATGGGCGCAACCTACGTGGCGCGCGGTTTTTCGGGCGACAAGGAGCAGCTGGTTCCGATCCTGAAGGCCGCAATCGCGCATCCGGGCGCGGCCTTCGTCGATGTGATCAGTCCCTGCGTCGCGTTCAACAATCACTCGGGCTCGACCAAGAGCTACGACTACGTGCGCGAGCACAACGAGGCGGTCAGCCGGCTCGATTTCTGGCCCTCGCGCGAGGCGATCACGGTGTCCTACGAGGAGGGCTCGGTGATCGAAGTTCCGCAGCACGACGGCTCGATCCTGAAACTGCGCAAGCTGGACGGCGCCTACGACCCGACCGACCGCATCGTGGCGCTAAACGCGAACGCGCGCGCAGCGGCGGCCGGCGAGGTGCTGACCGGGCTGCTCTACGTCGATCCGTCGGCCGACGATCTGCACGCGCATCTGTCGACCGTCGAGCAGCCGTTCAACCGGCTGGGCGAGCAGGAACTCTGTCCCGGCTCGGCGATGCTCGAACGGATCAACGCGAGCCTGCGCTGAACCTTCCGCAGGCCTTCAGAGCTTCGGCCGATCCGGCTGGGCGAACGTCTTTTCATGCACGCGCTGGCAGCCGATGCAGCGCAGCGCGCTCGGCTCCGCTTTGAGCCGTTCGAATCCGATCTCCTGCGCGCAGTCGATGCAGCTGCCGTAGCTGCCCTCGGCAATGCGCTCGAGCGCCGCCTCGAGCGCGCGCAGCTCGGCGAGGTCACGCGACAGCTCGGCGTTGTCGATGTCCGCGAGCAGATCCGCTACCGACGCGTCACCTTCGTCGGCCACGTCGCCGGAAAGCTCGGCGTAGCTTTCGCCGCGCGCCTTGTCCGCATCCGCATGCAGTTCCGACCGCAGCACCTTGCAGCGCGCCTCGATCTGGCGCTCCAGGGCGTCGAGCGCCGTGTTCGACAGTGACATGGCGAAGCTCCCTCAATCCATGCGCAGCAGATCCTCGGCGGGCTGGTCCGCGCCGTAGCGCTCGATGAGCGCATCGAGCTCGGCGACGATGGCCTGCGCGTCATCGGATTCGATCAGGCCTTCGCCCTCGAGTTCGGCGAGCAGGCCCTGATCGACCGCATCGCGCACATCGCCGAGCACCACCTCGATGTCATCTTCGCCGCGCTCGAGCACCGCTTCGATGAGCTCCGAAAGGGCGTCGCTCGCGCTCGCCGAAACGAAATCACCCGCGAAGGCGTCTTCGCCGTACTCGTCGATCAGCTGCTCGAGCTCGGCAAGCAGGGTTTCTTCCAGACCGATGCGCACCGCTTCCTCCAGGTCCTCGCTGTGGAGGCTGTGCGCAAGCACCGTGCGCACCGTGCCCAGCGTCACCGGCTCCGGCACCTCCGGGTTGTTGAGCAGGCTGCTCATCACCTCGGACAGTTCGGCGCTGACCTGGGAATCGGGATCGATGGGAATCGTCATGCTGGCGGCTCCTGGTATCTTGGCGACGGCGCGCCGCTTCGTATGGGGCATGCTGCCGGGCGCTCGCGAATCCGAATTGACGTGCGTCAAGGCACGGTCGCATCGATCGCGCAGTGTGCCGGCCCGCTGTCCGCATCGCTCGGCAGCGCCTGTGGGTATCATGCCGGGGATGAAGTGCGAGGCCTGCAGCTTCGATGCGCCGGCGGATTTTTCGTTCTGCCCGAAATGCGGCCGCAAGCTCGCGCCGCAGTGTCCCAGCTGCGGGGCCGAGACGTCGTCCGAATTTGCCTTCTGCCCGCGATGCGGCGGGTCGCTGCGCGGTGCGCAGGCGCCGGCCGACTCCACTGCCACCGCCGCGGCGGAGGCGGCAGCGGCGGAGGCGGAGTCCGACCGGCGCCTGGCGACGATCCTGTTCGCCGACCTGTCGGGGTTTACGTCGCTCTCGGAAGGGCTCGACCCGGAGGACGTGCGCGCATTGCAGACCGACCTGCTCGATACGCTGCGCAGCACGCTCGTGCGCTACGACGCTTTCATCGAGAAATTCGTCGGCGATGCGGTGATGGCGGTATTCGGTGCGCCCACGGCGCACGAGGACGATCCGGAGCGTGCCCTGCACGCCGCACTCGAAATGCACGAGGGCGTCGACGTTCTTTCCGCGCGCTGGGAGCGGCGCCTGCCGCGGCCGCTGCAGCTGCATATCGGCGTCAACACGGGCCGTGTGGTCGCCGGCCACATCGGATCCGCGCAAGGCGCGGCCTACGCGGTGACCGGTGACGCGGTGAATGTCGCCGCGCGGCTGCAATCTGCGGCAGGCCCCGGACAGACTCTGGTGAGCCGCAACACGCATGCGCTGACCCGGCAGGCATTCGAGTTCGAATCGGGCGGGGCGCTCGAGCTGAAGGGCAAATCGCATCCGATCGACGTGTTCCGGCTGCTCGGCCGCGGCTCCGAAGCCGGCGCGCAAATGGCGCGTGGACTCGAGGCGCATGGACTGCGTGCGCCGCTGACGGGCCGCGGCGCGGAGGTTGCGCAGATGCGCGAAACCGCGGCGCGCGCGATGGGCGGGCGCGCGCAGGTGCTGAGCCTGGTCGGCGACGCGGGGATCGGCAAATCGCGCCTGGTCGAGGAGCTGCTGCTGCAGTTGGCGGGCGATCCGGCGAGCGCGCAGGCGATCGTGCGCCGGACCGTCTGCTCGGCGCACCAGACCCGGCCCTACAGCGTGCTCGCGACTTTCTTCCAGGAAGGCTATGGGATCGTCGCGCAGGATTCGCTTGAGACCGTGGAGAAAAAAGTCGCCTCACAGCTGCACGGGCTCGGCGCGCAGCCCGAAGAGATCGCGATGGTGGTGCAGACGGCGGGCTACCTGCTCGGCCTGCACGCGCTCGAGGACCTGCGCGAAGTCGAGCCCGAGCGGCTCAACAAGCAGATCAGCATGATGCTGCGCACGGTGCTCGACTACCGCCTGCGCCAGGCGCCGCTCGTCCTGGTGATCGAGGATCTGCAATGGGCGGACGCCGCATCGCTAGAAACCCTGCGCACGATGGCCGACTGGCTGCACCAGCGCCCGCTGATGATGCTGGTCAGCCATCGTCCGGATTTCGACGCACGCAGCTTCGTCACCAGCCGCGCAGCGCATACCTTGCTGCGGCTCGAGCCGCTCGCGCAGGCGGACATCGAGGCGATCCTGGTCGCGTACTTCGGTGACGCGGCGCGCAGCTGTCTGTCGACGCCGCTGCACGCGCGCATCGTAGAACGCTCGGGCGGCAATCCGTATTTCCTGGAGGAAATCCTGCGCCGGCTCATCGCCAGCGGCGTGCTGGAGCGCGGCGCGGGCGGCTGGAGCTGCAACAGCGAAGCGACGACGGTCGATGTGCCCGAGACGCTCGAAGGACTGCTGCTCTCGCGCGTGGACCGGTTGGCGCCGAACGAGCGCCGCTGTCTGCAGGAGGCGGCAGTTCTGGGCAGCGCATTCGACGCGGAGCTGTTGCGCGAGATCGCTTCGCCGGGCTGCGCGCCGCGCGTGCTGGAGGCGTTGTGCGACGCCGAGTTCCTGACGCGCGTCGAAGGCGCCGAAGGCGCGGTCGCGGGGTCGCGTGGCTACCGCTTCGCTCACGTCATCACGCGCGACGTCGTCTACGAGAACCTGCTGCTGCGCCGGCGCACGGAGCTGCACGGGCGGATCGGCCGCGTGCTCGAGGCGCGCCGCGGCGGCAAGCCGGAGCGCTTCGAGGACCTGGAGCTGCTCGGCCATCATTTCAGCCTGGGCGACGATCCGGCGCGCGGCGCGCGCTATCTCGTCGCGGCCGGCGACTGGGCGCGCGGCATCTACGCCAACGACGACGCGATACGGCTGTACCAGCGCGCGCAGTCGACGCTCGAGGCCTGCGCGGACCCCGCCCGCGCGGAGCAGCTCGCGATCTGCGAGCGGCTGGGCGACCTGCTCGGCCCGATCGGGCGGCGCAGCGAAGCGCATGCGCACTACGACAGCGTGAGGCAGGCGGCGCGCGAGATGGGCGATGCGATCTGCGAAGCGCGCATCCTGCGCAAGGTCGCGGGCCTGCACTGGGACGTGGGCGAGCGCGAGAAGAGCCTCGAATGCCTGAACGCGGGCCTTGCGCTGCTCGAGGGCCGGCACAACGAAATCGAGGCGGCGCATCTGTATCAGGAAATGGGTCGGTTCGCGTTCCGCGCGGGCGACAATCAGGCCGCGGTGGACTGGGCGCAGCGCGCGCTTGCCGACGCCGAGGGCGCGGCGCAGGCCGCCGGTCCCGGCTCGGAGGCCAGGCGCGAGGCACTGATCGCGACCGCACAGGCGCTGAACACGCTCGGCGCGGCGCTCGCGCGCCTCGACCGGCCCGAGGATGCCGTCGCGCACATCGAGCGCAGCATCGCGGTTGCCGAAGGCGAAGGTCTGCTGCAGGCGGCCTGCCGCGGTTACGCCAATCTTGGCGTGCTGTACGCGACCCTCGACCCAGGGCGAGCGATCGAAACCTGCAAGACCGGGCTCGAGACCGCGAAGCGCATCGGTGACCCGGGCTTCCAATCGCGCCTGTACGCGAACCTCGCCGTCGCCTACTGCGCGCTGACCAACCAATGCGACATCGAAGGCATGCGCGCTGCCGAGGCGGCGATCGATCTCGACCGCCAGCTCGGCCAGCTCGACCATCTCGCGGTGCCGCTGATCGTGCTCGGGCAGATCCAGCAATGCCACGGCGATCCGCAGGCGGCGCTGCGCTACTACGAGGAGGCGCGCCAGCTCGCCGAGGACATCGGCGAGCCGCAGCTGCTGTTCCCGGTCTACGACGGTCTCGGTACGCTCTATCTCGATCTCGGCGATGCGCAGAAGGCCGAGGACTATCTCATGCAGGCGAACGAAGTCTGCGAGCGCGCGGGACTCGACCGCGACGCGCTCGTAGTGCTACCGTTCCTGTCCTGAAACTCGCAACCAGGGATTCCATCCTATGGCGCAGAGCGAACGCAGCGCGCCGGTGCAGCCCGGCGACAAGGCGCCGGATTTTTCGCTACCCGCGGTGCATCAGGACAGCGTCTTGTCGCTGTCGAGCTATGTCGGCCGCGCGCCGCTGCTGCTGGCGATCTTCCGTGGCCTGTACTGCCCGTTCTGCCGCCGCGCGCTCGCGCAGTTCAGCGGTACGAGCGAAAAGCTGCGCTCGGTCGGTGTCGAATCGCTCGCAGTCGTAGCCACCGACCTGGAAAACGCACGGGTCTACTTCAAGCTGCGTCCATCCAAGGTGGCGATCGCAGCCGACCCGGAGTGCACGATGCACCGGGCGTTCGGTCTGCCGCAACCCGCGGTGGACGAGCAGACCCTCAAGGCGGCGGAAAACATCCGCATCAATCCGACCGGGGAGCTCGCCGGGCCGGTACCGCTGATGAAGGCCGCGGATGCGCTCGATAGGGTTCAGGGATACCACAAGACCGCAGTCGATCAGCGTGACAGCGCGCGTCAGGTGGGGAAGGGCATTCAACTCAAGGGGCAGTTCCTGCTCGACCGCGCCGGCATCGTGCGCTGGGCGAACATTGAGTGCGCCACCGAGGGCTTGGCCGGATTCGGCAAGTTCCCGACCGACGAGGAACTGCTTGGCGCCGCAGCCGCGCTTTCCTGAACCAAAGGCAACGCAGAGGAGGATCATGTCGGAGCATGTACGCAGCACACCCGTTCAGCCCGGGGAGAATGCACCGGAGTTTTCCCTGCCGGCCGTGCATCAGGCAGGCAGCATCTCTCTTAGCGATTACCGCGGCAAGACGCCCGTGCTGGTCGCGATCTTCCGCGGCCTGTTTTGCCCGTTCTGCCGCCGCGCCATTGCGCAGATGAGCGCCGCCAGCGAGAAGCTGCGCAAAGCCGGCGTCGAGCCGCTCGCCGTAGTGGCCACCGACCTGGACAACGCGCGGCTCTATTTCAAGCTGCGCCCCTCCAGGATGGCCATCGTTTCGGATCCCGACTGCACGACCCATAGGGCGTTCGGCGTGCCGGAACCGGCGATCAATGACCAGTTGATACACGCGATGCAGACGACGCGGGTCAATCCGAACGGCGCGCTGCCCGAAGCCCTGCCGGTGCTGGAAGCCGGACCCGCGATGGCCAGGCTGGATGGATATCAGACGACTGCCATTGACGAGCGCGATCGCGAGCGTCACGCGATGCAGCTGAAAGGCCAGTTTCTGCTCGATCGCGACGGCGTCGTGCGCTGGACGAACATCGAATGCGCGCGTGAAGGTCTTGCCGGCATCGGCAAGTTCCCGAGCGACGCGGAATTGCTGGACGCGGCGCGCTCGCTCGCCTGATCCGGCTAGGAGCTGCAGGACAGCGCCGAGCAGCCGGCGCGATTGCGTGCCCACTCGGGCCGCCGCGCGGCGAGGTCCTCCTCGCCGGGCTGCTCGTCGTACGGGCGCGCGAGCACGCGCATCAGACGCTCAAGCACGGACGTGTCGCCCGCCGCCAGCGCGTCGATCGCCTGCTGCGCGAGATAGTTGCGCGGTACGTATTTCGGGTTTACCGCGTTCATCCGTTCAGCGCGCATCGCCGGATCGCCGGCGTCCCGCTGTAGCCGGCCGAGGTAGGTGCGCAGCCAGGCCCCGAGCCGCGCGCGGTGATCGCCTTCCAGCGCGGACTCGTCGTAGAGGGCAGGCCGCAATGGCTCGACCAGCGTCGCGTCGTCGTCGGCCTGCAGCGGCACCGCAGCCAGTCTGCGAAAGAAGATCGTGAAATCTGTTTCGGTCGCCGCCATCAGGGCGAACAGCTCGGCGAGCAGCGCCTCGTCGTCTGCACCCTCGAGCACCGACAGGCCGAGCTTGCGTGCAAAGCATTGCGCGGACGCGTCCCGGTAGACCTCGGCATAGATTGCCAGACCGGCCTCGAGCGGCTCGCGCGGCACGAGCGGCAGCAGCGCTTCCGCAAAACGCGCCAGGTTCCACTGCGCGATGCCGGGCTGATTGCCGTAGCAGTAGCGCCTGCCGGCCGCGTCGGTGGTGTTCGGCGTCCAGCCCGGGTCATAGCCTTCGAGCCAGCCGTAGGGGCCGTAGTCGATGGTCAGCCCCAGGAGCGACATGTTGTCTGTGTTCATCACGCCATGCACGAAGCCGAGCCGCATCCAGTCAGCGATCAGCAGGGCGGTGCGCCGGCATATTTCCTGATACCAGGCGGCGACCTCCTTCACCTCCGGGAAGTGTTGGTGCATCGCGAACTCCACGAGTCCGCGCAGCGTCGCCTCCTCGTGGTAGGCAGCGTGGATCTCGAAATTGCCGAAGCGCAGGAACGAAGGCGCGACGCGGCACACCACCGCGCCTGGCTCGGCTTCGGGCCGGCCGTCGTAGAACATGTCGCGGATGACCGCCTCGCCGGTGCCGACCAGGCTCAACGCGCGCGTCGTTGGCACTCCCAGAAAATGCATCGCTTCGCTGCAGAGGAATTCGCGCAGCGATGAGCGCAGCACGGCGCGCCCGTCTGCGCTGCGCGAGTAGGGCGTCAGCCCCGCGCCTTTCAGCTGCAGCTCCTGGCGCCGGCCATGCACGTCGAGTACCTCGGCGAGCGTAATCGCACGGCCATCGCCCAGCTGCCCGGCCCAACTGCCGAACTGGTGCCCGCCGTAGCGTGCGGCGTAAGGCCTCATTGCGGCGAGCACGCGGTTGCCGCCGAGCACCTCGAGCGCCGCGGGCGAGGGCGCATCGATACCGAGCTGTGCGGCGAGCGCGTCGGACCAGCCGAGCAGGCGAATTTCGCGCACCGGCGTCGGTTCGATCGGCGTGTAACAGGCGTTGCGGACATGCCGCGGCCGGTTCTCGCGCGACGCGTCGGCGGGCAACGCCTCGACGAAGCGGTTCTCGAAAGCGAGTTCGGTCAGGTCGGCGCAGGGTGTGCGACGCGCCGCAGGTGCAGGCATCATGCGCCGCAGTGTAAGTCAGAGCGCGGTTAAAATCGGCCCTCCTTAAATCAAGGATATTTCCTTGCGTATCTGCATTTTCGGCGCCGGCGCAGTCGGCGGCCATCTCGCCGCGCGTTTCGCCGCGGCGGGCCACGAGGTCTCGGTCTTCGCGCGCGGCGCGCATCTCGAAGCGATGAACCGGCGCGGCATCGAGCTGCGCAGCGGCGACGAGGTCGTGCGGGCGAAGGTGACAGGCAGCGAGCGGGCGAGCGCGCTCGGCACGCAGGACGTCGTCTTCGTGACGCTCAAGGCGAACCTGCTGCCGCTGCTCGCCGCGAATGTCGCGCCGCTGCTCGGCCGCGACACGCCGGTGGCCTTCGTTCAGAACGGAATCCCCTGGTGGTATGCGCAGGGCCTGTCTCGCGACAGGCCGCGGCCACCGGATCTGTCGAAGCTCGACCCGGGCGGTGCGATTGCGAAGGCTGTCGCAGCCGAGCGCGTCATCGGCGCAGTGGTGTTCTCGGCGAATCATGTCGCTGCCCCCGGCGTGATCGAGAACGCGACGCCCGGCCGCAACATGCTGACCGTGGGCGAGCCGGACGACCGGCAGTCCGAGCGCATCAACGCCCTGCGCCAGGCGATCGGTGCGGCGCGCATGCACTCGCCGAAGAACTCGGATATCCGCCAGTCGCTGTGGAGCAAGCTCGTGCTCAATCTCGGCAGCTCGACGCTGTGCCTGCTCAGCGGCCTGACGGTAGGCGAAATGGTGAGCGATCCCGCGCTCGGCCGGATCCGCGACCGCATCTCCGCCGAGGGCTTCGAGATCGCGAAGGCGCACGGCATCGAGGTCGAGGGCGCCCCCAAGCGCCCCGGCGGCCAGACGCCGGGCGTGGTCGGCCACAAGCCTTCGATGCTGCAGGACTACGAGCGCGGCCGGCCGATGGAGATCGAGTCGCAGATCATGACGCCGCTCGCGTTCGCGCGTGCCGCGGGGCTCGAGGTGCCGAGCTTCGAGCTGGCCGCGACGCTCGCCGCGCACAGGGCGGCCGAAAAGGGGCTGTATACGCGATGAAAGTCGGCATCATCCCGGTCACGCCGTTTCAGCAGAACTGCTCGCTGCTGGTCTGCGAGGAGACCCACCGCGCCGCGGTGGTCGATCCGGGGGGCGATCTCGATCGCATCCTGGAGCTGGTCAGGCGCGCCGAGGTCGAGCTGGAAAAGATCCTGCTCACCCACGGGCACATCGACCACTGCGGCGGCACCGCCGAGCTGCGGCGCATCACCGGCCTGCCGGTCGAGGGACCGCAGCGCGAGGACGCGTTCTGGATCGACCAGCTGCCGCAGCAGGGGCAGCGCTTCGGCATGCCCGCGCTCGAGGCGTTTACGCCCGACCGCTGGCTCGAGCAGGGCGACACCGTGCATTTCGGCACTGTGTCGCTCGAGGTGCGGCACTGCCCGGGGCATACGCCGGGGCACGTGATCTTCTTTTCTGCCGCCGACCGGCTCGCGATCGTCGGCGACGTGCTGTTCGCGGGATCGATCGGACGCACCGATTTTCCGCGCGGCGACCTCGATACCCTGCTGCGTTCGATCCGCGACAACCTCTTCCCGCTCGGCGACGACGTCTCTTTCATTCCAGGCCACGGGCCGATGTCGACCTTCGGGACCGAGCGCAGCTCCAATCCGTTCGTCGGCGACCGCGCAATGGCCGGCGGCCGTCAGCGCACCCTGTGAGGGATCCGCCATGACCGACCTCGTAGATCTGAGAAGCGACACGGTGACGCGGCCCTCCGAGGGCATGCGGCGCGCAATGATGGCGGCCGAACTCGGCGACGATGTGTTCGGCGACGATCCTACGGTGAACCGGCTGCAGGCGCGGGCAGCAGAGGTCTTCGGCTTTGAAGCCTCGCTCTTTTTTCCCACGGGTACGCAGTCGAACCTCGCGGCGCTGATGTGCCACTGCCAGCGCGGGGAGGAGGTGCTGGTGGGGATGGAAGCGCACAGCTACCGCTACGAGGCAGGCGGTGGCGCAGTGCTCGGCTCGATTCAGCCGCAGGCGATCGTCAACCGGCCCGACGGCACGCTCGATCCGAAGGAGATCGAGGCCGCGATCAAGCCCGACGACCCGCATTTCGCAAGGACGCGGCTGCTCGCCCTGGAGAACACGATCACCGGGCGCGTCATTCCGCGTGCCTACTTCGACGAGGCGCTTGCGCTCGCGCGGCGCCGGGGCCTCGCCACGCACCTCGACGGCGCGCGCATCTTCAACGCCGCGGTGAAGCTCGGCACGAGCGCGAAGGACCTGTGCCGCGGCTTCGACTCGGTGTCCGCGTGCCTCTCCAAGGGCCTGGGCGCGCCCGCGGGAACGATGCTCCTCGGCTCGAAGGACTTCATCGCGCGCGCCAAGCGCGCGCGCAAGATCCTCGGCGGCGTGATGCGCCAGGCGGGCGTGCTGGCGGCCGCGGGACTGTACGCGCTGGAGCACAATGTCGAGCGGCTGGCCGAGGACCATGCCAACGCGGAGCGCCTGGCGAAAGGCATCGGCGCGCAGCCGCCGTCCTCCAACATGGTGTTCTTCGATGCCAAGCCGGGCCTGGCGGAGCATCTCGCGAAGCAGGGCGTGATCGTGCTGCCCGCACCGCGCCTCAGGCTGGTGACCCACCTCGATGTGGATGCGGCCGGCATCGACCGCGCCATCGCCGCCTTCAACGGCTTCAAATAGGGGCAGCCCTCGTTCAGGCGGCGTCGGGGGGCGTGGCGGCTCTGGCGCCGGATTGCGCCCACGCGATGCCGGCGAGAGCGACGATTGCGCCGAGGATTTTCGCGCCGGTAAAGGTCTCGCCCAGCGTCAGCCAGGCCACCAGCCCTGCGATCGGCGGCATCAGGTACTGCAGCGGTGCGCTGCGCGCGAGGCCGCGGACCGAATTGACCCAGGCCCACACGATCCAGCCGAGGAACGAGGACACGGCCACTGCCCAGAACAGGCCGAACCACACGCCCGCACCGATGTTGCCGAGCGGCGCGCCGACGAACGCCGGCAGTGTGACGAGCACGAGCGGCGGCGCGCCGAAGAGCAGCGAATAGCACATGAGGTTCAACGGCCCGTAGCGCTCCACCAGCGGCTTCGCGATGACCGTGTAGAGCGAGAAAAGCGACGCGGCCAGCAGCAGCACCAGGTCGCCCGCCCCGGCGAGCGCGAGCCCGCGCAGGAACTTGTCCGACAGGAACACGGCGATGCCCACGAAAGCGACCAGGGTCCCCGCGAGCTGGCGTCCGTGGAGCTTTTCCGCGCCGAGCACCGCCAGGATCACCAGCGTCCACAGCGGGCTCGAGGTGAGCACCAGCGACGAGGAAAACGCGGTGGACAGGTTGATCCCCCACATGACCAGGCTCACGTGCGCGGTGTGGCCGATCAGCCCGCACAGGACGAAGCGCGGCAGGTCTGCCCGCTGCGGCCAGGACTTCGGGAAATGCCGCCGCGTGACGGCGACGAGCAGCGCGAAGCCGAACAGCGGCATCGTGAGGAAGCGGATGAAAAGGAACGGCCACACGCCGACCTCGGCCAACACCACCTTGGTGATCGCGAAGTTGACGCCCCAGACGGCCATCAGGCCGATGCCGGCGGCGAGTGCCCATTTTTCGCGCGTTTCTGTGCGGGCCGCCATGGCAAGCACGCACTTTACAATAGCGCGACCATGAAGCCCGAGCACCCGCACCCGCTCGCCGCACGACCCGCGGTGCGCGCACTCACCGCGTCCAAGATCCGCGAGCTGTTCAATGCGGGAATCGGACGCGCCGACGTGCTGCCGTTCTGGGTCGGCGAGCCGGACGAGGCGACGCCCGAATTCATCCGGCGCGCCGGAACAGACTCGATCGCGGCGGGCGAAGTGTTCTACACCCACAACCTCGGCATCCCCGAGCTGCGCGAGGCGCTCGCCGCGTACGTGAGCCGCCTGCATCGGCCGACGCGGCCGGGTGAGATCGCAGTGACGAGCGCCGGGGTGAATGCGCTGATGCTCGCCTCGCAGCTGCTGCTCGACCCGGGCGATCGCGTGGTCGAGGTCGTCCCGCTGTGGCCGAACCTGCAGGAAATTCCCAAGATCCTCGGTGCCGAGGTCGTCACGGTGCCGCTCGAATTCGCGGCGTCGGGCTGGCGGCTGGACCTCGGGCGGCTGTTGGACGCGCTCTCGCCGGACACCAAAGCGCTCTACCTCAACTCGCCGAACAATCCTACGGGATGGACGATCTCGCGCGCGGCGCAGCAGGCGGTGCTGGCGCACTGCCGCGAACGGGGTATCTGGATCATCGCCGATGACGCCTACGAGCGGCAGTACTACGAAGCCACGCATGTGGCGCCCTCGTTCCTCGACATCGCCGAGGCCGACGATCGCGTCATCAGCACCAACACGTTCTCCAAGGCCTGGTGCATGACGGGCTGGCGGCTCGGCTGGCTGGTCGTGCCGCCGGGGCTGGTCGACGACCTCGGCAAGCTGATCGAGTACAACACGTCGTGCTCGCCGGTGTTCGTGCAGCGCGCGGGCTTGGCCGCGGTGCGCGAGGGCGAGCCGGTCATCGCGCACATGCTCGAGCGGCTGCGCCGCGCGCGCGATCTGGTGGTCGGTTCCCTCAACGGCATTCCCGGCGTCGAGGCGGCGCTGCCGAGCGGGACGATGTACGCGTTCTTTCGCGTCGCCGGCGTGCGCGACAGTCTCGCGTTCTGCAAGCAGCTGGTGAGCGATGTCGGCCTCGGACTCGCGCCGGGCTCTGCCTTCGGGCCCGAAGGCGAGGGCTGCGTGCGCTGGTGCTTCGCCTCGAGCGAGGCGCGCCTGCGCGACGGCATAGAGCGCCTGCGCCGCGCGCTGGTGCTGCGCCGGGCCTAGCCTAGGAAAGGGCTTCACAAGGGGGACTGCGTCCCCCTTGTGAAGCCCCGGCTTGATCAGAGTTTCCCTACGTTTCGATCGCGCGCCGCTCGTGCACTTCGCGCGAAAACGAGCGCTGCGCCGCGATCGCAAGCGCCGTGAGCTCGCCGGCGACCATGCGCAGCACATCGTCCAGCGTGATGATGCCGACCAGCCTTCCGTCGCCGTCGACCACCGGCAGGCGGCGTGCGCCGCGGTCCTGCATCAGGTCCACCGCTTCGAACACGCCGACGTCTTCGCCGGCCACGACGAGCTCTGAAGACATCACGTCGCCGACGGTGAGCTTCTCCGGCTGAACCCCGCTCGCCGCGACCACTGCGACGACGATGTCGCGATCGGTGACGATGCCGATCGGACGCCGGCTGGAATCGGTTTCTTCAACGACGACGAGCGCGCCGACATGGTGATCGCGCATCAGGCGCGCAGCTGCGCGCAGATCGGTGCCCGGTTGGGCTACGACCACGACTCTGCTGCAGATCTCCTTGATGCGCATGCGCTCCCCGCACCCGTAGGAAGCCACGCTAGCGCCAGGGGAAATAGGGCGGCTTGATCTCAGTCAAGCCGCCCGCAGTCGGCTCGGCGCGGTCCTCAGGCGGCGAATTCGCGCAACAGGCGGCCCGGGCGCGGCTGCGGCTCGAGCGGACCGCGCGCGTCGGTCACGCGCACCCCGTTCACCCACACGCCATGCACGCCGATGCCGGGCGTGACGAGCCGCGCCGCCCCGCCGGGCAAATCGTGCAGGCGCCGCTTCGGTCCACGGTTTACGGTCGCAGGGTCGAACAGCAGGAGGTCCGCCGCGTAGCCGAGCTTCAGAGCGCCGCGCTCGCGCAGGCCGAATACGCTCGCCGGCAGGCCGCACAGCTGACGCGCCGCCTCGGCAAGCGTCAATGTGCCGCGCTCGCGCACCCAATGTCCGAGCAAGTGCAGGCCGAATCCTGCGTCGTTGAAAAAGGTGAGGTGCGCGCCGGCATCCGACAGCGAGACCATGCTCGCGGGATGGCGCAGCATGCGCCCTACCGCGTCCTCGTCGCTGTTCAGCGTTAGCGCTACGAATACGGTGTCGAGGTCCTCGGCAAGCGCAAGGTCGAACCAGACATCGAGCGGATCCTTGCCCGCCTCTGCGGCGAGCGCAGCAAGGCTGCGATGCTCGCAGGCGCGGTGCTCGGGCCGGGCGCATTCGACCACCTGCACCTTGTCCCACTCGCCGTTGAAAAGCCGAAACACCGCCGGCCGCGCGAGCTCGGCGCGGATCGCCTGGCGCAGGGCCGGGTCGGCGAGCTTCGCCTTGAAAGCGGTGCCCTTCAGGCCAAGCACCGGCTTCCACGCGTCTAGCCCCTCGATCGGGTAGGGCGAGCGCATCGTAAAGTCGAAGCTGAGCGGACAGCAGGACACCGCGCCGACCATGCGATGTCCGCGCGTATTGGACGCGGCGATCGCATCGAGGTCCGCAAAGACCGCGTCCGGGTTCGTGCTGTTGTGCAGCAGCGCGGCGACGACGACCGGGCGCGATGACTGCGCCGCGAGGGATTCGAGAAAGTCGATCCTGGTGTGCCCGCCCTTGGTGAGCATGAACAGGCCGTGGCCGGCGCGCTTCAGGCTGCCGACGAGCGTGCGCAGCTCGGCTTCGTCGGCGAGGCGCGAGGGCATCGGCCTGCCGCCTTCGCCGTTGTGAGCGGGCGAGGTGCTCGTCGCAAAGCCGACCGCGCCGGCGCGCATGCCTTCGAGCAGCAGGCGCCGCATCTCGGCTACTTCGGCCGCAGTGGCCGCACGCTCGACGGCTGCATCGCCCATGACATAGCTGCGCAGCGCCGAATGACCGACGAAGCAGGCCACGTTGGGCGTGGTGCCGCCGCGCTCGAGCTGATCGAGGTACTCGGGCACCGACTCGAAGCTCCAGCGAATCCCCGCGCGCAGGGCTTCGAGCGACATGCCCTCGACCTGTGTCAGGTTGCGCATGATGCGCTCGCGGTCGCCTGGGCGGCAGGGCGCGATGGTGAAGCCGCAGTTGCCGATCACCGCGGTGGTGACGCCGAGCGCGGGCGAAGGGGAGGCGCCGGGATCCCAGGTCAGCTGCGCGTCGTAGTGCGTGTGGTTGTCGACGATTCCCGGCATCAGGGCGAGGCCGTCGGCCTCGATCACTTCGCGCGCGCCGTCCCGCGCTTCGCCCATTTCGACAATGCGTCCGTCGCGCACCGCGAGATGGCCGTGCAGCGGCTCGGTGCCCAGGCCGTCGAGCAGCAGCGCGTTGCGAATCAGCAGGTCGTGCATCGCGGCGCAGTATATCGGGGCAGGAGGGGTTGACTTTTATTTAACCTAAGCGTTAAATACCGCCATGGACCGCCTGTCGACCACCTTTGCCGCGCTCGCCGACCCGACGCGGCGCGCGATACTTGCGCGCCTTGCCCAGGGCGACACGACGGTGGGGGAGCTCGCGCAGCCCTTCGACGTTTCACTGCCCGCGATCTCGCGCCATCTCAAGGTGCTCGAGCACGCCGGCCTGATCGAGCGGGCGGTGGACGCGCAGTGGCGGCGCTGCCGGCTGACGGGCAAGCCCCTGCTCGAGGCGAACGAGTTCCTCGAGCGGTACCGGCGCTTCTGGGAGGACAGCCTCGACCGGCTGGTCGGCCTGCTCGAAGCGAAACCCATAGCGAAACGCAGGAAACGGAGGAGACGATGAACAAGGCAGCGACTTTCGAACTGACGCTCGACCGCACAATCCGCGCGCCGCGCGAAAAAGTATTCGACGCCTTCGTCACGCCCGAACTGATGAAAGCGTGGATGTGCCCGCGCGGCATGCGCGTGGCCGAGGCGAGCGCCGATCCGCGGCCGGGCGGACGCTTCAGCGTCACCATGCAGGCCCGCGACGGCGAGCGCTTCACCGCCGCCGGCGTCTATCAGGAAGTGACGCGCCCGAAGCGCCTGGTCTACACCTGGCAGTGGCAGGGCGAGGGCATGCCGAACGTGGAGACCCTGATCACGGTGAGCTTCGAGGAACGCGATGGGCTGACCGAGCTGCGCATGACGCACTCCGGCTTTCCCGACGCGGCGCTGCGCGACTCGCACAACCAGGGCTGGAACTCGAGCCTCAACAACCTCGTCGAGAATTTCGACGACCGTGGCACGGCGGCCAACGTGGCGCTGCTCGGCGACCCGCGCAGCACCTACGTGCGCACGGTGCGCATGGGGCTGGCGGAAAAGGGCATCAAGTACACGCTGCAGAAGGCGATGCCGCAGACGCCGGAAATCCTGGCGATTCACCCCTGGGGCAAAATGCCGGCGTTTCGCGACGGCGACCTCCAAGTGTTCGAGACCAGCGCGATCTTGCGTTACGTCGACGAGGCGTTCCCGGGCCCGAGCCTGCTACCGGGCAACATCCGCGACCGCGCGCGCTGCGAGCAGTGGGTGAGTGCGATCAACGCCTATTGCTACGACGCGATGGTGCGGCGCTACCTGCTGCAGTACGTGTTACCGAAAGGGGCCGACGGCAAGCCGGACCGAGGCGTCATCGACTCCGCTCTGAAGGACGTCGCGAAGCAGCTGGCGATCTTCGACGCCGCGTACGGCGAGAGGAACTTTCTCGCCGGAGCGAACGTCAGTCTTGCCGACCTGTTCCTGGCTCCGATCGTCGCCTACATCGAGGGCATGCCGGAGGGCAAGGACTTGATGCAGGCTGCACCGAACGTGGCGCGTGCGCAGGCCGCGATGCGCGAGCGCGCGAGTTTCAGGGACACCGAGCCTGCGCGCTGATCAGTAGCCCGCTGCCGCGTCCACCAGCCCCTCGGGCTGTTCGCCGCGCGCGAAGCGCTCGAGGTTGGCGACGATTTTGGCGAGCGCGGTGCGCGGCTCGGTGAGCGCCGCGATGTGCGGCGTGACGCTCACCTGCGGATGAGTCCAGAACGGATGGCAGGGCGACAGCGGCTCGGACTCGAAGACGTCGAGGTAGGCGTGAGCGAGCTGTCCCGCCTCGAGCGCGGCGAGCAGGTCGCGCTCTATGAGCTGCGCACCGCGACCGACGCTGATGATGCAGGCCCCCTGCGGCATCAGCGCCAGCCGGCGCGCGTCGAGGATGCCGCGCGTCTCCGCGGTGAGCGGCAGCAGGCAGACCAGCGCATCGCTTCGCCTGAGCGTCGCTTCGAGCCCGTCCGCACCGGTGTAGCAAAAGGTTCCTGGAACCTTTTTCTCGTGGCGGGCCCAGCCGCAGACGCGGAAACCGAGCGCAACCAGTTTCGCGGCCGCATCCCTGCCCAGGGCGCCGAGGCCGAGGATGCCGACCGTGCGGTCGGAGGCCATGAGCTGCTTGAGCGGTTTCCATTCCTGCGCGGATTGCTGCGCGCGGTAGCGGTACAGATGCCGGTGCCAGTCGAGCACGCGTGCGAGCACCGTCTCGCTCATCGCCGCCACCATGCCCGGATCGATCAGGCGCGCGATCGGCACGCCCCGCGGCAGCGTCGGGTCGGCAAGCAGGCTGTCGACCCCCATCCACAGCGACTGGATGAAGCGCAGGTTCGGATATTTCGCGAGCGCGCCCGGTGAGGGGCCGGCGACCAGCGCGACCTCGATCGACGCGTTATCCGAGACGCCGTCGGCCGCCTCGAAACGCATTCCGGAAAGCGCCCGGCGCAGCGGCGGCAGCCAGCGTTCTGGGTCGACTTCCGAGGAAACGAATGCAACGGCTGTCGGTCGTTTCGCCATGATCGTCGGCCCCGTCTCCGGTGCGCGCGGATGGTAGCATTCCCGCAGGAGGGCATTGCCATGGCGATCAGGAATTTCACCGAGGAAACACTCACCGCTGAAGTTCTGCGCCGCCTGGCGGGCACGCCCGATCTCCGGCTCAAGCAGGTGATGACGAGCATGGTGAAGCACCTGCACGCCTTCGTGCGCGACGTACGCCCCACCCAGGCGGAATGGTTCGAAGGCATCAAGTTTCTCACCGAGACCGGGCACTGGTGCGACGACAAGCGCCAGGAGTTCATCCTCATGTCGGACACGCTGGGCGTGTCGATGCTGGTGGATTTCCTGAACTACGGCAAGCTCGGCAACGCGACCGAATCCACCGTGCTCGGGCCGTTCTTTGTGGAAGGCGCGCCCGAGCTCGAGCACGGCGCGAGCATCGTCAAGCCCGGTACGCCGGGCGAGCCCTGCGTCGTCAGATGCCGCGTGAAGGACCTGCAGGGTCGCCCGATCCCGGGAGCGATCATCGACGTCTGGCAGGCGGGCGGCGACGGGTTCTACGACGTGCAGAAGCCCGACGGCACCAACCTGCGCGCTCGCTTTCGCAGCGGCGCCGACGGTGGCTTCTGGTTCCGCTGCGTGAAGCCCGAGAGCTATCCGGTGCCGCACGACGGCCCGGTGGGCAAGATGCTGGTCGCGACCGGACGCCACCCGATGCGTCCCGGGCACCTGCACTTCATGATCGAAGCGCCCGGCTGCGACAAGCTCGTGACGCACCTGTTCGTGAAGGGCGACAAGTACCTCGACTCGGACGCCGTGTTCGGCGTCAAGCGTTCGCTGGTCGTCGAATTCGCAAAAAACGCCTCGGGAACCTACGAGCTCGCCTACGACTTCGTGCTCAAGCCCGCGGGAAAGACGGCGCTGCCGGCGCACAAGCGCGCGGCCCGGCGCAGGCCGGCGACCAGGCGCGGCCGCGCGGGCGCGAAGCGCGGCGCCGCGCGCAAGAAGTGACGCGCAAGCCCCCGTTCCGCGCCGACCAGGTCGGCAGCCTGCTGCGTCCGGCCGCGCTCGCCGAGACGCGCGCGCGCTGGCGCCGGGGCGGGGCGAGCGATGCGGAGCTGCGCGCCGCCGAGGACAGTGCGATCCGCGACGCGGTCGCCAGGCAGGAGTCGATCGGCCTCGAGGGCATCACCGACGGCGAGTTCCGGCGCGACTGGTGGCACCTCGACTTTCTGTCGCGGCTCGAAGGCGTGACCCTGCGCGAGAACCCCGGTCCGAAGTTCGGCGGCAGCGAGGAGCAGCCGCCGATACCGAGCGTGACCGGCAAGATCCGCTGCGCGGGCCCGATCATGGCCGACGACTTCGCCTTTCTCAGTTCGGTGACGACGCGGACGGCGAAGATGACGATTCCCTCGCCCTCGATGCTGCACCTGCGCGGCGGGCGTGCCTCGATATCGCGCGAGATCTACCCCGACATCGAGACGTTCTGGGCCGACGTGGCGGCCGCCTACCGCGACGCCATCGCGCACCTGGCGCGTGCGGGATGTACCTACCTGCAGCTGGACGACGTTTCGTTCGCCTACCTGTGCGACCCGAAGATCCAGGCCAACTGCCGCAGCAACGGCGACGACCCGCAGGCGCTGCCGCGGAAGTATGCCGAGGTGATCAACGCGGTCGTCGAAGACCGTCCGGCGGGCATGACGATCACCATGCACACCTGCCGAGGCAACTTCAAGAGCGCCTGGGTCGCCGAGGGCGGCTATGATCCCGTCGCCGAAGCCATGTTTTCGACCGCGCTCGACGGCTATTTCATGGAGTTCGATTCGGCGCGCGCGGGCACGTTCGAGCCGTTGCGGCGGCTGCCGCGCGGCAAGAAAGTCGTGCTCGGGCTGGTGACGACCAAGGTCGGCGAGCTCGAGTCCAAGGAGGCGCTGAAGCGGCGCATCGACGAGGCGGCCAGAATCGTGCCGCTAGACGATCTCTGCCTGTCGCCGCAGTGCGGCTTTTCCAGCACGCACCACGGCAATGCGCTGTCGCAGGACGATCAGTGGAAGAAGCTGGAACGCATCGTGGAAGTCGCAAAGGAGATCTGGGAATGAGCATCGAGCAGGACGTGCTGGCATTGGAAGAAAAGCGTTGCGCCGCGATGGCGGCGAACGACGTCGCGGCGCTGGAGAAGCTGTTTCACGACGATCTGATCTACACGCATTCGTCCGCAGTCGTAGACACGCGGGCGAGCTATCTGGCGACGCTGAAGAGCGGGCACACCCGCTACCACAGCATCAAGCGCTCGGAGGAAAAAGTGCGGGTCTGCGGCGATACCGCGCTGGTGACCGGGCGCGCGATCATCGACGTCACCGTCAAGGGCGAGAAGAAGCACCTCGATACGCGCTTTCTCGACGTCTGGACCAGGACGCCGCAGGGCTGGAAGTTCATCGCCTGGCAGTCGACCAAGCTGCCCGCCTGAACGCGCCGAGCAAGGGCCGCGCGCTCGCGGCCTTTCGCATCCGCAGCTTCCGCTTCCAGTGGTCGGCGGACCTGCTGACCTCGTGGGCGTTCGAGATGGAGACCCTGATCCTGGGCTGGTACGTGCTCGTGGTCACGGAGTCCGTGTTCCTGCTCACGGTGTTCGGGGCGCTGATGTTCCTCGGCACGCTGCTCAGCCCGTACTTCGGCACGCTCGCCGACCGCATCAGCCGACGCCGACTGCTCATCGGGCTGCGCGTCGCCTACGGCCTGTGCGCGCTGACTCTCGGGCTGCTCGCGCTGACCGGACTGCTCGCCACCTGGCACGTGTTCGGCGTCGCGTTGGTGGCCGGGCTGCTGCGCCCGTCCGACCTGGTGCTGCGCAACGCGCTGATCGCCGACACCGTGCCGCAGGATCAGCTCACCAACGCGATGGGGCTGTCGCGCACGACGATGGATTCCGCGCGCATCGCGGGAACGCTGGCGGGGGCGGGGCTGTTCTCGGCGATCGGCTTCGGCGCCGCGTATGCGGTGGTGACGCTGTTCTACGTCGCCAGCATCGCGCTCACCGCGGGGGTCAACCGCGGTATGACCCGGCGCGCGGGCAGCGCATGGTCAGAGCTGCAACTGGGCTTGCGCTACGTGCGCGACACGCCGGCGATCGCCCCCCTGATGTGGTTCGCGTTTCTGGTCAATCTGACGGCGTTCCCGTTCTCGCACGGCCTGCTGCCCTACGTGGCGAAGGACATCTACGGCACCGATGCGAATGGCCTTGCGCATCTGATGGCGGCCTACGCCGTGGGGGCGCTGGCCGGTTCGCTCGGGCTGGCGTGGAGCGGCTGGACTCGGAGCGCCGTGCGGGTGGTGGTCGTCGGCATCTACGCCTGGTATGTCCTGCTGCTGTTCTTCGGCTTCACCGAGACGAAGAACTTCGGCCTGGTGATTCTTGTAGCGGTGGGCCTGGTGCAGAGCCTGTCGATGATCTCGATGTCGGTGGCGCTGCTCCTCGCGACCACGTTCGAGTTTCGCGGCCGCGTCATGGGCCTGCGCATGCTGGCGGTCTACGGCCTGCCGCTCGGCCTGCTCGCCGGCGGCGCGCTGATCGAGCGGATCGGATTCCCGCTGCAGGCCATGCTCTATGCCGTCGTCGGACTGGCCGCGTCGATCGCCATCACCCACCGCTGGCGCGGCGTGCTGTGGCCCAGATGAGGCGGCGCAGCGGGCGGGGGCGCGCGGCCGTTCGCGTCGGGATCTTGCAGGCGGACCATCGTGCGAGGAAGATCATCCTGCGCTGTTCGCGGGCGATACGGGCGGGCGGTGAAATCGCCATCGATCTCTGACTGAGGAGGAAGGCATGGTCACCATGGTCACCATCGTCACCGAGCACGGACCGCAGGAAGTTCAGGCCGAAGCCGACCGGGAGCGCGATGCACTGTGGATGGCGCCATCCGATGTCGAGCGGCTGCTCGGCTGGACGCTGAAAGCCGAAGGCCTGTGCCGCGGCCCCGTCTGCGTGCCGCTGGCCAGCGCAGCGGCGCGCCATGTCCGTCCGGACGCGCTCGACGTGGCCGGCCTTTGGCGGCGCATGTCGAAGCCGGTTCTCCGCACGCAGGACGCGAGCGCGTGGCTGCTCGGCGAGTCGGCGAGCGAACGCACGGCGGCGCTGGAGTCGCTCGAGGCGCCCGATTTCACCTTGCCCGATCTCGCCGGCAAGCCGCACTCGCTTTCCGATTACCGCGGGCGCAAGGTCCTGCTCGCGACCTGGGCCTCCTGGTGAGGCTGCCGCAATGATCTGTCCGTGTGGCAGACCCTTTACGCGGCGCTGAAAGAGCGGAATTTCATCGTCGTCGCGGTTGCGATGGACAGCGGGGCCGACGCGGCGCGCCCTTGGATCGAGGCGGCGCGCCCGGACTACCCGGCGCTCATCGATCGGGCGCACGTGGTTGCCGAGCTCTACAACATGGTCAACGTTCCGAGCGCAGTCTGGATCGACGAGAGCGGCCGCATCGTGCGTCCCGCCGAGAACGCCGGTGCGTTCGAAGGCTTTCGCGCGATGGACCGCACGACGCGCAAAATGCCGGACGACATCGCTGCCAAGGTCGCGAAGGCCAAAGCGACCTACGTCGCCGCGGTGCGCGACTGGGTCGAGAAGGGCTCTGCCAGTGCGTACGTATTCGACCCGGCGCGGGCGCGCGCGCATGTCCCGCGGATGAGCGACGCGATCGCAAACGCGCATGCGAACTTCCGCTTCGGGCAGTACCTGCTGCAAAGCGGGCGCGCGGCGCAAGCGCAGCCGTTCCTCGAGGAAGCGCGGCGACTGCACCCGGACTCGTGGAACATCTGGCGCCAGCTGGGAGAGAAAAACGAGATCGGCCTTGCCTCGAGCCCCGAGTTCTGGGCGCGCGTCGACGCGCTCGGCGAGCGGCACTATTACGCACCGGTGGACATGCAGGGCATGCCGACCGAAGGGCCGCCCTCGCGCCGCTGATATCGCACGGCGAGCGGGGATGCTACGCTGCCGCTTGCGCAGGGCGCCGAATGCTGAAGAGCCTCGCCAAAGAACTCGTCCGTCGCTGGACCCGGCAGCCGCTGGAAGTCGACAATTTTGCCGATTCGCCGTTCTACGACGAGGACGATCTCGCCAAATGGGTCGCGCAAAAGGCCCGTTACCTGCGCAACGACTATCTCGAGTATCCGGCGCTGGTGCACATGGAGACGATCGCCGTGTGCAACGCGGCCTGCAGCTTCTGTCCCTACCCGGGGCTCGAGCGCAAGGGCACGCGCATGTCCGATGCCTTGATCGAAAAGATCCTCCAGGACCTGACAGATATCCCGCGCAAGCTGCCGTTCCAGCTCTCGCCCTACAAGGTGAGCGACCCGTTTCTCGAGTCGCGCCTGTTCGACATTCTGGCGCGCGTCAACGAGAAGCTGCCGAACGCGGCGATCAGCCTGATCACCAACGGCTCGGCGCTCACCGAACGCAACATCGATCAGCTCGCCAAGGTTCGAAACGTCGCCTACCTCAGCGTGTCGCTCAATTTCTTCGACCCGGTCGAGTACGAAGAGGTGATGAAGCTGCCGCTCGAGCGGACGCTCGCCCGCCTCGAGCTGCTCAGCCGCAAGCACGCCGAGGGCAAGATCGATGTTCCGCTGCGCATCACTCGCGTTTCGACCTCGGGAGCGGACGATCGCCTGTTCATGCGCTGGGCGAAGGAGAAGTTTCCGGCCTTCCGGGTCAGCATCCTGCCGCGCAACGACTGGATCGGCACCATCGACGTCGGCAACTTCGCCAGCCGCGTGCCCGACGTGGCCTGTCACCGCTGGTTTGACCTGTCGATCACGGCCACCGGGGTGGTCGCGATGTGCTGCATGGACGGCAAGACCGAGTACCCCAAGGGCGACGTCAATCAGCGCCACGCGCTCGAGATCTACAACCAGCCCTGGCTGCGCAATTTCCGCGAACGGCTGATGAGCCGGCGCACGGTCGGTGCGCCCTGCGATCGCTGCACCTATCTCAGCTATTGACGCGGTGCGTGCTAGCCTTCGCGATGTGACTGGCTATGAATTGCGTCATCCGCGGCCGGGTACAGCGGCACCGGACTTCCGTCTGCGTGCCGCGGGCGGCGGGGAGGTCGCGCTCTCCGACTACCGCGGCAAGCGCACATTGGTGCTGTGGTTCTCGAAAGGACTGTTCTGCCCGTACTGCCGGCGCAACATGACGCGGCTGAGCCAGGGCTACGCCGAGATCCAGGCGCGCGGCGCCGAAATCCTGCAGATCACGCATAACACTGCCGAGGAAGCCGATCTCTACTTCCGCAGTTACCGGCTCGCCATGCCATACCTGTGCGATGCCGACCGCGCCGTGCACCTGCGCTATGGAATACCGATGGAGCAGCAATCGATAGGGGCCGTGGTAGACAACGTGGTCCGGTCGTGCGCGATGGTGGCCAAGGACTTCGTGCTGCACGGGGAGAAATCCCCCGTGCCGGTCGTCCCGATCCTGCGCATGGGAGCGCGCAACCAGCCGCCGCAGCTCGTCGTCGTCGTTGATCGCGAAGGAATCGTGCGCACCATGCACCCGATCGGCCCCTTCGATACGCTGCCCTCGGTGAAAGATCTCCTCGCGATGCTCGACGCGCTGGATGCACCGGCGGCTGCAGCAGGCTAGGTGCCGGCGGCGGCCGCGCGCATCATCTCGCGCAGCTTGAACTTCTGGATCTTGCCCGAGGGCGTCGCCGGCATCGCGTCGAGCAGGACGAGCCGTTCCGGGATGTACTGCACGGCGACTTTCTGCGCCTTGAGGAATTCGACCATGCCCGTGAAGTCGATTGCCGCCTCCGGCTTGGTCACCACGATCGCGCAGGCGCGTTCGCCCAGGCGCTCGTCCGGGTAGGCGACGATCGCCGCCTGGGCGACCGCGGGGTGGCGATAGAGCAGGGCCTCGATCTCGACCACCGGGATGTTCTCCCCGCCGCGGATGATCACGTCCTTGCTGCGGCCGGTGATGCGCACGTAGCCCGCCGCGTCGATGCGCGCAAGGTCGCCGGTCTCGAACCAGCCCTCGGCGTCGCAGTCATTCAGATGCGCTCGCTTCAGGTAGCCGCCGAAGTTTGAGCAGCCGCGTACCTGCAGGCGGCCGATCGTGCCGGCCGCGAGCACCGTCCCGTCGGCGTCGCGCACGCGCACCTCGATGCCGGGCAGCGGCAGGCCGTCGGTGTTGATCGCGCGCTCGTCGGCGTCCTCCGGCAAGGTCGTCGTCACGCCGCCGTTCTCGGTCATGCCCCAGGCCGAGATGATCTTCGCGCCGAGCGCCTCTTGCGCCTGCTCGACGAGCGGCCCCGGAATCGGGGCGCCGGCGCACAGAAAGCTGCGCAAGGTCGGCACCGCGTCGCCCGATTCGGCCACGGCTCGGGCGAGGTCGGTGAGGAAGGGCGTCGATGCCATCGAAAACGTCACGCCCTCGGCGCGGATCACCTCGACCGCCTTGCGCGGCACCCAGATGTCCTGCAATACCGCGCGCGCCTGCAGCACGATCGGCATCATCATGCCGTAGATGAAGCCGGTCTGATGCGCGAGCGGCGAGGCCATCAGCACCACGTCCTCGCGCGACAGGTGCATGCGTTCGGCATAGCGCAGGATGTTCGAGAACAGCGTGTTCGCCGAATGCATCACGCCCTTGGGTTCACCGGTCGTGCCCGAGGTGTAGATGAGCTGCATGACGTCGTCCGGGCCGTGCCGGTTTCCGGTCAGGATGCGCTCCGCGTCGGCTTCGCGCTCCCAGGCCGGACCCGCGAGCAGCGTCTCGAAGCTGTTGGCGCCGTCTCCGCCGACCGCGACGACCTTGCTCAAGTGAGGCAGGGTGGGCTGTAGTCCAAGCAGCATCCGCTCGAAATCGAAGCCGCGGAAGGCCTTCGGCGCGACGATCACCTTCGATTCGCCGTGCGCGAGCATGAACGACAGCTCGCGCTCGCGGAAGATGTGCATCAGCGGATTCATCACCGCGCCGATGCGCGCGCAGGCGAGGAACAGCGCGACGAACGGCCAGCCGTTCGGCAGCTGCACCGAGACCACGTCGTTGCGGCGAACGCCGAGGCGCGCAAGCCCGACGCCGATCCGGTCTGCCAGGCGCGCAAGCTCGCGGTAGGTCAAGCGCGTCACCGCGCCGGAATCGACCTGCACCGCGGTGAGCGCCACCTTGTCCGGGCAGGCGGCGACGCAGGCGTCGAGCGCATCGTTGATCGTGCGATCCGGCCAGTAGCCCTGCGCCAGCATCTGCGCGCGGCGCGGGGCGAGCAGGACGGCGTCGAACTCCATCGGGTCAGTGCCCGAGAGCGTGCAGGAACTCGTTCCTGAGCTGCGCGTCGTCCTGGAACGCGCCGGCGAAGGCCTGCGTCACCACGCGCTCGTCGCCGCGCCGGTCCTCGCCGAGCAGGAGGCACAGCTGCTCGGCCTCGATGACGCAGGCGCCGCCCCTGGCGCGGCCGTGCGTCACCAGCGCCTCGGCCACGTCGCGCGTCATCCACTCCTGGTAAGTGAAGCGGTGGCCGATCGCGTCGACCATGCGCGCGATGCGGCCGAAGCCGTGCAGGCGGCCGCCGGGCAGGTAGGCGACGTGCGCCACGCCGCGGAACGGCACCAGGTGGTGCGGGCAGACGCCGTGGATCGCGATGCCGCGCACCACCACCATGTCGCTGCGCGCGTCGTCGAAGCCCGCGCCGAGCGCCTCGGCCGGGTCGAGCGCGTAGCCGCCGAGAAGGCGGCGCTGCCAGAGCTCTCTGACCCGCTCCGTGGTGCGGCCCATGTGCGCTCCTTCGGGGGCGATCCCGCAGGCACGTAGCAGGGCGGCGACCGCGGTCTCGAAGGCGGCGGGGTCGAAGGGCCGCTGCTGGGCGATGCCGATGTGGCCGGAGGGGCGCGGTGCCTGGTCGTGTGCGTGGTCGAGGTGCGCGTGCATGGCGGGTTCTCGTGGGGGTGCGTGAGAGCGAGAATACTCCAGGGTGCGCGGCTGGGAATTTCGAGACTGCGGCCGGGATGGTGCGCGTGGGGAGCATTGTGGCTGCGACGGACCCGGATACGGAACGTTGGCTTGCGACCGAGGCGGTCT
>Ga0210102_1000085_pt1 | contig 27154 bp, 23 predicted proteins | sample RushOxbow_ThreeS_4_FD_185563 | JGI IMG/M metagenome (GOLD analysis project Ga0210102, IMG submission 185563) | Wetland microbial communities from San Francisco Bay, California, USA, that impact long-term carbon sequestration -... | ecosystem: Environmental > Aquatic > Marine > Wetlands ...
CGCTTGGCGAGCGCCGCCGGCACCGTGCGGTTCACGATCTTCAGCATGCCGCCGCCGACGAGCTGCTTGTACTTCACGAGCGCGATGTCCGGCTCGATGCCCGTCGTGTCGCAGTCCATCATGAAGGCGATCGTGCCCGTGGGCGCGATCACCGTGACCTGCGCGTTGCGGTAGCCATGGCGCCGGCCGTGCTCGAGCGCCGACAGGTAGGCGGCCGATATCTGGAGCTCGGCCGCCATCCGCTTCAACGTCACCCCGTGCTCGGCCCGAAGCGCGCGCACCCGGGCGCCGAACGGGGTCACGGCGCCGCGCCCTTCCGCCGGTGGCGGCGGAGCAGCAGGTAGATCGCGCCGAGCGAAACCATCGTGACGACGAGACTCATCGCCGAGGCGACGGTGTTGCGGATGTTCAGCACCATGCCCAGCGCCGAAACCACGGCGAGGCTTCCGAATACGTAGAAGAGGATGGTTTCGACCGTCATCGCCCGATCATCCCTTCAGCCACAGCAGGACCACGCCCGTCACGAAGATGTTCGCGACCGAGAGCGGCAGCAGGATCTTCCAGCACAGGCTCATCACCTGGTCGTAGCGAAAGCGCGGCAGCGACCAGCGGATCAGCATCTGCACCCAGATCATCACGATGACCTTGAGCATGAAGGTCGCAAAGTGGATCAGGATGCAGAGGCCCGTCGCGAAACCGACGCCCATCACTGGCGAAACGAGATCGATGATTTCAGCGGTGGTCCACCACGGCACCGACCACCCGCCCAGGAAGATCGTCGCAGTCAACGCGGCGATGATGATGATCTCGATGAACTCCGACATGAAGAACAGCCCGAAGCGCATGCCCGAGTACTCGAGGTGGTAGCCCGCGATGATCTCGGACTCGCCTTCGGGGATGTCGAACGGCGGGCGTTTGTTCTCCGCCATGATCGCGGTGAGGAACATCAGGAAACCAAGCGGCTGGTAGACGATCCCCCAGGCTGGAACGCGGATGTGTTCGATCAACCACCCGATCACTCCTCCGTCGAGGCCGAAGTACAGTTCCAGGAAACCGAAGAGTCGAAACGAAGTGTCCTGCGCGAGCGCCATGTCGGACAAGCGCAGCGTCTGGAACACCATGAAGACACCCACGACGGTCAGCCCCATCGTGACCTCGTAGGAGATCATCTGGGCCGAGGCGCGCAGGCCGCCGAGCATCGACCAGTTGTTGTTGCTCGACCACCCGGCGAGGACGGTTCCGTAGGCAGCGATCGATCCGATTGCGAAGATGTAGAGCAGCCCCCAGTCGATGTCCGCGCCGACCAGGTTGAGTGTGGTGTCGCCAAACTGGTAGACGCCGCCGAAGGGAATCACCGCGAACGCGATCAGCGCGGGCACGGCGGCAATCAGCGGGCTGAGCATGTGCATCACGCGATTGGCCCCGTCGGGCACGACGTCCTCTTTGGTCATCAACTTGATCACGTCGGCGGCCGGATGCAGCAGGCCGAGTACGGTGATGCCGCTCAGGTCCGCGCGATTGGCGCCGATGCGATCCTGCATCACGGCGCTCTGCTTGCGCTCGATCCAGGTGATGATGGGCGCGAGTCCCATCACCATCACGGCGAAGATGAACAGCACCTTGACGGTGGCTTCGATCAGCATCTAGCGCTTCGCCTCCGAAGCGACCGAATCCACGAGCTCACGTCCCGTGTCGCCGACCGAATCGAGGTCGATCCCCGCAAATTCGGGATTCGCGGCAGCGAGATCGCGTGCGACCTGATGCGCGTCGTAACTTCCATCGAAGCCTTCGAGGCCGAGCGCTGCGCCGAGCTTCGCGATCACTTCTCCGTCGGCGTATGTCTCCCAGGCGGATTCGACGGCGGGAACCACCCGCTGCACGCGGCGCGCTGCATTGACGAAGCTGCCGAGCTTTTCGGCCGCGTGTCGCACGGGGACGATCACGTGCGCGACGCGCTGCAACTCGGATGCATGCGTGTCGAGCACGATCAGCGTATCGAGACTGGCGAGGGGCGTTTCACTGCCGAGCAGTCCCTCCTGCAGCGCATCGTGACCGAGCGCGATCACGGCGTCGATCGCGCCGCTGCGGATGCGATCCACGACCGCTCGCGCGTCACCGAAACCGATCGCGCGCGCACCGGTCGCGTTGGGCGCCTTCTCCTCCTTGATGAGCAGATCGTCCGCCTTGCCGCGCACGACCGCCAGGCCGGACGTCTCCGATCCCAGCGCCGCGAGAAAGCGCCGGAAGGTGAAGAGATCCTCGTTGGTGGCATGCGCAGACGCGAACCCTGCGATCACGCCGGGACCCTTCGATTCGATCAGTCGGCGCAGGCGGCCCGCTGCGACCTCGATCGCGCGATCGAGCCCGACGGGATCGAGCCGCCCCGAGTCGTTGCGCACCGCACATTCACGCAAACGGTCCGGAGCGCCGATTTCGCGGTAGCTCATGCGGCCCGCGTCGCAGATCCAGGTGTCGTTCACCGCATCGTTGCGGCGCGGCACGTAGCGGTAGACCTTGTTGTTCGCGACACCGAGGTGGATGTTGCAGCCGTTCGCACAACCCGTGCAGATTCCGGGAACGTCCTCGAGGAACCAGACCCGGATCTTGAACCGAAAGTCCTTCGTGGTGAGTGCGCCCACCGGACAGATGTCTGCGACGTTCATCGAATAGTCGTTGTCGAGCGGTATCCCCGGGAAGGTTTCGATCACGGAGTGATCGCCGCGGTTGAATACCGCGAGTTCGCCGGTCTTGGGGATTTCGCGACAGAAACGCACGCAGCGGCGACACAGGATGCAGCGTTCCTGGTCGAAGACGATCGTCGGGCCGAGATCGACGTTCTTCTTGAGCGCGCGCCGCGGCTCCTTGGAGCGCGACGCATTCACGCCGTAGTCGTAGGCGTAATCCTGCAATTTGCACTCGCCCGCCTGATCGCAGATCGGGCAGTCGAGCGGGTGATTGACGAGCAGCAACTCCATCACGCCTTCGCGCGCTTGCGTCACGCGCTCGTTCTGGGTGTGCACCACCATCCCGTCGCGCACGGGCGTGTCGCAGGCGATCTGGAGCTTGGGAGTGCCCTCGACTTCCACCTGGCACAAGCGGCACGAGCCGTCGACTGCGAGCTTCGGGTGCCAGCAGTAGTGGGGGATGTCGACGCCGTTCATCAGCAGTCCCGCGTCGTCGAGCGCCTGCAAGATGGTGCGCCCGTCGGCGGCCTCGATCTCTCTTCCGTCGATCGTGATCTTCGGCATCAGAGTTCGAAGCTCCCCGCAAACGGACACTTGCGCTGCCGGACGTGCTCGACGAAGTCGTCGCGGAAATGGCGCAGCAATCCCTGGATGGGCCAGGCGGCGGCATCGGCAAACGCGCAGATCGTCTTCGCCTCCATCTTGCCGGCGACGTCGGCCAGCACTTCGAGATCTTCTTCTTCACCGGCTCCGCGCTCGACTCGGTCGACGATCTTGTTGATCCAGCCGGTGCCCTCGCGGCATTGGGTGCACTGACCGCACGACTCGTCGCGGAAGAAATACGAGATCACACTCGCGACCCGAACCATGCAGGTGGTCTCGTCCATCACCATGATCCCGCCGGTGCCGAGCATCGTCTTGCGCTCGCGCAGAAACTCGTTCGCCATCGGCACGTCGAGTTGGCCAGCCGGCAGGATCGGCATCGACATGCCGCCAGGAATCACGCCCTTCACCTTGCGCCCGCCGGGAATCCCGCCCGCGTGTTCGAAGACGATTTCGGACAGCGGCGTCCCGAGCGGCAACTCGTAGAGCCCCGGGCGGACGACATGACCTGACACGCCGAAGATCGTCGTGCCGGGACTCTTCTCGGTTCCGAACGAGCGAAACCAGTTGGCGCCCTTTTCGATGATGTGCGGAACGTGGGAAAACGTCTCCACGTTGTTGACCGTCGTCGGCATCCCGAAAGCGCCGTACTGCGCGGGAAACGGCGGCTTCTTGCGGGGTTGACCCTTCTTGCCCTCGAGTGATTCGAGCAGTCCGGTCTCTTCGCCGCAGATGTAGGCGCCCGCACCGCGCGTGACGATCACGTCGTGCGCAAAACCGGTGCCCATGACGTTCTTGCCGAGATACTTCTTCGCGTAGGCCTCGGCGACCGCGCGCTCCACCTGGTCCGCGGGATGGGCATATTCGCCGCGAATGTAGATGAAGGTCGCAGACGCTCCGGTCGCCCAGGCCGCGATCAGAATGCCTTCGAGCATCTGATGCGCTCCGCGCTCGAGCAGGATCCGGTCCTTGAACGATCCCGGCTCGGATTCGTCGGCGTTGCAGACCAGGTATTTGGGGCGATCTCCTTCTTTCGGCATGAACGACCACTTCATGCCCGCCGGAAAACCCGCGCCTCCGCGGCCCTGCAGGCCCGCGGTCTTGACGAGTTCGATCACGTCGTCGGGAGACATCTCGGTCAGCGCCTTGCGCGCGGCGCCGTAACCGCCGAAGCGCTCGTATCCCTCGAGGGTCGGGTAGTCGGCCTCGCCGAAGTGCTCGGTCAGGTACTGGGTCACGTAGGGTCTCTCGAGCACTGCGCGACCCCTACTTGCCGAGTGAGTCGAGGATTCGCTTCGCCTTTTCGACGTCGAGATCCTCGTGATATTGGCCGTCGACCCGCATCATGGGCGCATACCCGCACGCCCCCAGGCACTCTTCGTGACCGAGAAAGATACGTCCATCCGGCGTTTCGCCGGGGGCGGTTACACCGAGATGCGACTCCAGCTGGTTCAGCAGGCTGCGCGCGCCGCGCAGCGAACAGGGCAGGTTCGTACAGACGTAGACATGGTGTCTGGCCTGCGGCGAATCGAAGAACATGTTGTAGAAGGTGACGACCTCCATCACCTCGATGGGGCGGATCTCGAAGATCTCGGCGAGTTCGACCGCGCACTCGTTCGACACGTGTCCGTGATCGGCTTGAACCAGGTGGATCGCCGGTAGCAGCGCGCCCCGCTTCTGGGGATATTTCGAGATGGCCGTCGCGATCTTCGAGCGCGTCTGTTCGGAGATCACCATTCGAGGCCTCCCTTCATCCACTCGTAGACGAGTCCGATGACGAGCGGGATGGTGAAGATGAACATCGCCCCGAAACCGAACCAGCCGAGATCCTGGAAGATGGCGCCCCACGGATAGAAGAAGATCGCCTCGACGTCGAAGACGACGAAGAGGATCGCGACCATGTAGAACTTGACCGCGTAGCGGCGGCGCGGACTCACGATCTGCGACTCGCCGCATTCGAACGGTTCTTGTTTTTCAGCGAATTTTCGGCGCGGCCCGAGCAGCAGATGGATGCCGAGCATCGCGCTCGCGACGACCATCCCCACGACGAGGATCACCAAAACGCCGGTGTACTCGGCGAGCATGGGTCGCGTCCTCCGAGCGCGTAAAAGAGAGTGGGAACTAGTTGAACTACCTACGAAAACCGCGCGGAAGGTACCCGGGTGACCATGGGGCGTCAAGAATTCGGGCAGCTCGAAATGGCATTCGGGCGGGGATATGATGGGCGCCGTGAGCATCCCGATCGCGGTACTCGGTGCCGGTAGTTTCGGAACCTGCCTAGCGCTCCTGTGCGCGCGAAACCACGACGTCACGATCTGGGCGCACGACCCGGAGCTCGCAGCGCGCATCAACCGCGAGCATCGAAACCCGCGCTATCTGTCGGACCTCGAATTTCCCTCGAGTGTGCGCGCGACTTCGGAGCTGCCAGAAGCACTCCAGGGCCGCGAATTGGTGATCTGCGCGATCCCGAGTCAATTCGTGCGGGACGTGATGACGCGCGCGAACCGCGAGCTGGGCGATACCAGCATCCTGATCTCGACCGTCAAGGGGATCGAGAACGGAAGCTGCATGCTGATGGACGAGGTGTTCCGGGATGTGCTCGACCCCGTCCACCATCCGCGCCTGACCTTCCTTTCGGGCCCTTCGTTCGCCCGCGAGGTCGCCGATGGGCAGCCCACCGCGGTGACGGTCGTCTGCCGCGACGAGAACTACGCGGTCTCCGTCCAGGAGTCGCTCTCGACGCCGGAGTTCCGCTGCTACACGGGCAGTGACGTCGTCGGGGTCGAGCTCGGCGGTGCGCTCAAGAACGTGATCGCGATCGCGGTGGGGATCTGCGACGGGCTCGGCTTCGGGCTGAACGCCCGTGCGGCCGTGATGACGCGCGGGCTCCGTGAAATCACCCGATTGGGCATCGCGATGGGCGCCGACCCGATGACGTTTCTCGGGCTCGCGGGTACGGGCGACCTCTGGTTGACCTGCACGGGCGACCTCTCCCGCAACCGCCGGGTCGGGCTCGCGCTCGCGCGCGGAGAGCGCATTGCGGATATCGTCAGCGGCATGAACGAGGTTGCGGAGGGCATCCGGACGACCGGGTCGGCATGCGAACTCGGGCGCCGCCACGGCGTCGAACTGCCGATCGCGGCGATGGTCGACGAACTCATCCGCGGCAAGATCACCCCGGAAGAAGGTGCGCGCCTGCTGATGGCGCGGCAGTTGCGCAGCGAGAACGAATAGGGAACGCGTTCGCATAGCTGTCCGCGCTCGTAACACCCTGCTCGATCAAGCGAAATCGGATGCATCGGCCAGCCCACGGACCCACGGGGGATGGCGTGGGGCCCGCAGGAGCGCTAGATTTTATAGCGAAAACGAAAATCGTTTTCAATTTGAAGGCTGCGCCAGCCGATAACGGCGCAAAGGCGGTCCCTCTCGAGCCCGCGCGGTCGCGAGAGACCTCGGTCAGGAACCATGGCCCTACCCACAGAATCCCTCAGACCCGTTCTCGTCAGCGACGCGAGCGTGCCGCTCTCCTCGCTGGCCCCGGGCAGCCGCGCAACGGTGACCGACGTCGACGCGTCCACACCCGAAGGCCGGCGCCTGCTCGAACTCGGCTTCCTGCCCGAGACCGACATCCGCGTCGTCCGGCGCGCGCCGCTCGGCGACCCGATCGCCTTCTACCTGCGAGGCGGCCAGATCTGCTTGCGGCGTACGGAGGCCGCGCGAATCCAGGTGCTCACGACCGACGCGGATCCCGAAACTTGAACACGGCGGCGGCGACCGCCCCGCTGCGTCTCGGTCTGGTGGGGAGTCCCAACTCGGGCAAGACCACGCTGTTCAACGCCCTGACGGGCCTGCGCGCCAAAGTCGGCAACTACCCCGGTGTGACGGTCGAGCGTCGGGAAGGCTCGGCGGATTTCGAAGGGCGCCGATCGGTGGTGATCGATCTGCCGGGTGCCTACAGCCTCTCGCCGGTCAGCCCCGACGAGGAAGTCGTCGTGCGCGTTCTCGACGGCGGGCTCAACGGTGCACCCGAGGCGCTCGCAGTGGTCGCCGACGCCTGCACGCTCGAGCGCTCGCTGTTGATGCTCGCCCAGGTCCTGCGCCGCGGGATCCCCACCTGCCTCGTGCTCACGATGACCGACGAACTGCTGGCGCGTGGCGGCCGCCTCGACATTCCGCGGCTCGAGCGGGCGCTGGGCATTCCCGTGATCGGCGTGGTGGGCCACCGCGGCATCGGGATCGCGAAGCTGAAGCAATTGCTGGCCAGACCCGAAGACTGGAGCCGCCCGCACCTGATGCCGCCAGACGAGATCCACGCGCGCGCGGGTTGGGTCGAGTCGATCCTCGAGCACGTACTCATCCGCCATCCCGGCAGAAGCCAGAAGAGCGACGCCGTCGATCGGATCGTCCTGCACCCGGTGGTCGGCCCGTTGCTCTTCGCCGCGGTGATGGTCGCCTTCTTCCAGCTGATCTTCGCCTGGGCGCAACCGGCGATGGACTTGATCGAAGTGGGCGTCGCGCGGCTCGGCGGGCTCGTGCACAGCCAGCTTCCCGCCGGGTTGTGGGCCGATTTTCTCGCGGACGGGCTGATCGCGGGCGTCGGCTCGGTGATCATCTTCGTGCCGCAGATCGCGCTGCTCTTCACGCTGCTCTACCTGCTCCAGGACATCGGCTACATGGCGCGCGCGGCGTTCGTGATCGACCGCGTGATGGCGGGGGTCGGGCTGGAGGGGCGCGCTTTCGTCTCGCTGCTCTCCTCCTACGCGTGTGCGGTGCCCGGGATCATGGCGACGCGCACGATTCCGTCGCCGCGCCATCGATTGGTCACGATCCTCGTCGCACCGCTGATGACCTGCTCGGCGCGGCTTCCGGTCTACGCGCTGCTGATCGGGGCCTTCGTACCCGCCATTTCGGTAGCGGGCCCGCTCGGCCTACAGGGACTCGTGTTGCTCGCGCTCTACGCGGCCGGCTCGCTGACCGCTTTGCTGGTGGCGTCGGTACTGACCCGGACGCTGCTGCAGGAAGACGCGATGCCCTTCTACATGGAACTTCCGCCCTACCGGATGCCGACCGCGAAGCTGCTCGCGAGCCAGGTCTGGAGAAGCACCTGGGCATTCCTGCGCCGCGCGGGCACGATCATTCTCGCGGTCTCGATCGTCTTGTGGTGCCTGCTCACCTTTCCGCGGGCGCAGGTGCCTGCCGGCGCGAGCGCCGCGGAGGCAGGTCGCTACGCGCTCGAACACAGCCTCGCGGGAAGGGCCGGCCACGCGATCGAGCCGTTGATCGAACCGTTGGGTTTCGACTGGAAGATCGGGATCGGGTTGATCGCGAGCCTGGCAGCGCGCGAAGTCATCGTCGCGACGCTGGCCCAGATCTACGCCGCGTCCGATCAGGAAACATCGCTTCGCGCGGCCGTCCAGAACGACATCGATCCGCGAACCGGCAAGAAGGTCTTCGACGCGGCGACGGTGGCATCGCTGCTGGTCTTCTTCGTCTTCGCGCTGCAATGCATGTCGACCCTCGCAATCATGCGGCGCGAAACGAACTCGTGGCGCTGGCCCGCCTTCGCGTTCAGCTACCTGCTCGTCCTCGCCTACGCGGCGAGCTTCGGCACGCATCGCATCGTCGCGCACCTGCTCGGCTGAACGCGGTGCGCCGGCGGGCGGGGCGGTCGGAATCGGCGTGGGTTAGCCTTCGTGCGATGCTCCGACGCAAATCCATCGTGCTCGCAGGACTCTTCGCGTGCGCGGCCGCACTCGCGGGCTGCATGACGACGACGAAGACGATCCTCGACCAGAAGGGAATCACCGTCCAGCTGATCTCCAAGCGGGGTGAGAACATCGAGTTGAACCAACCGGTGATCATTTCGCCCGTGCGCCTCTCGCACATTCTCGCCCGGATCGACATTCGCCTCTCGGTCAAGGAAGGCCAGCAACGCATGCCGGCCTTTCCGATCGAGTCGATCAACGCGATCGCCGAAGGGCTCGCACTGGGCTTACGCGAAGCCAATGCCCAGCAGCGGGTCATCGTCTACTCGATTCGGCGCGAAAAACGCTTCGGGATCTTCGACACGAATTTCCTCACGAGCTTCATCGCCTACGTCCACGGCGACAACCTGTTCCTGCATCTGTCGCGCTCGGATTGGGAGATCCCTCCCCGGAGGAAGGATTCCCTGCCCGAACCGAAGATCGGACAATTCCCGAGCAAGTTTCGAATCCTCCCGGGCAAGGCGATGAAGCCGGTCGACGAGCAATCGCTCGCCATCGTCTGGGACGACGACGTGTTCGCGAAGCCCACGCGAACACGGATCACCCCGAGTGGCCAGGTGGTTCGAAAGACCATCTTGATGGAGAGCGAGGAACCGGAAGACGACGTGGCGGCCGACTCGTCAGCGCCCGCAGACGCGCACGTCATTCCGGCCGGTGTCTCTGCGAAGACCCTGCGCGACCTCGCCGATCTCGAAGAGCGGCGGCAGCGCGGAGAGGTCGACGAACAGGAATACGAACAGCAGCGGACGCAGATCCTCGACGCCGATCCCGCCAGCCAGCCGGATTGAAACGTCAGAATCGGATTGAAACGTCAGAATCGGATTGAAACGTCAAGACCGGACTGAAACCTCAGAACCTGGCTGAAACGTCAGAAGCCGATCGACACGTCGAGAGCGTTCGACCGATAGACGCGAGCGACCCTCTGCGCAAGGGCGGGAATCCGGGCCTGGAGCGGAGCGCGCACGATCGATCGGGAAGGGTCGGGGATGCGCGGTCCTACTCGACGTAGCCGAGGCTTCTGAGCAGGTCGAGTTCAGCGGGATCGCCGCTCTGACTCGACTCCTCGATCATGCGCGCGATCACGGGTTCGTAGGGAAACAGGATTGCGCCCATGTCGAGCACCTCGATCGCCGCGATTCCGGCGCCCGCGCCGCGCAGCTGGTGCGCGGTCGCGAAGTATTCGCTCGCCTCGATTCGATTCGGATACCGGTTCGCGAGCTCGGTGAGCTGGGCTTTCGCCTCGTCGCCGTGGCCGGCTCGCGCGTGGGCTTCGAGCTTCGCGAGTTCGAGTCCCCACGAGGTCGCGTCATCGAGCATCTCCTGCGACCCACCCGCAGCGGCGCGCAGACCGGCCTCCGCTGCGGCGATGGCTTCGTCGTAGGCGGCGTCCGCGAGCGCGGCGCGCGCCTCGACCAGATGATCCTGACGCGACATCGCGCAGCCGCACAATGCTGCGATAACTGCGAGTGACACCAGCAGATTCGCGCGCCGGCTGAAATACGTCGCACGCGCGTTCTCGAGCAGCAACAATTCCGAGCCTCCGGCAACCGCGCTTGGAACCCGGTCACACCCGGCGGGTTCCGAGTGGTATAGTATAGCCGCTACCGTCAGCGCCCGAGAAGCAGGGGCAGCCGCAGCGGCCGACCTCCGAAAAATGCCTTCGATTCTTTTCGAGAGGTCTCCAGGAGAAGATGAACTTCGCGCGATACTGGCCGATCACCGCAGTCTGGACCCTCGGTCTGGCCCTGGCGGCGAGTGAAGCACACGCCTACATCGGCCCCGGTGCGGGGTTTGCGCTGGGCGGGTCGATGCTGGTCCTGCTGGTCACGTTTGCGCTCGCGTTCGCGATCATTCTCACCTGGCCGATTCGCTTCGCGATCAAGCTGATCAAGGTCGGCAACCCCTACAAAGCGGCGATGGCCAAGAAGGTCGTGATCCTGGGGCTGGATGGAATGGATCCGGGCATGACGACGAAGCTGATGCGCGAAGGTCGGCTGCCGAACTTCCAGAAGCTCGCGGAACACGGTGTCTTCCGACCGCTCGACACCAGCCTTCCCTCGATGTCTCCGGTGGCGTGGTCGACGTTCGCGACCGGTGTCGACGCGAGCCGCCACTGCATCTACGACTTCCTGACGCGCGATCCCTGCACGTACGCGCCGCTGCTGAGTTCGACGGACATCGGAAGCGCCAAGAAGGTGATCAACATCGGGCGCTACATCGTGCCGCTCGGCAAGCCCAAGATGAAGCTGCTGCAAAAGAGCCAGCACTTCTGGAAACTGCTCGGCGACAAGAACATCTTCTCGATCATCCAGCGCGTCCCGATCACCTTTCCACCGGTGCCGTTCAAGAACGGGCTGCTGCTTTCCGGCATGTGCGTGCCCGACCTGCGCGGCAGCCAGGGTACCTTTTCGTTCTTCAGCACCGAGTCCGAGGGGGACGCGGCCAAGTTCATCGGTGGTGAGCAGACCGTGCTGCGGCGCAAGGGAAACACAATCCGCTCGCGCATCGTCGGGCCCGACAACAGCATGCTCAAGACGGGTGGGCGGATGACGCTGCCCTTCACGCTCATGCTCGCCGACGATGGGCAGGGCGCGCGCCTCGAAATCGACGACGGTGAGGCGGTCACGCTGAAGCTCAACGAGTACTCGGACTGGGTCGAACTCAGCTTCAAGGCGGGCCTCGGCGTCAAGGTCAGCGGAATCGCGAAGTTCTATCTGATCTCGACCGAGCCCCACGTCAACCTCTACATGACGCCGATCCACATCGACCCCGAAAATCCCGCGATGCCGATCTCGCACCCGGAGGTCTACGCGATCTACCTGGCCAAGAAGCAGGGCAAGTTCGCGACACTCGGGCTCGCAGAAGACACCTGGTCGCTCAACAACCGCGTGATCGACGAAAAGGTCTTCTTCGACCAGGCGATCTCGATCTGCGAAGAGCGCGAGCGGATGTTCCTCGACGCCGTCAAGCAGTTGAAGAGCGGCTTCATCACGACCGTCTTCGACACCACCGATCGCGTGCAGCACATGTTCTACCGCTACCTCGACCCCACCCACCCGGCGAACGCGGGCAAAGACACCGAGCAGTGGAAGGATGCCATCGCGCAGGTCTACGAGCGCGCCGACGCACTGGTCGGCAAGGTCTGGCACCTCGTCGACGATCCGAACACGGTCTTCATGGTGATCAGCGACCACGGCTTCACCAACTTCCGTCGCGGCGTCAACATCAACAGCTGGCTGCGCGACAACGGCTACCTCCATCTGAAAGACGAAAATGCGACCACCAGCGGCGAGTGGTTCGAGGGCGTCGACTGGACGCGCACCAAGGCCTTCGCGCTGGGCCTGACCGGAATCTTCATCAACCGGGCCGGGCGCGAGAAGTCCGGGATCGTCAGCGAAGGTGCCGAGTATCGCGCGCTCGTCAAGGAACTCGCGGCGAAACTCGAGCAGATGATCGATCCTGCAACCGGCGAGCGCTGCGTCCGCAAGGTTGCGATGTCCCAGCAGTACTTCGACGGACCCTACCGCTTCGACGCGCCCGATCTCCTCGTGGGATGGGAGGGCGGTTATCGCAACAGCTGGGAGTGCGCGGTCGGGCAGGTGACCGAAGAAACCATCACCGACAACACCCGGAGCTGGTCGGGCGATCATTGCGTCGATCCCGACATCGTGCCGGGTGTCTTCTTCTGCGATCGCGCGATCAACACCGAAGCGCCGCGCCTGGTCGACATCCCCGCAACGGTCATGAAGCTGTTCGGACAGAAGATTCCGAACTACATGCAGGGTCAGATGATCCTCCCCTCCGATCCCAACGACGGCAGCGCAAAGGGGATGCTCGATCCGACCACGCTCGAGCAGAGCGGCGCGGCCCCGGGTGCGCTGGTCTTTCCGCCCGACGCGCGCCGGGCGAGCGAACGATCGTGAGGGCGGCTTGCTCCCAGGGGATTCGCGCGAGCGCTGCGGCGGCGTGGAAGACCGCCGCGGTGATGGGTGGGGTGCTGCTCGGCACTTCGCTCTCGCACGCGCAGCCAGCCGGCCGGCCCGGTGTCTTCATCATGGGTGTGGATGGAATGGACCCCGTGATCCTCTCGCGCATGATCGAAACAGGCGAGATGCCGAACTTCGCGAAGCTCGCGCGCGAGGGCAGCTATCAGGAACTCGGAACCTCGAATCCGCCCCAGAGCCCGGTGGCCTGGTCGAACTTCGTGACGGGAATGAACCCGGGCGGCCACGGCATCTTCGACTTCATCCACCGCGACCCCTCGAACTACCACCCCGTCTCGTCCGCAACGCCAGCACCCGGCGAGGAGGCGAGTGCGCTCCATCTGTTCGGCTACGTGCTGCCGCTCGGTGGTGCCGACGCGGTGAACAATCGCAGCGGCACACCCTGGTGGGACGTGCTGAAGGAAAACGACGTCGACGTCGAGGTCTTCCGGATCCCCGGAAACTTCCCAACCCCGGAATCCGAAGCGAGGGTGCTCGACGGGATGGGCACGGTCGACCTGCGTGGCGGCTTCGGAACCTACACACTCTACACCGACACCCTGGTCGAAAAGAAGAACCCCAAGGGCGACATCGAGTACGTCTCGGTGCAGGATCTCGACCTCGACGGGATTCCCGAGACCGCAGCGTCGATCCTACGTGGACCACCCGACCAGTTTCACCTCGAGCCCGGTCAGGTCCCTTCGAGCGGCGACTACGTGACCGCCCGCGTCACCGTGCACATCGATCCAGACAACCACAGCGCGGTGATCGAGGTCGGCGACGGTCGGACCCTGATCGAGCAGGGGAAGTGGTCGGACTGGGTCGAGGTCGGCTTCGATCTGCTGCCGATGGGCATGATGCCCGTCACCGGATCCGTGCGCTTCTACGCACAGGAGCTCCGACCCAATCTCAAGCTGTACGCCTCACCGGTGAACATTTCTCCCGCCTTGCCCTTCATGCCGATCACCAGCCCCGATTCGTTCATTGAAGAGATCTTCGACGCTGTCGGCTTCTTCTACACCCAGGGCATGCCGGAGGAACAGGAAGCACTCAAGGATGGCGTGTTCAGCGATGACGAGTACATCGAGCAGGTCGCGCTGGTCCAGGAAGACACGGCGCGGATGGTCGATTTCGCGCTCGACCGCTTCGAGCCGGGAGACACCACCTTCGTCTACTTCTCGGACATCGACCTTCAGTGCCACATGCTCTGGCGCCACAACGACCCCAAGCATCCGGGCGCTCCAGACCACCCGGCTTTCGATCCCGCGACGGGCCCCGCGCACGCGCACGACATCGAAAACTTCTACCGGGATGTCGATGCGGCGCTGGGTGCAATCCGCAAGCGCCTGCCCGCAGACAGCCTGCTGATCGTGATGAGCGACCACGGCTTCCAGCCCTACACGCGCAAGCTTCACCTGAACGCCTGGCTGCGGGACGCGGGCTACCTCGTGATGAAGGACGGCAAGCAGACCGGACACATCCTCACGGGCGATGTCGACTGGTCGAAGACGCGGGCCTATGGGGTGGGATTCAACGGCCTGTACCTGAATCTCGCGGGTCGCGAGTCCGAGGGCATCGTCCCGACCGCGGAGGCCGATGCGCTGATGGCGGAGATCTCGGGCAAGCTCGAAGGGCTGAAGGATCCCAGGGATGGTGGGTCGGTGGTGCTGCAGGTCTACGAGGGTGCCGAGATCTATTCGGGAGCGCGAACTTCCGAGGGTCCGGACCTCGTGGTCGGATACAACAAGGGGTACGGCTGCTCGGACGAATCGACATTGGGCGAGATCACCGAAAAGGTGCTCGAAGACAACACCTCGCGCTGGTCGGGGAACCACCTGATGTCACCCGACGTCGTGCCCGGAATCCTACTGATGAACCGCAAGCTGTCGGGTGATGGTCACGACCTCACGGACGTGACGGCGACCGTGCTCGCCCACTACGAAATCCGGCCTGCCCCGGGCATGACGGGCGAGCCGATCCGATAGGTACACGAAGGCGCATTTTTTGGAATACGCAGACTTCATTTCAGGGAACCGAGGAGGTCAGCCATGCTGGGAGGCAAAACTGTCAAAGTGAAGATCGATCGGGATCTCTTCGATCGATTGCGCAAGGTCGCCGACGTCGCGGGTTATGCGACGACGGAAGAGTTCGTCGCCCACGTGCTCGAAAAGGAGATGCTCCACTTCGAGAACGCCGGCTCCGACGACGACATCCGAGACAAGCTGAAGGGTCTCGGTTACATCTCGTAGGCAATCAACGCGGTGAACGGGTAAGAAAGCGACCTGATGCAGACGTACAACGACATCGCGAGTGCGATCTTCGATTTCCTGCTGGCGCCATTCGGGCACGAAATTGCGCTCTTCGATCTGATCGTCTGGCCCGTGATCATGGGGATCGGGGCGCTCCTGGTCTACAAATACACCTCGAATCAAAATGCGATCGTGCGCGTGAAGCGACAGATCAGCATGCACCTGCTCGAAATCAGGCTGTTCCGCGACGACATCGCCCAGGTGCTGAAATCGACGACCCAGATCATCGCGAAGAACGTGATCTACATCGCCCACAACCTCACGCCGATGGCAGTCATGCTCGTGCCGATGATCGCGCTGATGGTTCAACTGGTCGCCCACTACGCGTACGAACCCAGCCGGCCCGGATCGGTCGAACTGCTCCATCTGAGGCTGGATCCGAATGCAGCGGTTTCGCCACTCGACGTGTCGCTCGAAGTACCCGACGGGACGAGCCTCGACGCGCCCGCGGTGCGGACCGCCGACGGTCAGGTATTCTGGCGCGTGAAAGCCGACCGTCCGGGCGACCACGTATTCAAGATCCGGGTTGGTGACGAGGTCTACGAAAAGGGCTGGGCGGTCGGTGGCGCTGCGCGCAAGATCCCGATCAAGCGCTTGCGCAGCTGGGAAGCACTGCTCTACCCCGGCGAAGCCGCAATACCGAGCGACTCCCCGGTGCTCGCGTTGGAGCTCGACATGCACACGCGCCCGCTCGATTTCGTCTGGGATGGTGAACTCGGAATCCTGATGTGGGCAATGCTGCTGTCGCTGCTCGCGGGCATCGCGCTCAAGGATCTGTTCGGAGTAACCCTCTAACGAAGGCGGCGCGGTCGACCCATGCTCGAATTTCTCAAACGCGCGTTTCGGCGAAAGCAGGGCGAACCGGTCGTCGTCGTCAGTGGCTTGCCCCGCTCGGGAACGTCGATGTTGATGAAGATGCTCGACGCCGGCGGCATGGAGATCATGACCGATCGCGAACGCGTCGCCGACATCGACAACCCCAAGGGCTACTTCGAGTACGAGCGCGTCAAGAACCTCGAGAAGGAAAGCGACAAGAGCTACGTCCGCGCAGGGCGCGGCAAGGTGCTCAAGGTGATCTCCTTCTTGATCAAGGATCTTCCCGATGACAACGACTATCGGGTCATCTTCATGCGACGCGACCTCGACGAGGTCCTGGCCAGCCAGAACAAGATGATCCAGCGGCTCGGGACCACCGATTCGACGGCTGCGGAAGAAGCGATGAAGGAGGCCTACCGAAACGACATCGTGCGCACGCGCCTGTTGTGCAAGAATCGCCCGAACTTCGAGTTGATCGAGATCCATTACAAGAACACGATCGAAGACCCCGCGGCGACCGCGCGGAGTGTCAATGCATTCCTGGGTGGACACCTCGACGAGGCCGCAATGCGCGAAGCCGTGGACGGCAGCCTCTACCGCAACCGCGCCAGGGGCTGAGCAGGCCGGTCGCTGCCGAGGCTGGTTGACGCGGACGTCAGCGCCTTCTAGCCTTGCCGGATCGGGTTCGAAAATCACCGGGCGATTTCCGGCGCTTGCAAGCCTCTCGGACCTCCTCAGGGATCCGCACCCGACCTGCTAAGCGCCAAGACACGAGACCAAACATGAGTGATGGACCCCGCCGAGACGACAAGGCGATCGGCGAGCAGATACAGCGTACTGGAAGTTCGACCCGTGCCGTGCACAGCGGCGAGCGCGACGATCAGCAGACCCACGCGGTCACGACTCCGATCTATCAGACGTCGACCTTCTGGTTCGAAAATTCCGCGAAGCTTCGCGCACTCCAGGAAGGCCACGACAAGCGCGACGAGTACGGCCGCTACAGCAATCCCACCTGGCGCGCGGTCGAGCGCAAGCTCTGCGATCTGGAGGCTGCCGAAGAGGCCGTGCTCTTCGCGAGCGGAATGTGTGCCGCCACGACGCTCTTCTTCGCGCTCCTGCCCAGGGGTGGGCATCTGGTGATCACGAGCGACGGCTATCGGCGCACGCATCAATTCATCCAGAACTATCTCGTCAAGCTGGACATCGAGACCAGCGTGATCGAACCCGCGGATACCAACCAGCTCGCGAACGCGCTGCGCGACGACACCTCGATCTTCTTCACGGAATCCCCGACGAACCCCTACCTCCGGGTGATCGATCTTCCGAAGGCGGCTGAAATCGCGCACGCGCGCGGCGCAAAGGTCGTCATCGACGCGACGTTTGCCACCCCGTTGTGTCACCGACCGCTGGAATGGGGAGCCGACTACGTGATCCACAGCGCGACCAAGTACCTCGGCGGCCACAACGACCTGCTGGCCGGCGTGGTGCTCGGATCCGCCGAGGCCATCAAGCCGGTTCGCGAAGCGGCGGGTGTGTTGGGCGGCATCCTCGACCCGCATTCCGCGTATCTGCTGCTGCGCGGTCTCAAGACCCTCGCGCTGCGGATGGAAAAGCACACCCGCAACGCCCTGCAGGTTGCGCGCTGGCTCGAGGGCAACCCTGCGGTGCGACGCGTCTGGTATCCGGGGCTCGAGAGTCATCCGGACCACGCAACGGCGAGCCGGATGATGCAGGGCTCCGGCGGCGTGGTGACCTTCGACGTCGACGCCGACTTCGACGGAACCTGCCGCTTCGTCGACGCGTGCCGGATCCCCTACATCGCGGCGAGCCTGGGCGGCGTCGAAAGCCTGATCGAAATGCCCGCGCTGGTGTCGTTCTGGGACCTCAAACCCGAGCAGCGCCTCGAACTCGGCATCACGGATTCGCTGGTGCGGCTCGCATGCGGCGTCGAGGACGCCGAGGATCTGATCGCCGATCTCGAGCGCGCGCTGAAGGCGATCTGACGCGCACGGCGTGCCACGGGTTGCGCGAACCGGTCGGAGCGCTGCGGACTAGAGCAGCCGATCGCACGACGGCCGCGAGCGCTCCATCGCGAGCAGTCGGGCCTTGAGGTCCTGGCCGCCCCCATAGCCTCCAAGGCTTCCGTCGGCAGCGATGACCCGATGGCAGGGCACGACGAGGGCTACGGGATTGGCGTTGTTTGCAGACCCCACGGCGCGCTGGGCGTTCGGCCGGCCGATGGCACGCGCCACTTCCGCGTACGAACAGCATTCTCCGTAGGGAATCTTGAGCAGTACGTCCCAGACCGCGCGTTGAAACGGCGTCCCGCGCAAATCCAGTGGAAGGTCGAAATGGACTCGCTCGCTCGCGAGATACTCGAGGATCTGCTCGATCGCGGCCGCGTTCGGCCCGGCCGCATCCACGAGGCGGCACTCGGGCAGATGGCGCTCCATCCAGTCCCGCATGCCGCGACCGCTCGAATGGGGCAGTTCGACATACGCGAGCCCCACCCTGGTCGACGCAACGCGGATCCGTCCGATCGGCGTATTCGATCGGGCAATGTGCACAGTTTCCATCGCTTCGGCACAATACCATCTCGCACCGCAGATCGGTGCGGCGATTGGCGTCATGGCGCGCCAAAACCCGAAGAATCCAAGGCCGATCACCCACACAAGGGCAGCGTTCATGGCTCATCTGCTCGTCACCGGCGGCGCGGGCTACATCGGGTGCCACGCCTTGCGGAACCTGCAGCGCGCGGGGCACACGGCCGTGGTGATCGACGATCTGCGCGCCGGAAACGAATCAATGGTCAGCAATGCCCCGCTGATTCGCTGTGACGTCGCCGATCGCAACGCCGTAGCCAGGGCGTTCGAGGACTACGGCCCCTTCGATGGCGTGCTCCACTTCGCCGCTTCGCTCTTCGTGGCCGAATCCGTCTCCCGGCCGCTCGACTACTACGCGAACAACGTGGGCGGCTCGCTGGCGCTGATCGACGTCGCGCTCGCGCACGGCACCCAGGCCTTCGTGTTGTCATCGACCTGCGCGACCTACGGAATTCCGCAGCGGGTTCCGATCCCGGAGGACGCCCCGCTGGCACCCATCAACCCCTACGGGGCCTCGAAGGCCATGGTCGAGCGGATCCTCGCAGACGCGGAGACCGCGCACGGCCTGCGTTGGGCGGCGCTGCGGTACTTCAACGCGAGCGGCGCGGATCCCGACGGCGGCATCGGGGAGTGCCACGAACCGGAGATCCACCTGATCCCCTCGGCGCTGGAAGCTGCCTGCGGGCTGCGCGAGCGGCTCGAACTCTTCGGCACCGACTACCCCACACCCGACGGAACCTGCATCCGCGACTACATCCACGTCAGCGATCTCGCAGACGCCCACGTCTGCGCGATCGAAGCGCTGATCGAAGGCCGGTCGCTCGGCGTTCGCAATCTCGGCACCGGCAACGGCTACTCGAACCGCGAAGTGATGGCGGCCGTCGAGCGCGCGGTGGGTCAGCCGGTTCCGGTGCGGGAAGTCGACCGCCGCCCGGGCGACCCGCCCGAACTCATCGCTGACGCGTCGGCGTTTCGGCGCGAATTCGGCTGGAAACCACGCCTCTCGGATCTCGACACGATCGTCTCGACCGCATGGGCGTGGCTGCAGAGCTGGAAGCTCGCGCGTTCGCGCTAGATTTCGCGCGCGGGAGCGCCGCGGATCGGCCGCAGTCGCCAGGCCAGTTGGCGAAGCCTCCCCCAGCAGGCGAGTGCAGCAGCTGCGCGGGTTGGCGCGACTCAGCGGGCGAATCCTTTGGATTCGCTTGCAGCGTCGCATCAACCCGCTGCGCGAGTTGGCGCGACTCAGCTCCTCAGGTCGAGGCGCTTCATCATTTTCTGGAGCGACTGACGCGGGATTCCGAGTCGTTCCGAGGCGGCGGTCTTGCTGCCGGTTTCGGCGATCGCATCGAGGATCAGCTTGCGTTTGAGATCGTCGACGGCTTCGCTCAGCCGCACACCGTCACTCGCAGATCCGGACCCGGTGGCGGAGCGGCTTCGGACCGGTTCCGACAGCATCTCGACCTCGATCCGGCCCGCGCCGCCCGACACGGCGACCGCTCGCCCGATCTCGTTTTCGAGCTCCCGGACGTTGCCCGGCCACGCGTAGCGCACCAGGCAATCCATGGCGTCGTGCGCAAAACCCTTGACCTCGCGCTTCGCTTCGCGACACGCCGCCTCCAGAAAATGCGAAGCGAGTAGAGGCACGTCCGTTTTTCGCTCTCGAAGCGGCGGAAGTCCAATTTCGACCACGCGAAGCCGGTAGTAGAGATCCTCGCGGAAGCGGCCCTCTCCGACGTCGGCGAACAGATCCCGACTCGTCGACGCAATGATGCGGACATCTACGACACGGGTTTCGGAGGATCCGAGCGGTCGGATTTCGCCGCTCTCGAGCACCCGAAGCAACCGGACCTGCATGCCGGAATGCGTCTCGCCGACCTCGCTCAGAAACGCCGTCCCACCGTCGGTCACCTCGAACAACCCCGGCTTGTCGGCTTGCGCCCCGGTGAAGGCGCCACTCTTGTGCCCGAACAGTTCGCTTTCGAGCAGCGTGTCCGGAAGCGCGGCGCAATTCTGCGCGGTGAAGCGATTGGCGTTGCGCGCGCTCGCGTAGTGAATCGCCCTCGCAATGACGCCTTTTCCGGTTCCGGGCTCGCCCGTGATCAGAACGCTCGAATCGGTTTTCGCGACCTTCTCGATCAGATCGAAGACGCGCTCCATCGCGGGGCTCGTACCGATGATGCGATCGAGCGCGTATTTCTGTTCGAGCTCGCGGCGCAGATCCGTGTTCTCCGCGCGAAGCTGCTCGCATTGCACGCCGAGCTCGACGGCCAGCTGGATGTTTTCGGAAGCCAGCTCGTAAGCCTCCAACGCCCGCTTCACGCTCAGCTGCAGCGCGGCCGGAACCCACGGCTTCGCGATCCAGCGGTAGACCAACGCTTCGTTGGCAGCCCGACTCAGCGATCCGCTTTCGGCATCGCGCGTCAGGAGCATTCGAATCGCGAGCGGGCGGGATTCTCGCGCGCGCTCGAGAAAATCGATCCCCGTCATGGCGCGCAAGGCCTCGTCGGCGACGATCAGAGCGATCTCGGCGCGATCGAGAATCTCGAGTCCCTCGACGGCCTGCTTTGCTGTGTGGATGTGATAGCCGCTTCCGAGCGCCAGCTCGAGCGACTCCAGGCTCGCAGCGTCACCGTCGACGATGAGGATCTCATAGGGATCGCCGCCTGGCTGCCGACGAGCGGCTTCGATGCGCTCCTCGGCTCCCGTCGGATTCGAACTCACGGGCAGCCTTCCGAATCAGTGTCGCGCACCCGAACCGGCGGACGTCCCGCAGCTCGGGATCGACGTCGGCGCCGAAGCGCGGTTGAACTGCGATCAAAAGGTAACAACTGCCGGTACAGGACGCCGCGGCAGCAATGGGACCACCGGGCCGACGGGTTGAACCGTCGGCCCGGCGATTGCCTTCTAGCGTCGCGCCGTGCGGCGAGCGGTCTTCTTGCGTGCAGTCTTCTTGCGTGCCGGAGCCTTGCGGGCGGTCTTCTTGCGAGCCTTCTTCCTGGCTGCCTTCCGCCGTGCGGGCTTCTTGCGAGCCGCCTTCTTGCGCGTCGTCTTCTTGCGCGCGGCCTTCTTGCGCGTGGTCTTCTTGCGCGCCGTCTTCTTGCGCCCGGATGATCGCTTCATCTTCACCTTCGCAACGTTTCCCTGCTTGTCGATGAAGTAGAGGAAGCCTTCCTCTCGATCGATCCCGCACTTGGCGACCTTCTCGCGCCCTTTCGGGCCCTTGCCGCCGCCCCGCGCCATGCGGGCGCGACTCACGTCGCCGCGTTTGTCGAGAAAATAGAGCCAACCCTTTTCTCGACGGATACCGGTTCTTTCTACGACTGTGGCCATGGGCCATCTCCTTCTCGTGAGGATTGCATTTCGTCCCACGCCGGGGAAAGACGCGTGGGCACCGCGTTACCTGGAGGAAGTGCAATTCACGCGTGCCTGGGGGAGGCAGGCTGCACCGACGGAATCATGCAGTGGCCCATTGGCGGTGTCAATGCTCCTGGGAAGTTTTCTGACGGTGCAAGCCGGTGCCTCCGACGGGCGAAACGCACCGAATTCGCGCGGTCCGTCAGCGATCGCGGAAACGACCCTCGGCAGCGTCGAGAATCTCTGCCTCGAGGCACCGATTTTCGAGGGAATCGATCTCCTGGATCCCGGTCGGGCTCGTGACATTGACCTCGGTCAGAAAACCACCGATCACGTCGATTCCGACGAAGAACAGGCCGTCTCGGCGCAGTGCGGGCGCGATCGCCTCGATGATCTTGCGATCGTTGTGATCCAATTCCGCCCGATGAGGTTGGCCACCGACGTGGAGGTTCGAACGAACCTCGGTCGCACCCGGCACCCGGAGCACGGCGCCGATCGGCTCTCCGTCGACGAGCAGGATCCGCTTGTCTCCCGTGCGCACGTCGGGCAGATAGCGCTGCGCCATGATCCGTCGGGATCCGAAACGGGTCGATTGTTCGAGGATCGAACCGAGGTTCCGGTCTTCCCGGCGCAGGTGAAAAATCCCCTCCCCGCCTTTTCCGTCGAGCGGTTTGACGATCATCTCTCCGCCGAGGCTGTCCATAAAACCCAACAACTCCGGGATTTTCCGACTCACGAACGTCTCCGCCATCAGTTCCGGGAACTGCAGCGTGTAGAGCTTTTCGTTGGCGGCCAGGATCCCTTCGGGTCGGTTGAGCACGACCGCGCGCCGGCACAGCGTCAGCAGCTGGGTCGCGATCACATACTCGGCATCCACCGGGGGATCGACGCGCTGGAACACCAGATCGACGTCTTCGTCCAGCCACAGCGTGCGGGCCTCGCCCAGATCGAAGTGCCGACCGGCCTCCCGGCGCAGCTCCACCGGCCGCGCATGGGCGGAGGGGCCGCGATTGGAGGCGGCGAGGTCCGACGGGGCGACGTAGAGGACCTCGTGGCCGCGCCGCTGCGCCTCGAGCATCAGCGCGAAGGTCGAATCGGCGCGGATATCGATCCCTTCGAGCGGATCCATCACGAACGCGAGGGTGCGGCGGGGGGTAGACATTTCAGCGATCCCTCCTGCGAGCCGAAGCGGTAGCGCAGAGCGCGCGCACTCGGCTACGGTCGATCAACCCCTGGAGTTTCGATGGCTTTTTTGAGGTCTCGGACGCTGAAGCTGCTGCTGGCCTCGGCGGGCCTGCTCGCCGTGGCGAGCATCGGAGGCGCGATTGCCTTCTATCTCGCATTCGTTCGAGACCTGCCAGACCTGCGCACGGTCGAGGATTACCGCCCACCGATCGCGAGCCGCGTGCTCGATCGCAACGGTGAGGTGATCGGCCGATTCTACAAGGAAAGGCGCACGCTCGCGCCGATGGAATCGCTGCCCCAACACCTCGTGCAGGCGTTCGTGGCGGGCGAGGACAGCTCGTTTTTCGAGCATTCGGGGATCGACTACAGCTCGATCCTGCGCGCCGCCTGGGTGAACCTGCGCGCTGGCGGCGAGATCAAACAGGGCGCGAGCACCATCACCCAACAGATGGTGAAGGGCCTGTTGCTCAGCCCGGAGAGGAAATTCAAACGCAAGATCCGCGAGATGATCCTCGCGCGCAGGATCGAAAAGCGCTTTTCGAAGCAGGAGATCCTCTACCTCTATCTGAATCAGATCTACTTTGGACACGGCGCCTACGGGATCGAGGATGCAGCGGAGACCTACTTCGGCAAGCGGGCCGACGAACTGAGCGTGTCGGAAAGTGCGCTGCTCGCAGGCCTGCCCAAGGCGCCTTCGCGCTATTCGCCGTTCCAGAACCCGGAGGAAGCCGAGGCGCGCCGGCACTACGTGCTGTCGCGGATGCGCGATGAAGCCTTCATCGACGCGGTGACCTACGCGGTCGCGATTGCCGAACGGCCCGTGCTGGCCGACCGCGCCGCGACCCAGGATGACCCCGCTGCCGCCTATTTCACCGAGGAGGTGCGCCGAACGCTCTTCGATCGGTTCGGGGGCGAACTCGTCCTCGAGGGCGGGCTGACGATCGAGACGACCCTGGACGCGGGGCTGCAGCGCGCAGCCATGCAGGCCGTTCAGACCGGGTTGGTGGACCTCGACCACCGACAGGGTTATCGCGGCCCGATTCGCCGGGTCGCGCCATCCGACATCCCCGCAGAGATCCTTCGACTCGCAGCAGCAAACCAGCTCGCGGCCGAAATCCCCGAGGCTGTCGACCCGTCGGATCCGCGCGAGCCCGCGGAGCCGAGCGACGCGGCTGACTCGGAACTGCCGGACGAAGTGGCCTCGGAGGAGCTGTCCGGCGCGGCCGAACGGGCCACCGCGCGCAGCCTGCTCGCCGAGGCGCGTGGAACCCTGCTGGGCGTGGTCACGGCCGTCGACACCCAGTCCAAGAGCGCCCGGGTCGCCTTCGCGCCCGACGTCGAAGGCGTCGTGCGACTCGAGGACGTCAGTTGGGCGCGCGTGCCCGACCCGAGTCGATTGCCGTACCCGGTGCGCTCGATCGCAGATGTCTTTACCAGGGGCGACGTCGCGCGATTTGCTGCCGTCCATGAGTCGGCAACGGAAGGCGACGAGACGGACACCGACGAGCCCGCGGAGATTCGCGTGACCCTCGATCAGACTCCCGAGGTCCAGGGAGCGCTGCTTTCGATCGAGGCTTCAACCAACGAAGTGATCGCGCTGGTCGGCGGTCGCGACTACGGGCAGAGCCAGTTCAACCGCGTGACCCAGGCGCGCCGCCAGCCCGGCTCGGCGTTCAAGCCGCTGATCTACGCGGCTGCTCTGTCTCGTGGATACACACCGGCGAGTATCGTGTTCGATCGACCGATCGTCTATACCGACGAAGAATCCGGCTTCATCTGGCGTCCGCGCAACTACAAACGAAGCTTCTATGGGCCCATCACGCTCCGCGAAGCGCTTGCGCGCTCGGTCAACAATGCAACCGTGCACCTGTTCCGCGATGTCGGGATCGATTACGTGATCGAATACGCGCGCCGGCTCGGGATCGAGTCTCCGCTGAGTCGCAACCTTTCGCTCGCACTCGGATCGAGTGGCGTCTCGCTACTGGAACTCACCCGCGCCTATGCGGTGTTCGCCGAGCGTGGCCGGCGGGTCGTTCCGATCTTCATCCGACGCGTCACCGACCGAGACGGGATGGTTCTACTGGAAGACGCAGTATTGGGTGTTCCGGAAGAGGTCGCGGTCGATCCAAACGAGACGGCGGAGGATTCCGTCGAGGTGGCGGTGACCACGGCGGAAGAGGCGCTCCCGGCCGACGCGGAAACCCCGGTCGATGCCGAATTACAAGGCGACCCCGACCAGATCATTCCACCCGAAGAGGCGTATCTGGCGGTTTCGCTGCTGCGCGCGGTGGTCGAGGACCCAAAGGGCACCGGCCAACGGTTGCGGGTGCTGCAGCGTCCGGTGGCGGGAAAGACCGGCACCACCAACGAGCAGGCCGATGCCTGGTTCATGGGCTTCTCGCCCGAAATCATCACGGGCGTCTGGGTCGGTCACGACGAGACCCGCTATCTCGGCCATGGTGAAACGGGTTCGCGGGCGGCGGCCCCGATCTGGGTCGACTACATGAGCGCGGCCCTCAAAGGTCGACCCGCGCGCGACTTCCCGGTTCCGGAACGGATCGAGTTCGCGCGCATCGACCGCGAGACGGGACTTCTGGCCGGGGAGAGCACCGAGTCGACCGTCTTCCAGCCATTCCTGCAGGGAACCGTGCCGACCGAGATGGCGGATTCCGCGCGCACGCACTCCGAGGCAAGCCGCCAGCTCCGGCTGGATTCTTTCTGAGCGGTCGTCTCGCGCGCTCGGTCGATCCGCAATCGCGCGACGCCCAGCCGTCACAGGCCTGCGGCCGTCCGGACCGAGCGCGCCCATCTCGATGAGCCCGGGCTAGACTCGGGCGCGGTGGGGACAGAAATCGTTCATTCGCAGGCGAATCGACGGGTTGCCGGTGATCGGCGCGCGGCGTCGAGGGCTTCGAGTGGGGACACCACTCGCAATCTCCAGGTGCTGCTCTCGGCCGCCGTCCAGCGCCTGCAGGGGATCAGCGAGGCAACCTGCGTCGTCGCCTGGACGTTGCGCGAAGCCGGCGAGCCCTACGTTGCGGCTGCGGCCTTCAGCGGCGACCCGCCGCTCAGCCCCGACGCGTCGGATTTCCGAAGCATTGCCACACTCCCCGGGGTCACGCGACTGGAGGGCTCGTCCGACCTGATCGCGATCGGCCGGCGTCATCGTCTGTCGGTCGCGGTCCCGATCCCCAGCGAGTTCGGCGAGGCCGGAGCCGTATTGCTACTGGGCCCCGAAACGCTGCGGCCGCGCATTCTCGGCCGGCTCAAGCGAGAGGCTCATCGGCTGCAGGTTCCGATCGCGACGGCTCTCGCGCTCGCGCGCGTCGAGCGGCTCGATCGCGACGTTCTCCAACTCAATCGCCTCGCCGCACTCGGAGCGCTCAGCACCGAGATCGCACATGAGATCCGAAACCCCATGGTGTCGATGAAGACATTCTTGCAGCTCCTCCCCGAGCGCTGGGGAGATCCCGAGTTCTCCGATGCGTTTCTCGCGTTGGTTTCCGACGAGCTTCGCCGGATGGAGCGCCTGCTCGATGTGGTGATCGAGTACGCGCGTCCCGGCGGAGAAAGCGCCGACCATCGACCCGCCTGCGTGTCTGCCGCGATCGACGTCAACTTCGCGCTGCTCGATCACCGCGCCCGCAAGCGCGAAGTGGAGCTCGAATCGAAGATCCCCGACGATCTGCCCGCGGTTGCGCTCAGCGAGGACCGCTTGCGACAGGTGCTGCTCAATCTGCTGCTCAACGCGATCGACGTGACCTTCCCGGGCGGCCGGGTCGTGCTGAGCGCAAGTCGCGTGGGGGATTCCGTCGAGCTGATTGTTTCCGACCAGGGGCCGGGTGTTCCAGC
>Ga0210102_1000086_pt1 | contig 26954 bp, 25 predicted proteins | sample RushOxbow_ThreeS_4_FD_185563 | JGI IMG/M metagenome (GOLD analysis project Ga0210102, IMG submission 185563) | Wetland microbial communities from San Francisco Bay, California, USA, that impact long-term carbon sequestration -... | ecosystem: Environmental > Aquatic > Marine > Wetlands ...
TGGTAAGCAGGTCCACTGTGTGGGAGCCGATTAGGCCGGCCCCACCGATGACAAGTAGCCGTTTGCCGCGAATATCCATGTCAGGGTCTTTCGGATTCCGGTTGCAGAAGTGCGAAGATCAGGCCGCCCGACGAGCGGCAGCTTCGATCGCCTTGGACAGTTGCTCTGCGACGAGCTGTTGGTTCGGAGCGTCGATGTAGGCGTCCATCGGCAGGCTCATCACCCGCTCGGCGAGCCGCTCGGACACCGGAAGCGGTCCCCAGCGTCCCAGCGCGGCGTATGCGGGCTGCTTGTGCATGGGCACGGGGTAGTGAATCGCGGTTGGAACGCCCGCCTCCTGCAGCGCGGCCTGGATGCGCGGGCGCTCTGAAACTCCAATCGTGTACTGCGCGTAAACGCTGGTGCGGTCCGGCCGCACGACCGGGACGCCGATGCGCTCCCCGAGCGCCGCAAGCAGTTCGCCGTAACGGGCGGCAATTCTCTGCCGCTGCTTGACCTCCCACTCGAAGCGCTCGAGCTTGGCGAGCAGCACCGCGCACTGGATGGTGTCCATTCGGCCGCCGAGTCCGATCCGGGTGTGCACATAGCGTGCTGACTGCCCGTGCACGCGGATTTCCCGCATCGCCTGTGCGAGCGCGTCGTCGTTGGTGAAGATCGCGCCCCCGTCGCCGTAGCAGCCGAGCGGCTTGGTCGGGAAGAAACTCGTGCAACCGATCGTCGACAGATTGCAGCTCTTTCGCCCCTTGTAGGTGGCGCCGAAGCTCTGCGCCGCGTCCTCGATCACCGGGATGCCGTGGCGCGCGGCGATGGCGTTGATCTCGTCCATGCCACACGGCTGTCCGTAGAGGGACACCGGCATGATCGCTCGCGTGCGCGACGTGATCGCCGCTCCGAGCTTGCTGACGTCGAGGTTGCAGGTGTCGGGCTCGACGTCTACGAAGACGGGCTTCGCGCCGACCAGCGCGATCACTTCGGCCGTGGCGATGAAGGAGAACGGCGTGGTGACCACCTCCTCGCCATTCTTGACTCCGAGCGCCATCAGGGCGATGAGCAGCGCCTCGGTGCCGGAGGCCACCGTGATGCAATGCTTTGCGTCCGTGTACGCCTGCAGCCGCTCCTCGAGCTCCTTGACCTCAGGCCCCAGGATGAACTGGTGGTGGTCGAGCACCTTCTGGATGCGCGCGTTGATCGATTCGCGCAAAGCGCCGTACTGGGTTGCCAGGTCGTGCATCGGAATCGTCATGCTCATGCCTCCGGGATACAGGCGCCGTCGGCCATGCGGTAGCCGCGGCCGCAGTCGGCGCATCGGGTGCGGGGATTGGCTGCGTCGGGCTTCAGACTCACGCCGCAGGTGCACATCCAGCCCGTGCGCCGTGCGGGCACGCCGAGCATCAATGCATAGGGCGGCACGTCGCGGTTGACGACGCTGCCCGCGCCCACAAACGCGTACTCACCGATGGTCACCCCGCACACGATCGTGCAGTTGGCGCCGAGCGTGGCGCCGCGCCGCACGAGGGTGTCGCGGAACTCGTGCTTGCGCGAGATCGCGGCACGCGGGTTGTAGACGTTGGTGAAGACCATGCTCGGGCCGCAGAAGACATCGTCTTCCAGCGTCACGTTGTCGTAGACCGAGACGTTGTTCTGGATCTTGACGTTGTCGCCGATGACGACGCGGTTGCCGACGAAGACGTTCTGGCCGAGCGAGCACTTCTCGCCGATCTTCGCGCCGCCGCAGACGTGCACCCAGTGCCAGATGCGGGTGCCCTCGCCGATCTGCGCGCCGTCGTCTACGATTGCCGTCGGATGCACCGTGTAGCTCATCAGTACTCCAGCGGAAGCGCCACGCGCCGGCCGTCTCGCGCCGAGAGATAGGCCGCAATCAGCACTTCGAGGGACCGCAGTCCTTCGCGGCCGTCGGTCTCGGGCTCGGCCTCGCCGCGCAATACCTTGAGGACGTTGTCGTAGTACAGCGGGTGGCCGAAGCCGTAGACCGAGGTCGTCTGGTAGCTCGCTTCCTTGGTCTGTGCGTCGTCCGGATCCTGGTCCGCAAACTTCCAGTGCTGGATCTCGTTCACCGCCAGGCCACCGATTCTCGTGGTGCCCTTTTCTCCGATGATGGTGATGCTGCCCTCGAGATTCTGCGGATAGGTGAGCATCGTCACGTTCACCGAGCCTAGCGCGCCGGAGCGCCAGCGCACGCTCATCACGCCGGTGTCCTCGACCTCGATGTTGCGCGCGAGCGTCCCGGTGTAGGCCTGCACGCTCTCCACCGGGCCGATGAGCCAGTCCAGCAGATCGATGTAGTGGCTCGCCTGGTTCATGAACGCACCGCCGTCGAATTCCCAGGTGCCGCGCCACTTGGCGCTGTCGTAGTACTCCTGCGGCCGGGTCCAGAACACGTTGATCGTCACCATGAAGATGCGCCCGAAGCGCTTCTTGTCCACGGCGCGCTTGAGCAGTTGCAGCGTCGAGTTGCGCCGGTTCTGCTTGACCACGAGCAGGCGCACGCCCGCCTCGTCGCAGGCGGCGACCATCCGCTTGCCGTCCTCCCAGCGGGTGGCCATCGGCTTTTCAGTCATGACGTGCTTGCCCGCTTCGGCGGCAAGGATCGTCTGCGTCGCGTGCAGCCCGGAAGGCGTCGCGAGGACGACCATGTCGGCGTTCGATTTCTCGAGCATCTCTGCATACGACGCATAGGGTCGGCCGCCGGTCCGCTTGACCGCCTTCTCGAGCGCCGCCGGGTCCACATCACAGACTGCGACGAGCTCGGCGCGGTCCTTGTGCTGTTCGAGCGCACCGAAGTGGTTCGCGGCGATCCGACCGCAGCCGGCAAGCGCAATCCTGATCCGGCGATCGGTCACGGGCGACGGGTACTTGATCATGCCTTTACCACGTTCGGTGCGGGTTCGAGATACGTCCCGCGCGTATCGACCACGACCGAGGCATGCCGTTGGATGAGCGCATAGTCGAAAGCCTTGTGGTCTGTCGCCAGCAGCACGAGGTCATAGCGGCCCAGCGTCTCCGGCGTGAGCTCTACGCTCTCGAGGTCGAAGCGGTGCTTGCGCAGCTTCGGGAACACCGGCACGTGCGGATCCGAGTACTCGACGCGTGCGCCTTTGGACGAGAGCAGCTCCATGAGCTCGACGGCGGGCGACTCGCGCATGTCGTCTACGTCCTTCTTGTAGGCGATGCCGAGCACCAGGATGCGGCTGCCCTTGATTGCCTTGCCGCGCTCGTTCAGCGCTTCGCCGACTTTGCCAACCACCCACTGCGGCATCGCGCTGTTGATGTCGCCCGCGAGCTCGATGAACCGTGTGTGCACGCCGTACTCGCGCGCCTTCCACGTGAGATAGAACGGGTCGATCGGGATGCAGTGGCCGCCGAGCCCGGGGCCCGGATAGTAGGGCACGAAGCCGAACGGCTTTGTCGCGGCGGCGCGGATCACCTCGTGAATGTCGATGCCCATCCGGTCGGCGATGATCTTCATCTCGTTCACGAGTCCGATGTTCACCGCGCGGTGGATGTTCTCGAGCAGCTTGGTCATCTCGGCCGCGCGGGTCGAGGACACCGGCACCATCTTGTCGATCACCTGGCCGTACAGCGCGAGCCCGACCTCCAGGCAGTCGGGCGTCGTGCCGCCGCAGACCTTGGGGATCGTCTGGGTCTTGTAGCGCGCGTTGCCGGGGTCTTCTCGCTCGGGCGAGAACACGAGAAACACATCGCGGCCCACGCTGAGACCGCACGCCCCGATCCGCGGCTTCAGCTCCTCGTCGGTCGTGCCGGGGTAGGTCGTGCTCTCCAGGCTGACCACCTGGCCCGCGCGCAGATGAGGCACGAGGCTCTCGGTCGTGCCGACCACATACGAGAGGTCCGGCTCCCGGTATGCGCTCAGCGGCGTCGGCACGCAGATGATGAGTGCATCGGCTTTTTGCGCTTCCGAGTAATCGGTTGTCGCGCGAAACCCGCTCTTGAGGGCAGATTGGATGCCGGCGGCGGGAATGTGCTCGATGTAGCTCCGGCCCTCGTTCAGCGCACGCACCTTCGCCTCGTCGATGTCGAAACCGAGCACCTTGTAGCCGACCTCGCTGAAGCGGAGCATCAGCGGCAGGCCGACGTAGCCGAGGCCGACGATGCCGATGACGGCGGTGCGGTCCTGGAGCTTTCTGAGCAGAGCGGTCTTGGCGGACACGGGATCGATCGGTCGAAACGGGAGCGGGCTACTCGGGAGAGAGCGCCTTGCGTTGCTCCTCGGCCGCTTCGCGGCGCAGGGCCTCGATCTCGGCGCTTAGGGCTTCGTACTCCGCGAGCCGCTGGCGGAAGAAACGCACGGTCACCCGCGCTTTGTCCTCGAACCCGCGCGGCGTGAGGTAGTACATGTACGCGCGCTTGTTCTTGTTGTTCTTGAAGTTGCGTGCCTTGAGCAGGCCCCTTTCGATCAAGGCATTGAGGCAGTAGTTCACCTTGCCAACGCTGATTCCAAGCGAGCGCGCGAGATCGCGCTGACTGGCCTGGGGGTTCGCCTCGAGCAAGCGAAGCAGCTTGTAGCGCGTCTCGTCGGTGAGCATGAGGCAACCGAGTGCCGCTTTGGTGTCGCACGCCGATGAGCGACCGGCACCAGAAGCATTCGTTCAACGATTGAACAGACCTTGATTAGACACGCATCAGGCCGGCCACGCAAGGGGTGGGTACGCACGAGGACACGAGACCAAGCCCCCGACCGCCCTCCCGGCGCCGTCCTGCGGGCGAGTCGACAAACCAGCGATCAGGCGTCCGGCATTCGCCGCCACACCGCCTCGAGGCCCGTCCGCCAATCGCTCAATTGCGCGCCAAGCGCTTCGCGGGCCCGGGCGCAATCGAGCATGCAGTTGGCCGGCCGCCTCGCTGGCGTGGGGTAGTCGCTTGATGCAATCGGCACAAGGCGAGGCCTGCGAGGCAGACGATCCCGCGCAAGCTCCACGATTGCCTCGGCGAAGCCGAACCAGCTGGTCTCGCCCCCGGCCGTGAGGTGGTAGAGGCCGCGCGCTGCAGCACCTGGCCGCTGCAGAACCTGCGCGGTCGCTTCCGCAAGCGCGCGTGCGGAGGTGGGCGCACCGCGCTGGTCGGCCACCACCCGGAGCTCTTCGCGCTCGTGCGCAAGCCGCAGCATGGTGAGGAGGAAATTCTTCCCGCGGTGCGAGTACACCCAGCTCGTACGCAGGATGAGATGGGCTGCGCCGACCGCCTCGATCGCCCGCTCGCCCGCGAGCTTGCTGCGACCGTAGGCGTTGATCGGGTTCGGAGTGTCGCTCTCGGCGTAAGGCGTGGCTTGCGTCCCGTCGAACACGTAGTCGGTGGAAAAATGCACCAGCATCGCGCCGAGGCGCTTCGCCTCCTCGGCGAGGACCCCGGGCGCGATGCCGTTGACCTGCATCGCGACTTCGGGCTCGGACTCTGCGCGGTCGACCGCGGTGTAGGCGGCAGCGTTCAGGATGATCTCGGGCTTCGTCTCACGCACGACGCGACGAACTGCGTCGACGTCAGAAAGATCAAGCGCCGACCGGTCGGTCGCGATCACCTCGCCGAGCGGCGCGAGCGCGCGCTCGAGCTCCCAGCCGACCTGGCCATTGCGTCCGGTCAGCAGGATCCTCAGGCGAATACCTCGGCCTTCGAGAACGGCAGCGCACTGCGGTCGCGCTCCGACACGATCGCTTCGCCGGCGAGCGGCCAGACGATGCCGAGCGTCGGATCGTCCCAGCGGATCGCGCGCTCGCACTCGCGCGACCAGCGGCCCGCGATCTTGTATATCACCTCGCTGTCATCGGTCAGTGCGAGGAATCCATGTGCAAAGCCTTCGGGAATCCACAGCATGCGCTTGTTCCCGGCCGAGAGCACCGCGCCGGTCCACTTGCCGAAGTTCGGCGAGCTCCTGCGGATGTCGACCGCGACGTCGAAGATTTCGCCGGACACGGCGCGCAGCAGCTTCGCCTGCGGGTGCGGCGGCACCTGGTAGTGCAGGCCGCGAATGACGTTCTTGCGCGATCGGGACTGGTTGTCCTGCAGGAACTCGGCGCGAATTCCGGCCGCGTCGAGCGCCGCACGATTCCAGGCCTCGTACAGGTAGCCGCGTTCGTCGGCATGCACCGTCGGCTCGAGCAGCAGCACCTCCGGCAGTTCGGTCGGGGTGACCCTCAACCGAAGATCCTCTCGGATACGACGCGCAGCAGATACTCCCCGTAGCCGCTCTTCGCCAGCGGCTCGGCGAGCGCCTTGAGCTGCGCGGCGTCAATGAAGCCCATGCGATAGGCCGCCTCTTCGGGGCAGGCGATCTTGAGGCCCTGGCGGCGCTCGATGGTCTCGATGAATTGCGAGGCCTCGAGCAGCGACTCGTGCGTGCCGGTGTCGAGCCAGGCGTAGCCGCGTCCCATCGGCACGACCTCGAGCTGGCCGCGCGCGAGGTAGGCGCGGTTGACGTCGCTGATCTCGAGCTCGCCGCGCGCCGAGGGCTTGAGCTGCGACGCAATCTCGACCACGCTGCTGTCGTAGAAGTACAGCCCCACCACGGCGTAGCGCGACTTCGGTCTTTTCGGCTTCTCCTCGATGCTGACCGCCTTGCCCGAGGCGTCGAACTCGATCACGCCGTAGCGCTCGGGATCCTTGACCGGGTAGGCAAACACGGTCGCGCCACGCTCGCGCTCTGCCGCGCGCGAGAGCAGCTGCGCGAGCTCGTGGCCGTGGAAGATGTTGTCGCCGAGCACCAGCGCGACCGGGTCCCGGCCGATGAACTCGCGCCCTACGAGAAAGGCCTGTGCAATGCCTTCCGGCTTCGGCTGCACAGCGTACGCAAGGCGAATGCCCCATTGCCTGCCGTCGCCGAGCAGCGCCTCGAAGCGCGGCGTGTCAGCCGGTGTAGAGATCACCAGGATGTCGCGGATGCCGGCAAGCATCAGGGTCGACAGCGGGTAGTACACCATCGGCTTGTCGTACACCGGAAGCAGCTGCTTCGAGACGACCTGCGTCACCGGGTACAGGCGCGTGCCCGAGCCGCCGGCGAGGATGATGCCTTTCATTTAGGCCATTTCTCCGTTGAATGCCAAATGGGGTCTGACCCCGTTCGGGGTCAGACCCCGAAAATCAGCGCGCCGCATAGTTCTTCTCGACCCATTCGCGATACGCCCCGCTCGTCACGTTGGCCACCCAGGTCGCGTTGTCCAGATACCAGCCTACCGTCTTGCGCAAGCCCGACTCGAACGTCTCCGCAGGGCGCCAGCCGAGTTCGTCGCGCAATTTGGTCGTGTTCATCGCGTAGCGGCGGTCGTGGCCCGGGCGGTCGGGCACGAAGCTGATCAGCCCGGCATGGCTCCCTGAGCTTCGCGGGCGCAGCTGATCGAGCAGCGCGCACAGCATCTTCACCACATCGATGTTCTTCATCTCGGCCTCGCCGCCGATGTTGTAGCACTCGCCGACGCGCCCGCGCTCGAGCACGCTGCGCACCGCGGCGCAATGGTCGCCTACATAAAGCCAATCGCGCACGTTCAGTCCGTCGCCGTAGACCGGCAGCGGTTTGCCGGCGAGTGCGTTGGCGATCATGAGCGGAATCAGCTTCTCGGGGAACTGGTACGGCCCGTAGTTGTTCGAGCAGTTGGTGGTCAGCGTCGGCAGGCCGTAGGTGTGTCGGTAGGCGCGCACGAGGTGATCGGCGCCTGCCTTCGACGCGGCGTAAGGGCTGTTCGGCGCATACGGGGTGGTTTCGCTGAACGCGGGCTCAGCGGGGCCGAGCGAGCCGTAGACCTCGTCGGTGGAGACGTGCAGAAATCGGAAGGCGTCGCGCGCAGCACCCTTCAGCCCGCCCCAGTACGCGAGCGCTTCCTCGAGCAGCGCGAAGCTGCCGACGACGTTGGTCTGCACGAACTCGCCCGGCCCATGGATCGATCGATCGACATGGCTTTCGGCGGCAAAGTGCAGGATCGCGCGCGGCCGGTGCCGAGCAAGCAGTTCGCGCACCAGCGCGCGGTCGCCGATGTCGCCTTGCACGAACACGTGGCGCGCATCACCCTCGAGCGCGGCGAGGTTCGCGCGGTTGCCGGCATAGGTCAGCTTGTCGAGGGTGACGACGCCCTCATCCGACCGCGCGAGCCAGTCGAGGACGAAATTCGAGCCGATAAAGCCGGCGCCGCCGGTAACCACGATCATGCCCGGCGATTCTAGCGCCTAGCCCGCGGCTTGCGCCTTGGCCTCCACGAGCTCCTGGTACACCGCTTCCATCCGATCGAGCATGCCGGCGTAGGAAAAGCGCGCGGTGCAGTGCGCGCGCGCCGCCGCGCCAAGTCGGGAGGCAAGCACAGGATCGCCCAGCAGGCGCTCGATCGCGCATGCCAGCGCGTGCGCGTCCTGCGCCGGAACGACGAGCGCCGTCGCCTCGTGCGTCGCGAGCTCGGCGATGCTGCCCGCAGTCGTCGCGATGCACGGCAGGCCCACCAGCATCGCCTGTACCAGCGCCTGCGGCACACCCTCTTTCGCGTACGAGGGCAGCGTGAAAACATCGAGCGCCTGCAGCCAGAGCAGCACCTCGGCATGGTCGCCCGCGAAGTGCACGCGCTCGCCGAGGCTAAGCGCGGCGATGCGCGCCTCGAGCGTCTCGCGCATCGGTCCTTCGCCCACGACAACGAGCTTCACCTCGGCGGGCAGCTGCCCCATTGCGTCGATCAAGGTGCGATGTCCCTTCCAGCTGCGCAGCGTCGCGACGACGCCTACGAGCTTGCTGTCCCGCGGCAGACCCAGCATTTCACGCGCCGCGCGCCGGTCGCCCGGCACGAAGCGCGCGGCATCGATCCCCGTAGGGATCGCTTCGATGCGCTCAGGATCGAAGCCGTTGACCTGCACCAGAGGACGCTTGAGCGCCTCGCCGGTGGTGACGATGCGCTGCGCGCCCTTCTCGTAGAGCCAGCGCGTGGCGGGATTCTTCGGCACCGGTGCGGAGGTGTGGCGCGTGCGCACGATCGGTGCAGGCCTGCCGAGCGTGAACATGGCAAGCGCAGCCAGCCAGGCGTCGGTCGAGCTGTGCGTGTTGACGATGTCGCAGGGATTCTCTCGCAGCCAGTCGACGAGCGCGCGCAGGCCGCGGACGCCCTTGCGCGCGACCGGCAGCGCGACAGCCGGCACGCCCCAGCCCGGCGCCTCGGCGTGAATGCACGCCTCCGCGGGACAGAGCAGCTTCACTGCGTGTCCGCGCTCGATCATGCCGCGGGACTCGGACAGGATGCGGATCTCCTGCCCGCCCCAGCCGAGCGAGGACTCGGTGTGAACGATGCGCAGCCGCGTCATTTGCGCCGCCTCGGCTTACGCAGCAGCTTGCGCAGTCGCTGCGTCGTCTGTTCGCGATCGAGGCGAGAGGCGGCGATCTCGAGCACCGGTGCCTCCCAGGCCGCAGCGCGCTGCATGGCGTAGCGGATGCGGATAGCCCGGGCACCGCGCAAGACGGGCATGCTCACTTCGAGTCCTTGGGCGCGACCTGGGCGGGTTCCTTGTTCGCCGCGCCCGGGTCTGTGCCCGCCGCTGGCGCGGAGCCCTCGGGCTTGGCCCCCGCGCCGTGCACCTGCTCCTGGATGTGCTTGACGTAGGCGCCAGCGGCCGCATGACCCTTCTTCGAAGCGCTGAGCAGCCAGCCGTAGGCCTCGCTCGCGTCCTTTTCCACTCCGCGACCCTCGGCGTAGGCGAGGCCGAGCGCATACTCCGCCTCGGCGTAGCCCAGGCGCGCGCTCTTGCGCAGCCAGGCGATCGCCGCTTTGTCGTCGCGCGGCAAGCCGTACAGGCCGCCGGCGTACAGCGCGGCGAGCGTGTACTGCGCCTTCGCCTGGTCTTTCTGCGCGGCCTTGCGCAGCCATTCGACCGCACGCGCGACGTCCTTCACGATTCCCGTGCCGCTGCCGTACAGAAGCGCAAGCTCGTACTGCGCATCGCGATCGCCGTTTTCGGCCGCGAGCTGCAGCCAGCGCACCGCCTGTTCGGCATCCTTGGGCGCGCCACGCCCTTCGAGAAACAGCATGCCGAGCAGATACTGTCCGCGCGGCTCGCGCTGCATCGCCGAGCGCTCGATCCACAGGCGCGCTGCGGCCGGATCGGCCGGTCCACCGTCGCCGTCGAGCAGCATCTGCCCGAGATTGGCCTGCGCGCGCGCGAACCCCGACTCGGCCGCGGCGAGATACCAGCGTCGCGCGGCCACGGGATCGCGTCTGGCCTTGGGCGCGCGCTCGTAGAGCACGCCCAGGTTGTGCATCGATTCCACGTTGCCCTGCTCTGCGGCACGACCGAACCACTCGATCGCAGTCGCGTCGTCGCGCTTCACGCCCTGGCCGCGCAGATACAGGTGTCCAAGCAGGTGGGCCGCGTTCGCATCGCCCGCGCGCGCCGACTCCTCGAGCGAAGCACGCGCACCCGCGTCGCCGCGCATCGCATTGCGCATCCACTCGACGAGCTCGGCATTGGTCGCCGCCAGTGTCGCGAGCGAAATCAGCAGCAGCAGTACGCTCAGCGCAGCGCGAATCACCTCAGATTCTCTCCTGCCCGGGGGCTCGCGCCGCATGCGCGAGCTGCGCATGCAGACCGAGCAGCGCGCGCGCCATCGCGTCGATACCGAATCGCTCGGCCGTCGCGCGCGCTGCGCGCTGCAGGGCGCCATCGCGCAACGCGCGGTCGGCCCGATGCATCGATCGGGCGAGGTCCATCGTATCGTCCGGCGGCGTGACGAAGCCGCCACCGTGCTCGCGCAGCACCTCGGCAGCGCCGCTGCGCTCGCTCACGATCGCCGGCAGCCCCATCGCGAGCGCCTCCAGCGCGGTATTCGGGAACGGATCGTAGCGGCTCGGCAGCACGAAGCAATCGGCCGCGGCGTAGTACGGTCGTACGTCTTCGCGCATGCCTACGAACCGCACGCGCGCAGCGACGCCGGCGCCTCGCGCCTGCGCTTCGTAGCGCGCCGCGGCGTGGTCCTGCCCTACGACAACCAGCCAGAACGCCTGAGAATTGGCATGCGCGAGCGCCTCGATCGCGGTGTCCAGTCCCTTGCGTTCGAATTCGGAGCCGACGAACAGGAACACGGTGTCGCGCGGCCCGCAGCCGATCTCTCCACGCGTGCTGCCGCGCCAGGCCGGCGCCGTTCCCGGATTAAACTGGTCGAGGTCGACGCCGTTGTAGATCACATGCAGCTTGTCCGGCTCGATGCGGAATCCGCGCAGAATCTCCTCGCGCACCATGCGCGAGTTGCAGATCACCGCGCGCAGGCGCGGATGCTCGAACAGTGCCCGTTCCGCGGCGCAGACAGAGCGATGATAGGCGCTGAGCGCAAGCGCGAGACGCGTTGCGGCGGATGCACCCGCGCCGCGAATGTCGAGCCAGCGGCGATGCACCCCATCCCCGGCACGGTAGATGTCGCAGCCCGGGATGCGCTCGTGCGACTGCACGAGGTCGAAGCCGCGGCGCCGCCATGCGGCGCGCGCCGCACGCGCGAAGGAGCGCTCGCGCCAGCGTCGCCCGATATGGAATGGGTCGACCCGGATCACGCGCCGCGTGTCCCAGCCCACCCATTCGCGTGCGATCAGCGTCACGTCGGTGCCCGCGGCCTCGAGCGCGGGCAGCGCGCGGGAAATGAAGCGCTCGGCGCCGCCGAAGGGCGAGTAGCGCTGACGCACGACCGCGAGCCGCAGCTTCGCGCTCATACCCTCCCCCTGGGCGCCGCGAGCTCCGGAGTCGCGAGCAGCCCGTCGTCGTGGCGGCGCAGACCGATGACGAGCGCGCGCCGAAAACGCGCCAGCGGAAACGCAGCCTTGAGCATGCGAGCAAGACTAGCATGCAGACCGGCCGCGCAGCGGAGGTTAGCTCCGGTCCGAGACTCAGTCGACGCGGAGCGCGACCGTCAGGCTGATGGTGCGTCCAGGCAGGGGATACACCGAGTACAGGTCCGTCGTGAACGCGCTACGCACGGCATAGCTGTAGTAGTCCTCGTCGAATAGATTGTTCACTGCGAGCGCAACCCGGCCCCAGTCGTAGCGGCGAGAGAGCTTCAGGTCCACGACCGTGTAAGCCGGAATCTCCTTTCCCAGAGTGTTCGGCTCGTCGTTGTCCATGTACTGGCTGCTGACCGCCGTCAATGCGCCCGATAGGCGCGTGCGCGCGTCCCAGTCCCAGACGGCGGACAGGTTCAGCTTGTTCTCGGGCACGAGCGGAACGCGCTTTCCGGCGATGCTCAGGTTGGTGCCGATCGCAAACGGACTCCCCGGCAGCACGCCTTCGAGAAAGCGCGCATCGGTATAGGCGTAGGCGGCGCCGAGCTGCCAGGCCGGCGCAGGGCGCCAGCGCAGTTCGAACTCGAGCCCGCTGCGGCGCGACTTCGGCAGGTTGCGATTGCCGATCCCGGTCGAGTAGGGGTCGAGATGGATCTCGTCGTATACGTCCGAGCGGAACAGCGTCGCGCGGCTCCACAGCGAGCGGCCTTGCCACTCCACTCCCCCCTCGTAAGTCGTCGCATGCTGCGGCCGCAGGATCTGGAATTCGGGCAGGAAGAACGCATCGAACTCGTACACTTCCTCCGCATTGACGAAGCGATAGCTGCGCTCGCCGCGTGCAATGAGCGTCCAGGCGCCATCGAGCGCATGCCGCACGCCGGCTTCCCAGGCGTGCTGGTGCTGGGTTTCATGCACCGGGGGCGCGCCGGCGCAGAAAAAGCAGGCAGGTGCGCCGGTATCGACCGTGTCCTTGGCATCGTATCTCGCGCGCGCGCCGCGATAGCCCAGGCTGACGATCGTTGCTTTCCCGATCTCGATCACGTCCTGTATGTAGACCGCCTCTATCTTCTGCGTGACGTCGACCCGGTTGGTGGGCTGCGCAATGGTCTCGGGACGGTCGGTGCGACGCGAGTCATAGCGCCAGCGGTGCAGATCGATACCCGCTGTCACGCGGTGGCGCAGAGCACCGGTGGCGAACGGCAAGCGCACCCGGGGCGTGAGCGCGGTCAGCTCGAGATCATCCGAGCGGTACTGCGAGAATCCGCCGAGCAGCGCGAAGCTGGTCAAGTCCTTGTCGCGGTACTCGAGACCGATCGACAGCTCGGCCTCGCCAATGCGCTGGCTAAGCGTCGCGGAGGCCCGGTTGCCGTCGCGATCCGTGTAGTCGTCCGGCGTGTTCGTGCCGCGCCGGTCGTCGCGGTACTCGTTCAGTCCGGTCGATGGACGCACCAGGCGCCCACCCGGCAGCCGCAGGTCCTGGTGATCGGTTCCGAGCTGCAGGTCCAGGGCGCCCTCCCCCAGCGCCCAGCGCAGATTCGCGGTCGCGTTGCGCTGCGTGTTCTGGTTGTTGTCGCGGTAGCCATTCGAGGTGTACCCGTAAAGCGTGCCGTTGATGCCCAGCACATCGTTTGCGAAACTTCCATAGAGCTGCCCCTCGAAGGTATCGAAGCTCGCCGCGCGGCCGTATCCTTCGAAGCGCGTCCCGCGCTTGAGCGGCGATCGCGTCACGATGTTGATCACCCCTGCGGAGGCGCCGTCGCCGTACAGCACCGCGCCCGAGCCGCGCAGGATCTCGATGCGCTCGACGTTCGACAGGGGGATCGCCGACCATTGCACGTTAGACAGGTCGAAGTCGTTCAGGCGCTTGCCGTCCAGGAGGATCAGCGTGTTTTGCGGCGCGCTCACTCCGTAGCCGCGCATGTCGACCGACGCCGCGGCGGCGTTGTTGCCGAACAGGTCGCGCGAGTAAACGCCGACCTGATCGGAGAGCAGCTCCGGCAGGGTGCGCGCGGCGCTCTGCGCGATGTCCTCGGCGTGCAGAACCGTCACGCTCGCGGGCAGCTTGCGCGCGTCGTCCTCGAAGCGCGGCGCGGTGATGAGGACTGCCTCGTCCTGGGCACGCGCTTGCGCCGCAAACAGGAACGTCAGAACGCAGGCCGTGGAGCACGCAGCGCGGACAAATTTTGCTCGATCCATGCCGTCCTTCCAGGCGTCCACCCGACGCCGATCAAGAGTGACGATGGCGCTGCATGGCCGGTCTCCGGACTTGCGAGAGGGTCGAATCCCCTGGGACGCCCCGCCTTCCCGCGCGCACCGTTGCGGTGCCGCGCAGTGGCGTGTAGGGACGCCCCGCTCGCCTACCGTTGCGGGGGCAGTACGGGCCTTGCGCGCGCCTCGTCGGCGCGCGCGCACCCGTTTCCCGTTTCACCCGCGGCGCAAGCCGAGCGCCGCGGACACCATGCAGCCTGTGGTTCGCCGGCATGCGCCGGCGACACGGTCGAATTATGCTCTCGTATGCGTTTGCGCTGGTTGATTTTCCTCATGCTCTGGGCGTCCGCGATCGCCGTTGCCGAGGTGACGGTGCGCGACGATTACGGCCAGACGCTGCGCCTCGCGAAACCCGCGCAGCGCATCGTCAGCCTGGCGCCTCACCTGACCGAGCTGCTGTTCGCGGCCGGCGCAGGATCGCAGGTCGTGGGCGTGAGCGAGCATAGCGACTACCCTCCCGCGGCGAAGAGCTTGCCGCGCATTGCGAGCGCCACGCGGGTCGATCTCGAGGCGGTGCTCGCGCTCGAACCGGATCTGGTCGTGGCCTGGCCGCAGGCCGCCACGCGTCGTGCCATCGACCGCCTCGAAACGCTCGGCCTGCCGACGTATCGCTCCGAGCCCCGCACGCTCGAGGAGGTTCCCGGCACGATCGAGCGCTTGGGCGCTCTCGCCGGGCGGAACGCCACAGCGCAGCAAGCGGCGCAGGCTTTCCGCCGCCACGCGGCGGAGCTCGCGCAGCGCTACGCCGCACGCGGAGCGGTGCAAGTCTTCTACCAGGTGTGGAACCGGCCGATCGTCACAGTGAATGGCGAACACCTGATCAGCCGCGTGATCAGCCTGTGCGGCGGCAGCAACGTCTTCGCGAAGCTTCCGTTGATCGCACCGGAGATTGACAGGGAGGCAGTCGTCGCCGCCGATCCGGAGGTCATTATCGCGGGCGGCACGGGCAACCTGCGTCCGGCCTGGCTGGATGAGTGGAAGGACTTTCCGCAGCTGCGCGCCGTGAAGAGCGGGCAGCTCTATGCCATGCCCGCCGACCTTCTGCAGCGGCACACGCCGCGCATCCTCGACGGCGCCGAGCGTCTGTGCGCCATCCTGGAAACGGTCCGCGCGCAACGCGCCGCGCGCGGTTCCTGAGGCGCCAGGCAAGCGCGATCATTGCTTAGCTTCGATCCGCGTTTACTGGAAGCGCACGGCCGATCGCATCGCCGGTGCGGCCGACGAGGGCGCGGTTCCGACCGCCGTCCGACCCTAAAGCACTCGATTTGACCGTCTTCCGAGGCCGTTCACCGGTACTTTTTCACGCTCATCCGGGCCGCCGCGAGCGGCTGCTGCCGGACCGGACAAAAGTCAGGAAACACATGCAGAACATCGCCTTATTTCTTGACGCAAAGGAAAAATTGAAACATAGTCCGCCGGTGGATTCGGAGTTCAACACGCTCGAAGCCAAGGTCGCGCAGTTCGTTTCCCTATGTGAACGCCTGCGCGAGGAAAACGTCGTCCTGCGGCAACAGTTGGCCAGCGCCGAAAACGACAGCAAGCGGCTAAACGAGAAGATCGACACCGCCAAGGCGAAGCTTGAGCGACTGCTTTCTCGCCTCCCGGGTTAAAGCAGGTGCCGCAGCCGATGACAGACGCCGACGAGAATAGCATCGAGGTCACGCTGCTCGGGCGCAACTACCGGGTGACCTGCGGCGACGGCGAACGCGAGGCGCTCCTGCAGGCTGTAGCCTACCTCGACGGCAAGATGAACGAGATCAAGAGAAACGGCAAGGTCGCCGGCACAGAGCGGGTTGCAGTGATGGCGGCGCTCAACATCGCGCATGAGCTGCTCAGCGTGAAGGTAGGTGGCGGATTGGACCTTGGGCAGGTGAAGCGTAGAATTTCAGCCATCGAGGCGAAGCTCGACGCAGCGCTCGCCCAGCAGGAAAAGCTCTTTTAAGGAACGGCTGGCCGGCTCGACCGGCGACGACGCGGCCGCGCGGCGGGAATTCAGCGCTGCGGCGTCGTGACCGCTCAATGTCCCCTGCAGTGTTCGATAGGGCTCATATTTTCTCGAACCGATAGCGTCCCTTGGTTGCGGCTCCAAGTGTTGCCGTTGTGATCGTCCCACGCCACGCGTGCCGGACGAACCTGAGGTGACCGGTAAGCGACCACCCTGATCAGCAGGGTTCGGGATCCGAGCCCGCCGGCATGTGCGGGGGACACCCCATCAGCCGCGAGGGAATCGCGCCTCCCTCGCGGCGCGCCTTCGCCGCGCGCCGCATCACCACACTCTCTACAATCCGGGAGCGATGCGGTACTGGTTGATGAAATCGGAGCCCGACACGTTCTCGATTGACGATCTGCTCGCGGCACCGGCACGGCGCACCGCATGGAGCGGCGTGCGCAACTACCAGGCGCGCAACTTCATGCGCGACGAAATGCGCGAGGGCGACGGCGTGCTGTTCTATCACTCGAGCTGCGCCGAACCGGGGATCGCAGGTCTGGCGAAAATCGCTTCGGCCGCGTATCCGGACGAAACACAGTTCGACCCCAAGAGCCCGTACTACGACCCGAAGGCCACGCGCGCCGCGCCGCGCTGGTTCAATGTCGACGTGCGCGGCATGAGAAAGACGCGCCTGGCGCCGCTCGACGAGCTGCGCAGGCAGCGCGCGCTCGCCAAGATGTGGCTGCTGCGGCCCGGCAGCCGCCTGTCGATCACGCCCGTGAGCGCCGCGGAGTGGCGCGCGATCACGCAGACTCTGCTCCGGAAGAACCGGGTCGGGCATGCCCGCAAGGATTGAGAACGACACGCTGTTGCGCGCGCTCGCGCGCGAAGCAACGCCCTACACACCCGTCTGGCTCATGCGCCAGGCCGGTCGCTATCTGCCCGAGTACAACGCAACGCGCGCGCGCGCGGGAGACTTTTTGTCCCTCGCCAAGACCCCCGCGCTCGCGACCGAAGTCACGCTTCAGCCGCTCGAGCGATATCCGCTCGATGCCGCGATCCTGTTTTCCGACATCCTCACGGTGCCGGATGCGATGGGCCTCGGCCTCGAATTCTCTTCCGGTGAGGGACCCCGCTTCGCGCGGCCGCTGCAGGACGAGGCGGCTATTGCGAATCTTTCCGCTCCCGACCCTTCCCGGGAGCTGCGCTACGTGCTCGACGCGGTGCGGGAAATCCGTCGCGCGCTCGGCGGGCGGGTGCCGCTGATCGGCTTCTCAGGCAGTCCGTACACGCTCGCCTGCTACATGGTCGAGGGCGCTGGAAGCAGCGATTGGCGCAGGCTCAAGACGATGCTCTACGCGCGCCCGGACCTTCTGCATCGGGTTCTCGCGGTGAACGCGCAAGCAGTCACCGACTACCTGAACGCGCAGATCGAGGCGGGTGCGCAAGCGGTCATGATCTTCGACACCTGGGGCGGCACGCTCAGCAATGCGGGTTACGAAACCTTTTCGCTTGGCTATACGCGCAGAGTCATCGCCGCGCTTCGCGGCGAAGCCGAAGGCCGTCGCGTGCCGTGCATCCTGTTCACGAAAGGCGGCGGCCAGTGGCTCGAAGCCATGGCGGCGAGCGGTGCGGACGCGCTCGGCCTCGACTGGACGACGGACCCGCACGCGGCGCGGCGGCGGGTAGGCTCCCGCGTTGCGTTGCAGGGGAACCTTGACCCCATGGCTCTGCTCGCGCCTCATGCGGTGATACGCGGACAGGTACGCCAGGTCCTAGATGCGTTCGGACCGGCCCCCGGGCATGTGTTCAACCTCGGTCACGGCATCTCGCAGTTCACCGCGCCCGACGCAGTGGCTGAACTGGTGGACGAAGTGCGTACTTACAGCAGGAAATTGCGGGCCAGGCTGGCCGGCTGAGGCGCCGGCGCGGCTCCTTCTACCGAGCCCGCTCGACCAACTTCAGTCTTGACTTATGCACAAAGGCGTGGTCCAGCGCCATTTCGAGGGTAAATTCCATTCTCCACTCGCGGACGCTCCGCAACTTACTGAAGTAATTATGAAATTTGGGGTCGCGACTCTAACCTCTGGACGGAAAAGCAATTTTTCGACGCTCTGTGACGGGGACATGAACTCTTTACTCACATGTTTATCCACAGGCGCCAGCGGCCTGCAGATCGACCCCTCTCTGGGCCGGGAACACTCCAGGCAGGCGGCCTGAAATGGGCGTGCTGCGCGTTGCGCTCGATGTCCCGCTGCCGACGCTGTTCGACTACCTGCCCCGCTCCGGCGTCGACGCGGCAGCCGGAGACCGCGTGGTCGTACCCTTCGGAACGCGCCGCCGAATCGGGGTCGTCGTCGAGCAGGCGGCGGAAAGCGCGTTGCCGCCGGAAAAGCTCAGGCCCATTGAGGCGCTGCGCGACGATGCGCCCCGCCTGGACGCCCAGTGGCTTGCCCTGATGCGGTTTCTCGCGAGCTACTACCAGCGCCCGCTCGGCGAGACGGTGGTCTCTTCGCTCCCGCCGCGGCTGCGCTCGCTGCTCCCGCTGCCCCAGTTGTCCATCCCCGTGTTCCGGCTGACGGCCGAGGCACCCGTAAAGTACCCACGCGCGCCACGCCAGCAGGCGCTCCTCGACGCGCTGCGCGCAGGGCCGCTCGCCGAGGTGGCACTGCTCGGTGCCGAACCGCGCGAGCGCGCGCTGAAACGCGACGCACTGCGCAAGCTGATCAGCGCGGGCTGGGTCGAATCGGCGCCCGCTCCCGAGCGCTGCAAAGCTTCGATGCGTGCGCGCCTGGTCACGCAGCACAGCCTGAACGCGGACCAGGCCGCGGCGCTCGCGCAAACGCGGGCCGCGCTCGGCCGCTACGATGCGTTCCTGCTTCACGGCATCACGGGCAGCGGCAAGACGGAGATCTACCTGCATCTCATCGCCGAGGTACTGGCGCGCGGCGCGCAGGCGCTGGTGCTGGTGCCCGAGATCAGCCTCACGCCGCAACTCGAGGCGCGCTTTCGCCGCGCCTTTCCGGAGACCTCGCTCGTGGTGATGCACAGCGGACTCGAGGACCGCGTACGCACTGCGGCCTGGCTGGCCGCGGCGCGCAGCGATGCGGCGATCGTGCTCGGCACCCGGCTGGCCGCGCTCGCCCCCATCCCCCGCCTCGGCCTGGTCGTGATCGACGAGGAGCACGACACGTCTTTCAAGCAGCAGGAAGGGCTGCGCTATTCGGGCCGCGACGCGGCGGTGTACCGTGCGCGCCTCGCCGAATGCCCCGTAATTCTCGGCACCGCGACGCCCGCGCTGGAGACTTGGTTCAACGCCGAGGCCGGCCGCTACCGCCGCATCAGCCTGCCGGTTCGCGCGGCGCCCGGTGCTGTGCTGCCCCGTGTGCATACGCTCGATATCGCGGCAGAGCCGCTCGAGCACGGCATCGCGCAGCGGTTGCTCGCGGCGATCGCCGCGCGCCTCGCGCGCGGCGAGCAGAGTCTCGTGTTCATCAACCGTCGCGGCTATGCGCCCGTGCTCGCCTGCCCGGCCTGCGGCTGGGCGGCGGGATGCACGCGTTGCACGGCACACCTCGTGCTCCACGCCACCGACCGGCGGCTGCACTGCCATCATTGCGGCGCCGAGGAACCGGTGCCGCGCGCCTGCGTCGTCTGCGGAAACGTCGACCTGCGCCCGCTCGGTCGAGGCACCCAACGTGTCGAGGAAACACTCGCTGCGCGTTTCCCGGAGGCGCGCATCACGCGCATTGACCGCGATACGGCGCGCCGCCGCGAGGCGCTGGTGCGTACCTTGGAGGGCGTCGCGCGCGGCGCGGCCGACATCCTCGTCGGCACGCAGCTGCTCGCCAAGGGACACGACTTCCCGGGCCTCACGCTGGTCGGTGTGCTGAACGCCGACACCGCGCTGCTGTCGACCGACTATCGCGCGGCCGAGAGGCTGTTCGCCACGCTGGCGCAGGTCGCCGGGCGTGCCGGGCGGCGCGAGCGGCCGGGCGAAGTCCTGGTGCAGACGCGCTACCCGCGGCATGCGCTTTTCGATGCGCTCGCGCGCCACGACTACGCCGGATTCGCCGCCGCGCAGCTCGACGAGCGGCGACGGGCAGGATTTCCGCCCTACGTGTCCGAGGCCGTCTTGCGAGCGGAGGCGCCGCAACTGGAGACGGCCATGGCTTTTCTGCGCTACGCACTCGAGCAAGCGGGTGCGCCCGCGGAGATCAGCGTCTACGACCCGGTCCCCCAGCTGCTCACACGCCGCGCCGGGCTCGAGCGTGCCAAGCTGCTCGTGCAATCGGATTCGCGTACGCGCCTGCAGAGTTTCCTCGCCGCCTGGGGTGCGCACCTCCTGGCTGCGCCAGCGTCGCTCGCGCGCCGGGTGCGGTGGCACCTCGATGTCGATCCGATCGAATTCGACTGAGCGGGTCGACGCCGTCCGCGCAAACCCGAAACGCACGCCCGCCCGTTAATGGAATAGCTTCTATAATTCGCGGCTTTTCGCGATGGCCACCACCGACGACCCAAAATCGCTGCTCGAGCGAGTTCTGAGAGAAGGCCTTGCCCGGGTCGCGCCGGACGCTGCGGGTGTCGAGATCCAGCTCGAGCGGCCGCGCAACCCGGAGCATGGCGACTTTTCGTGCAACGTTGCGATGCAGCTCGCGCGCCTGCTGAAGCGCAAGCCGCGCGAGGTCGCCCAACAGGTTGTGGAGTCCGTGCAGGGCGACTTGGCGGCGAGCGGGCAATTCGCGCCGCTCGAGATCGCCGGTACGGGGTTCATCAACGTGCGGCTTTCGCCGCTCGCGCGTGCCGCGGTGGTGCACCGTGTGCTGGCCGAGGGTGCGGATTTCGGCCGCTCGCGCGCGACCGCCCGCGAGCGCGTGCAGGTCGAGTTCGTGTCGGCGAACCCGACGGGTCCCTTGCACGTCGGCCACGGGCGCGGTGCCGCGTATGGCGCAAGCCTTGCCGCGTTGCTCGAGTTCGCGGGCGCCGAGGTCTCGCGCGAATTCTACGTAAACGACGCCGGACGCCAGATGGACATCCTGGCCCTGTCGGTGTGGCTGCGTTACCTGCAGGCGCGCGGCACCGTTGTGCCCTTCCCGGAGGACGGCTATCGCGGTGACTACGTGCGCGACATCGCCGCGCGGCTCGCGGACGCGCACGTTTCGCGCTTTGCGCGCGACATCGACGTCTCGGACACGCAGGCGTTTCCCGTCGCGCAGCCGGGCGACGATGCGGACGCCGCACTCGACGCGCAGATCGCGGCGGCCAAAGTCCTGCTGGGCGGCGACTGGAACGCACTGCACCACTTTGCACTCGAAGCGATGCTGGAGGATCAGCGCGAGGACCTGGCGGATTTCCGGGTGAGCTTCGACAGCTGGTATTCCGAGGCTTCGCTCTTCGAGCGCGGCGCCGTCGAGCGGACGGTGCAGCGACTCCTGGCTCGGGGTCACCTCTACGAGAAGGACGGTGCGTTGTGGTTCCGCTCCACACAGTTCGGCGACGAGAAGGACCGTGTCGTGCGCCGCGAGAACGGCCAGTACACCTACTTCGCTTCCGATATCGCCTACCACGCCGACAAGTTCGCGCGCGGCTACGACCGCCTGATCGACATCTGGGGCGCCGATCACCACGGCTACATACCCCGCGTGCGTGGCGCACTGGAAGCGCTCGGACTCGACGCGGGTCGACTGAGCGTCGCCCTGGTGCAGTTCGCAGTGCTGTACCGCGGCGGCGAAAAGGTCGCCATGGGCAAGCGTTCGGGCGACTTCGTGACCTTGCGCGAGCTGCGTGAGGAAGTCGGCAACGATGCCGCGCGGTTCTTCTACATCCTGCGCCGTTCAGACCAGCATCTCGATTTCGATCTGGACCTCGCGAAGAGCGAGTCGCAGGACAACCCGGTCTACTACGTGCAGTACGCGCATGCGCGCCTGTGCAGCGTGTTTGCGCAGTGGGGCGGCGACGCCGCGCGGCTGGTCGACATCGCGCTAGCGCCGCTCGTCAGCGCGCGCGAAGCCACGCTGATGCGCACGCTCGCCGAGTTTCCCGACCTGGTGCAGAGCGCCGCGCGCGAGCTTGCGCCGCACAGCGTCGCTTTCTATGCGCGCGAACTCGCGGCGCAGTTCCACAGCTACTATAATGCCGAGCGCATCCTCGTCGACGACGAGGCACTGTGCGCGGCTCGCCTTGCACTGTGCGCGGCGGTGCGACAGGTGCTCGCGAACGCGCTGTCGTTGCTCGGCGTCAACGCACCAGAGGAAATGTAATGGCCCGGCGGGCAGGAATTCCGAAGTCGAACCTGAGACGCGTGCGAGGCGGCTTCCTGCTCGGCGTGCTCCTCGGATTGATTCTCGGACTCGGAATCGCGCTCGGCGTCGCGTTCTACCTCAACAAGACGCCGATCCCGTTCTTGCCGCGCGCCAAGACCGACGCCAAAGACGCCGCATCGAAGGCGCCGAGCATCGCCGGCATGCCGCAGGGGGCGGCTCAGCTGCCCAGCTTCTCGGCGGCCGCCCCTGCGGAGAAGCCGCGCTACGACTTCTACAAGATCCTGCCGGGCGGCGATGAGCCGGCCTCGGACAGGCCGGCGGCCGCGCCGCGCAAACCGGCACCACCGAGCACGGCCTCCGCCGCTCCCGTGCCCAGACCCGGTGTGACGAACGAACCGTATTTCATCCAGGTCGGGTCGTTCCAGAATCCGGTCGACGCCGACAACCACAAGGCGCAGCTCGCCATCATCGGGCTGGAATCGAGCGTCGAGCCGACCACGCTTCCCGACAAGGGCACCTGGTACCGCGTGCGCATCGGTCCTTTTACAAAACTTGAAGATATCAATCGCGTGCGCCAGACGCTGGCGCAGAACGGAATCAAATCCACCCTGGTCAAAGCCAAGACCGGAACCGCATCGAAAGTGAACTGACATGGCAGAGCGCTCGACCATCGACCCGTTTCGCAGACGCATCGTGCTCGGCGGCGCAGGGCTGGCCGTCCTCAGCGGCCTCCCCCGCGCCGTGCGCGCCGAGCCCGTGGCGGAACGCAACTACTCGGTGCTCGATCCGGCGCTGCCGGTGGAGTCGCCCGACAAGATCGAAGTCATCGAGTTTTTCTGGTACGGCTGCCCTCATTGCTACAACCTGCAGCCCTACATGGAGACATGGATCAAGACGCTGCCCGCCGACGTGAGATTCCTGCGAGTGCCGGCGATCTTCAATCAGCGCTGGGCGCGCGATGCGGCCACCTTCTACGCCTTCGAGGCACTCGGCGTGCTCGACAAGGTCCATCGCCCGTTCTTCGACGCGATTCACCGCGACCGGCTGAAAAGCGATGAAAAGCCGGCGATGCACCAATGGCTGCAGAAGCAGGGCATCGACCCGCAGAAATTCGACGAAGCGATCGCCTCGTTCGGGGTGCAGAGCAAGGTGAAACGCGCGCTGCAACTCACCATGGGCTACCGCATCGACGGCACGCCCTCGCTCGCCGTGAACGGGCGCTACCGCATCAGCGCCGGCCAGACCGCCAGCCAGGAAGACATGCTGGCGACGGCGAGCTACCTCATCGGGCTGGAGCGCAAGCGCGCGGCGCAGAAGTAGGCACGCAGCGGTGATCGGCGCGTGTCGACGGACCATCCGGCTCCTGTACATCGCGGTCTCGCTCGCGCTCAGCGTCTCGGCCCGCGCGCAAACGTACCACGAGGGCGAACACTACGAGCGGCTGGAGCCGCCGCGTGCGGTCTCGAGCGCAGCCAAAGTCGAGGTCATAGAGTTCTTCTACTACGGCTGCGTCGTGTGCTACGAGGCCGAGCCGCAGATCGTGCGCTGGCTGTCGCAGAAAGGTAGCGGCGTCCAGTTCGTGCGCATCCCTGCAGTGCCGAACGAAAGCTGGGCAGGTTTCGCGCGCACCTTCTACGCGCTCGAGGCGATCGGCGAGCTGGCGCGCTTGCACTGGCCGCTCTACGACAATCATCACTTCGACGGACGGCGCCTCGATGAGGAGGCCAACCTGCTGCAGTGGCTCGCGTCGAACGGCGTCGATGCGCAGCGCTTCCGGGAAATCCGCGAATCCGCCGCGGTGGCGGCGCAGCTGGGCGAGGCGAAGAAAATGCTCGAGACCTACGCGGTCAAGCGCGTGCCGTCCTTCGTCGTCGGCGGAAAGTACGTCACCTCGGCAAGCCAGGCAGGCAGCACCCTCGAGATGATGAAGGTCGTCGATTTCCTGGTGGGGCGGGTGGAAAGCGGAAAGTAGGAAAGGCGCGACTTCGGGGTAAAAACGGGGTCTGACCCCTGTGGATACCGGGGTCAGACCCCTTCGGTTCGCAGTCGACCTTCGATCATTCGATGGGGTCTGACCCCTTCGGATTCTTGACCTTCGAGCCGAGGCGCAGCATCGCGAAGCTGCCCGGTGCGTCTTCGAGCACCTTGAGGGCGCGATCGCCCGGCTTGCGCGCCGGCACCTTGGGCTCGCCTGCGTTGCGCGCATCGATCCAGGCCTGCCAGTCCTCCCACCAGGAGCCTGGCCGCCGGGTCGCGGTTTCGAACCAGCGTTCCGGCGTATCCGGCAGGGCATCGTTCGTCCAGTAGTGATATTTCTTCGCCGCCGGCGGATTGACGATGCCGGCAATGTGGCCGGAGCCGCCCAGCACGAAGCGCACCGGGCCCCCCAGATAGCGCGCGCCGCGGTAGGTCGTCTTCCACGGCGCGATGTGGTCTTCCACCGTGGAGATGAAGTACGCCGGGAGCTTCACCCTGGTCAGGTCGATCGGCACGCCCGCGAGCGTGATCGCGTTCGGGACGCCGAGCAGGTTCTTCATGTACATGTTGCGCAGGTAGAAGCTGTGCATGCGCGCCGGCATGCGGGTCGAGTCCGAGTTCCAGTACAGCAGATCGAACGGGAAAGGATCCTTGCCCAGCAGGTAGTTGTTGATCACGAACGACCACACCAGGTCGTTCGCGCGCAGGATGTTGAAGGTGCTTGCCATCTCCGAGCCTTCGAGATAGCCGCGCTCGTTCATCTTCTTTTCGAGGTTTGCGACCTGCGCCTCGTCGATGAACACGCCGAGCTCGCCCGGCGCCGAAAAATCCAGCAGGCTGACGAAGAAGGTGGCGCAATTGACCCGGTCCTCGCCCTTCGCCGCAAGGTAGGCGAGCGCGGCGCCGAGCAGGGTCCCGCCCAGGCAATAGCCGATGAAGTTCAGCTTGCGCTCGCCGGTGGCCTGCTCGACCGCGTCGAGCGCAGCGAGCGCGCCCTCGAGCAGGTAGTCCTCGAAGCCCTTCTGCGCCAGTTGCGCATCGGGGTTTACCCAGGACACGACGAAGACGCTGTGCCCCTGGTCGACCGCCCACTTGATGAACGAGTTCTTCTCGCGCAGATCGAGGATGTAGTACTTGTTGATCCAGGGCGGGATGATGACGAGCGGTTGCCGGTAGACCTCGGCCGTCGTCGGCTCGTATTGGATGAGCTGCATCAGCTCGGTCTGAAACACCACCTTGCCCGGAGTCGTCGCGACGTTCTTGCCGAGCTCGAAGGCGCGCTCGTCGGTCATGCTGATGCGCAGCTGCCCCTCGCCCCGCTCGATGTCCGAGAGCAGGTTGTTGAGGCCCTTGATCAGGTTCTGGCCGCCGCTCTGCAGCGTCTCGCGCAGCACCTGCGGGTTGGTGAGCGCGAAGTTCGAAGGCGCCAGCGCGTCCACGTACTGGCGCGTGAAGAACGCCACTTTCTTCTCGGATTCCGGCGACAGGCCTTCGACGCCCGCGACTGCATGCTGGATGTGGCGCGCCGCGATGAGGTAGGACTGCTTCATGTAGTCGAACAGGAAGTTGTCGGACCAGTCCGAATCCTTGAAGCGCGAGTCGCCCTTCGCGGGCTGCGCGACCGGCGCGACCTCCTGCCCAAGCATCTTCATCCAGCTCGCCTGCCACAGGTGCATGTAGTCGAGCATCATGTTGGTCGATAGCGACGCAAGCGCGAAGGGATTCGCGAGCATGCGCGCGTACAGATCCATGAACGCCTTCGCGATGCCGAGCTCGTCGGAAACCGAAGCACTGATGCTGTTGGAGACATGGCGCTGGGCGAAATCGCCCAGGATGCGCGCGGAGCGCTCGGCAACCTCGTGATAGACCTTGGCGAGCTCAGCCTGGTCGGCCGTCGCTGGAACGGACTGGGACTCTGGCACGGAATATCCTCGATCTTCTTGGGCCGGTCGATTTTCGGATGCCTGGCATAGCACTGTAACTCAGGCCGCCGCACGCGTCTGCAGGCTGCGCGGCGAGTAGCGCGCTACGCCGTGCGCGTCGCTCGTTTGCACGACCTTGCCGCAGGCATGAAGATGGTGCAGATGGGCGATCGCCTCGCCCATGGCAAAGAAGATCTGGCTGTCGCCGAGCGTTCGCTTGAACAGGACGGGCAGCGCTTCAACCGCGCTGCACGGCGCCTCCCCGCAGGCGGCGAGCAGCTCCTCCAGGCGCGCCGCGTGATGCGCCTCGAGGCTCGCGACGCGCGCGTGCGCGCCGCGAAACGGCATGCCGTGCGAGGGCAGCACCAGAACGTCTTGCGGCAATTCGAGAAAGCGTCGGATCGAGCCGAGGAACATGCCGAGCGGATTGCCCCCGGGGTCGATCGGCCGCACCGCGACGTTGGTGGAGATCCTCGGCAACAGCATGTCGCCCGAGATCACCACGTTGTCCTGCTCGCAATAGAGCGCGGCATGCTCGGGCGAGTGCCCGTACCCGCCGATCGCGCGCCAGATCCGGCCGTCGATGTCGATTTGCGCCCCGTCAACGAGCCTGCGATGCGAGCCCGGAAAATCGGGCACCAGCTTGCGAAACAGGTCGCCGCGACGCGAAAGCGCTGCGACACGTGCCTCGTCGAGCCCGTTCGAGCGGTAAAGCGCCGCAGCCGCTTCCGGCGTGTAACTCGCCATGCCCGCGTGAATCGCGTGCACGGTAAGAAACTCGCCTCGCGTCATCCAGAGCGGCACTGCAAATCGGCTGCACAGCCAGGCGGCGTTGCCG
>Ga0210102_1000087_pt1 | contig 26892 bp, 24 predicted proteins | sample RushOxbow_ThreeS_4_FD_185563 | JGI IMG/M metagenome (GOLD analysis project Ga0210102, IMG submission 185563) | Wetland microbial communities from San Francisco Bay, California, USA, that impact long-term carbon sequestration -... | ecosystem: Environmental > Aquatic > Marine > Wetlands ...
CGGTCGAGGATGGCATCCCCATCATGTTGATCGACGAAGCCAAGCCGCTCTGAGCCCCGATACCGATTCTCGCCGCGCTGCCGGCACGCTGAGCCCCGCGGGCCAGCGGACGCTGGACGACGCCCGTGCCGAGGCCGGACGGCTCGGGCACGGCTCCATCGGAGCCGAGCACGTGCTCCTGGCGCTCATGCGCTCCGACGGTCCGGCCGGCGCCCTGCTCACTCGGCTGGGACTCGACCCGGCGCAGGTGCGGGAGCGCCTCGAGGCGGCAGGCCGCGGGGCCAGGGGCCGGGCGGACGAGGCGCCGGCCTACACCTCGCATGCCAGGCGCCTCATCGGCACGGCGTCCCGCCGGGCCCGCGCTGATGGCGCGGACGCGGGGCCGGAGCACCTGTTGGCGGCCGCGCTCGAGGAGCCTCGGGGGCCCTTGATGCGGCTGCTGGCCGAAGCCGGCATCGGAGGCGACCGGGTACGGACCGAAATGGCCTCCCTTCTCCCGCCCGCTCGGGCCCCTGACGTGCCGGGCGCCGATCGGCCGCGGGCGCCACGTCCCGGACGTCCCGCGCGGCCGTCGGAGCGGCCCCCTTCGGGGCTTCCACCTCACCTGGTCAAGAAGCGCGGGGTGCCCTGGCGGCCCATACTGCTGGTCTCGCTGCCCGCCAGCATCGTCCTGGGTTACCTGCTCCACGCTCCCGCCGTCTGGGTCTTCATCACCGCCTGCCTCGGCGTCCTCCCGCTGGCCAGCTACATGGGCGACGCCACCGAGCACCTGGCCCACCGAACCGGGCCAACGGTAGGTGGGCTGCTCAACGCCACCTTCGGCAACGCCGCCGAATTGATCATCGCGATCGTGGCCCTCCGGGCCGGGCTGGTGGATCTGGTGAAAGCCTCGATCACCGGCAGCATCCTGGGGAACCTGCTCCTGATCATGGGACTCGCGATCGTGGCGGCTGGAGTGGGCCGGCACGAGCTGCGGTTCAACCGGACCAGCGCCGGCATGAGCGCCGGAATGCTCGCACTCTCGGTGGTCGCGCTGGTTTTTCCCGCGCTCTTCCACGCCCTGCATCCCGAAGCGGTGGCGGCGGCCCGTCTCTCGGAGCTCCACATGTCCGAGGCTGTCTCGGTCATCCTGCTGGCGACGTATGGCTGCTCGCTTCTCTTCACCCTGAAGACCCACCGCCGGCTCTTCGGGGGAGAGGCCCACCCGCTGGACGGACCGGCCTGGAGCGTGGGGAAGGCGCTGCTGATCCTCGGCGCCGCGACCGTGGGCGTGGCGATCGAGTCGGAGCTGCTGGTTCACGCCGCCACCGAGGCGACCGAGGCGCTGGGGCTCTCGCCCGTGTTCCTCGGCCTGATTGTGATTCCGATCATCGGCAACGCCGCGGAGCACGCCGCCGCGGTGGTGCTCTCCCGCAAGGGGCAGATCGAGCTCGGCCTCCAGATCGCCCTCGGTTCCAGCACTCAGGTCGCGCTGCTGGTGGCGCCCATGCTGGTCTTCGTCGGACTCCTGTTCGGGCACGACATGAATCTGGTCTTCCGGCCGTTCGAGGTGCTGGCGCTGGGGCTGGCTACCGGCGTCACCGCCATCATCACCCTCGACGGCGAGTCCCACTGGTTCGAGGGGATCCAACTCCTGGCGGTGTATGCCATCGTGGCGGTGGGGGCGTTCTTCCTCTGATTTGACTTGCGGGTCGGTGGTTCCTAAGTTAGCTAGGGATAATTCCTTACGAGAGGCAATGGGTTGCGCACTCGCCCGACGATTCTCTTCTATTCGCCGGACGCCTGCCCGGTCCCGGCCCTCGTTCGCCAGTGGGCCGCGGCCAATGCGTTCCCCCTGCTCGTTTTCGACCGGCCGGAAGAGGTAGAGGCCATCATCCTGCGGGGCCACCCGTCGCTGCTGTTCGTGGACGGCACCGGGACCCAGACGCAGGGAATCGGACTGGTGCGGCGGCTCAAGAGTGACGCCTTCACCGCCATCGTGCCGGTCATGGCCCTGGCCACCGACCATCACCCGGAGCAGGTCGAGGCCTGGTTCGCCGCCGGGGCTGACGAGGTCATCAGCGGGCTCTTCTCGCCGGCGGAGCAGCGGGCCCGGCTCGACGCCATGCTGGTCCGGACCGAGCGGGACGTGTCGGTTCATCCGTCCACCCGGCTGCCCGGCACCACGGAGATCGAACGCGAGATCCGGCGCCGGCTCGACTCGGGCCAGGAGTTCGCGGTCTGCTATGCCGACCTCGACCACTTCAAGGAATTCAACGACCGGTACAGCTATTACGACGGCGACCGCGTCATCTACCTGCTCTCCCGGATCCTGCACGACGTCGTCAAGGGGATGCTCGGACCCAGAGGGTTCGTGGGCCATATCGGCGGCGACGATTTCATCTTCATCGTCCCGCTGGGAGAGATCAGCCCGGTATGCAGCGAGGTCCTCGACGTCTTCGATACGCTGATCCCGCTGCAGTACAACGACCAGGATCGCCGGGCCGGATATTTCTTCGGGAAGGATCGGCGGGGTCAACTGCACCGGGTGCCGCTCATGACGCTCTCGATCGGCATCGTGACCAACCGGCATCGCCGGTTCACCCATCCGGCCCAGGTGAGCGAACTGGCCACCGAGATGAAGAGCTACGCCAAGACGCTGCCCGGGTCCGTGTTCGTGGTGGACCGCCGTCAAGGCACCGATGGCGAGGATCGCCAGGGACCGGGTTCCCGGGAGCCCGCGTGAGGACGATGCGATGAACGTGACCTGCCCCAATTGTGCCACGGTGTATCGGGTGGACCCGGCCAAGGTCCCCGAGGCCGGGGTACGGGCCCGGTGCGCCGTGTGCAGCGCGGTCTTCGGAGTCCAACGCGAGGGACGGCAGCCCGAGGCGGCGCATGCGGGAGCTGCTGCGCCGCCCGTGGCCGCCCCGTCCGGTGCCCCTCCGGCACGGGCGGCCCAGCCCGTTGCGCCAGCCGCCCCGCCACCCCGTCCGGCCCCCCCGGTCGCTCCGCCGGCCGCGGCGCCGGTGTCTGCTCCTGTTTCCGCGCCCGCCGGACCACCGCCAGGACCCGCCCGGCCCACGGTGCCGCCGGCCGGTCCGGCGGCCGCGCCCCGGACCCCGGCGGCACCGTCGGCGGCGCCCTCGGCTCCGCCGCCCCGACCCGTGGCCGCCCCCATTGCCGGGCGCCCGGTCAACCCCTTTCTCTCCCAGGATCCCGCTCTCAAGGCGCGACGGCTGGCCCGGGCGCTCATTTCCGACATCGTGGTCTACCATCCGGCCAAGCGGCAGGAGGGTCTCCGCGACGGCACGCTCAAGGAGCTGTTCGAGGAGGAGATCCGGAAGAGCTACGAGGAGTACACCGAGCAGGTCGGCCGGGAGATCGCCGAGACGACCGGCTACTTCCGTGAAGCCCTGAACGAAATCCTGGCCGGCGGGCGCCAGATCTTCTGATCTCGGGCGGCGGCGGGCCGGCTGGGTGGCCGGGCAGGCGTCCGTCGACGTCCTCCGCCGTCCGCCTGTCCGCCTGTCCGCCCGACTATCATACGGGTGACACCGTCGAGGAGGAGCGTGATCCATGGCCGAGCTGATCGAGCGTCTCACCGAGCTGCAGAGCAGGGTCTCCGAGCTGCGAGACTTCCTTTGACCTACGCGCCAAGTCGGACCGGCTGAAGGACCTCGAGGCCCGGCAGGCGGACGCGGGGTTCTGGGCCAACCCGGACGCCGCCCGCGCGTCGGTGCAGGAGATCAAGACGCTGAAGGCCTGGGTGGGCCCCTATCAATCCCTGTCGCAGCGGCTCGACGGCGCAGTGGAGCTGGCCCGCCTGCTCGCGGTGGAACCGGACGAGGAAATGGAGCGCGAGCTGGTCCGGGAGGCCGAGGAGGTGGACGCTGGCGTCGCCGCCTTCGAGTTGCAGGCGATGCTTCAGGGCCCCGATGATGCCCGCGATGCGCTTCTCACCATCCACCCTGGCGCCGGGGGCACCGAGTCCCAGGACTGGGCCGAAATGCTGATGCGGATGTACGTGCGCTGGGCCGAGCGACACGGGTTCCAGGTCACGGTACTCGACCTGGTACCGGGCGAGGAGGCGGGGATCAAGTCGGTATCCATCCAGATCAGGGGGCAGTACGCCTACGGTTACCTCAAGGCGGAGAAGGGGGTCCACCGGCTGGTGCGGATCTCGCCCTATGACTCCCAGGCCCGCCGCCACACCTCGTTCGCTTCGGTCTTCGTCTACCCCGATATCGACGACACCATCGAGATCGATCTGCGGGAAGAGGACATCAAGATGGATGTGTTCCGCGCCTCGGGCGCGGGCGGTCAGCACGTCAACAAGACTTCCTCGGCGGTTCGACTCACCCACGTCCCCACCGGCGTGGTGGTCTCCTGTCAGCAGGAGCGCAGCCAGACCAAGAACCGGGCCACGGCCATGAAGATGCTCCGGGCGGCGTTGTATCAGCGCAAGCTGGAGGAACAGGAGGCTGCGCGGGCCGCCGTCGAGGCCACCAAGACCGACAACTCGTGGGGGAACCAGATCCGGTCCTACGTGTTCCAGCCATACACCATGGTCAACGACCACCGGACCGAGGTGAAGGTGGGCGACGTGCAGCGGGTGATGGACGGCGATCTCGACGAGTTCATCCAGGCCTACCTCAAGCGCTTCGGGGGCAAGGCGGCGTGAGCGGGGAGGCGGAGCCGAACTATGTCGAGGCGGCGCGCCGGGAGCATCGAGCGGCCCTCGAGGCGAAGGGCATACCGGCCTTCGCCTACCGCTACGAGCGGAGCCACCCGGCGGCCGAGGCGCTGGCGCTCTACCGGGACGAAATGGGCGAGGCCGGGCCCCGGGTGCGCCTGGCCGGACGCATCGTCTCCTTTCGCTCCCAGGGCAAGACCGCCTTCGCCCACCTGGAGGACGCCAGCGGCAGGATTCAGCTCTACTTCCGCCAGGACGTACTGGGTCCTGCCTACGGTTTGCTCGAGCTGCTGGATCTGGACGACCACGTGGGCGTGGATGGCATCCTCTTCCGGACCCGCAAGGGTGAGGTGACCGTGCGGGTGCTCGAGCTGACCCCGCTGGCCAAGTCGCTCCGGCCGCTCCCCCGGGGCAAGGCCGTGGCGAGCCAGGAGGGGACCACGGTCTTCGGCGGGTTGCAGGACCCCGAGGTGCGCTACCGGCAGCGATACGCCGATCTCGCGGTGCATCCGGAGGTGCGCGAGGTGTTCCGGCTCCGGGCGAGGACCATCAGCTGGATCCGCCGCTTCCTGGAGGAGCGGGGCTTCCTCGAGGTGGAGACCCCGGTCCTCCAGCCGCTCTATGGCGGGGCGGCCGCCCGCCCGTTCGTGACCCACCACAACGCCCTCGACATGCCGCTCTACCTCCGCATCGCGGACGAGCTCTACCTGAAGCGTCTGCTGGTCGGCGGGCTGGAGCGGGTCTACGAGATCGGCCACGATTTCCGGAACGAGGGCATGGACCGGACCCACAACCCCGAGTTCACCATGCTGGAGGCGTACCAGGCGTACGCCGACTACGGCGACATGATGACGCTGGTCGAGGAGCTGGTGGGCGGCGTGGTGGAGCACGTCCTGGGAACGCGACGGATCCAGCGCTACGGCACCACGCTCGATTTCACGGCTCCGTTCCGGCGCGTGTCGTTCATCCCAGCGATCCGGGAGCGCACCGGCCTGGACCTCCGGACCGCCTCCGACGAGGAGATGAGGGCGGTGCTCCTCCGGGCCGGCGAGCCGGCCGACGCGGTGGCCGAGCTTGCCGGCGGCCGGCTTCAGGACGAGGTCTTCAAGGCGGTGCTCGAGCCGCACCTGATGCAGCCTACCTTCGTGCTCGACTACCCCAAACCCCTGTCTCCCCTGGCCAAGGAACACCGGTCCGATCCTGCCCTCACCGAGCGGTTCGAGCTGTTCGTGGGAGGCCGGGAGCTGGCCAATGCCTTCAGCGAGCTCAACGACCCGGACGATCAGCGGCGCCGGTTCGAGGAACAGGTGAGCCGGCGCGCGGCCGGTGACGAGGAGGCCCACGCTTTCGATGCCGACTACATCCGGGCGCTGGAGTACGGGATGCCCCCCGCCGGCGGGGTGGGCCTCGGGATCGACCGGCTGCTCATGGTGATCGCCGACCGGCCCTCGATCCGGGACGTGATCCTGTTCCCCGCGATGCGGCCGGAGGGATGATGGAGCAGGGGGCCGGCTGGGTGGACGGGCAGCGGAGCAGGCGGTCGGCGTTCCGGCTGCCCTCGCGCCTGGAGTGGCGGCTGGCCCGGCGGTATCTCCGGAGCCGCCGCGGGTCGCGCACGGCGTCGCTGAATACGGTGATCTCGACCGGTGGCGTGGCGGTAGGAGTCATGGCGCTCATCGTGGTGCTCGGGGTGATGAATGGCCTGAGGGACGACCTCCGGGAGCGAATCCTGGTCGCCAATCCCCACCTCCGAGTCCTGACCTACGGCGCGGGACTCCGGATCGACGACTGGCGCAACGCGCTCAAGGTGATCCGGAGCCAGCCGGGCGTGGTGGCCGCCGCGCCCGAGGTGATCAGCCAGGCCGGGATCAGCGCCGGCCAGGACTATGGCGAAGGAGTCAACCTCCTGGGCTGGGACACCGATTCCGGCTCGGCCGGGGTGACCTCTCTGCCCCAGTCCATCGTCAAGGGCGACCTCTCGTTCACCCCGAAGAAGCCAGGGGTGGATGGCGGCATCCTCCTGGGCGTTCGGCTCGCCAACCGGCTCTCGGTGTACCCCGGCGACGTGGTCACGCTGGTTCCGGTCACCCAGGCCAAGATGAACCCGGCGCTCGGCGTGGCGGTCCCCCGGTTCTGGAAGTTCGAGGTCACCGGCCTGTTCGACACCGGGATGTTCCAGTACGACAACCAGTTCGTGGTCATCTCCCGGGAAACGGCGCAACGCTTCACCGGCCTCGGCGATGCGGTGAGCGGCATCGCGGTGCGGGTCACCGATCCCGACCAGGCGCCCGCGGTGGGCGAGGCGCTGGAGAAGCGGCTGGGCTATCCCTACCGGGCCCTGGACTGGCAGACTCAGAACGTGAGCCTGTTCAGCGCACTCCAGCTCGAGAAGCTGGCCATGGGGTTGATTATTTTCTTCATCATGGTGGTGGCCGCCTTCAACATCGTGGGTACCCTCACGATGGTGGTCACCGACAAGACCAAGGAGATCGGGATCCTCCGGGCGATGGGCCTCACCTCGCCGGCGGTGGGCCGGGTCTTCCTGCTCCAGGGGGCGGTGATCGGGCTGGTGGGCACGGCGATCGGCCTGGTACTGGGGCTGTTCACGGCGTACGTGGTGGACGAATCGGGGCTGGTCCGGATCAATCCCGCGGTCTATTTCATCGATCACCTCCCGGTCCATGTGGAGCCGCTCGACGTGCTGGTGGTGGTCGGGGCGAGCCTGGCCATCGCGATCCTGGCCACGGTCTATCCCTCGCGGACCGCGGCCAACCTGACCCCGGTGGAGGCCATCCGGCACGAATGAGCGCGATCCTCGAGGCCCAGGGCCTCCGCAAGGTATATCGAGGCGGGGACGGGAACCCGATCGAGGTCCTCACCGGAGTGGACCTCGAGGTGGGCCGGGGCGAGTTCGTGGCGATCGTGGGGGCCAGCGGTGCGGGCAAGAGCACGCTGCTCCACCTGCTGGGCGCCCTGGACGCGCCCTCGGGCGGCATCGTCCGGCTGGACGGGCACGCCTACGCCGATCTCGACCCCGAGCGCCTCGCCGCGGTGCGGAACCGGAAGATCGGATTCGTGTTCCAGTTCCACCACCTGTTACGGGAGTTCACCGCGCTGGAGAACGTGATGCTGCCGCTCCTGATCGCCGGGGAGACCGAGGCCCGGGCCCGCTCCCGGGCCGAGGAGCTGCTCGCGGCCGTCGGATTGGCCGGGCGGATGAGCCACCGGCCGTCGGCCCTGTCTGGCGGCGAGCAACAGCGTACCGCGGTGGCCCGGGCGCTCACGGCCGACCCGCTGGTCATCCTGGCGGACGAGCCGAGCGGCAACCTCGACTACGCCAACAGCGAGCGGCTGCACCAGCTGTTCGCCCGCCTGGCCCGGGAATTCGAGACGGCGCTGGTGGTGGTCACCCACAACCGGAACCTGGCCGGCCGGGCCGACCGGGTGCTGTCGCTGGAAGGCGGACGCCTGGTGCCGCTGTCCGGCGTGGAGTCGATGCCGTAATGTCCTGCGATCAGTGCCGGGAGCGCGAGGCGGTGATCCACCTCACCCAGATCGTCAACGAACAGGTGACGACGCTGCACCTGTGTGAGCGTTGTGCGGCGGAGAAGGGCGTGGAGAGTCCGGGGGCGGTGGCCAAGACTCCGCTGGGGAGCTTTCTGGCTGCGATGGGCACGGAGGTCGAGGTGCCCGCGCCCCGGCACGCGGACACCTGCGCGGGCTGTGGCGCGTCGCTTCAGGACTTCCGGGAGAGCGGACGGCTGGGCTGCCCCGAGTGTTATCGCACTTTCGAGACCCCGCTGCGCGATCTGCTCCGCCGGCTGCACGGCTCCACCCACCACGTGGGCGAGCGCTATGCCGAACGCCCCTCCGCCAAGCGGGAGCCGATGCTGGAGGCGGCCGCGCTGCGGGAGCAGCTCCGGGTGGCGGTGGAGACGGAGAACTTCGAGCGGGCCGCGGAGCTGCGCGACCGGCTGCGGGTGATCGAGTGATCGACCTGACCCTGTTGACCGACGGCGGCGTGGGGTGGCTGGACGCCAGCGGGCCCTACAGTCACCTGGTGCTCTCCACCCGCATCCGGCTGGCGCGGAACCTGTCCGGCCACGTCTTCCAGAGTCGCAACTCGGAGACCGAGCGGGAGGAGATCCTGGGCCGGGTGGAGAGGGTCGCGCGGGAGTCGTCGTTGCTGCGGCTCGCCACCAAGTTCCGGCTCGACCGGCTGGACCGGATCGACCGGCAGCTGCTGCACGAGCGGCACCTGGTGAGCAAGGAGCTCGCGGGGCTGGACGCCGACGGCCGGGTCCGGTCCGGGGCCTCCCTGCTGGTGCAGGACCGGATCGGGGTGATGCTGAACGAGGAGGACCACCTCCGGATCCAGGGCCTCCACTCGGGTTTCGCCCTGGAGGCCGCGTACGCCGAGGTGGATCGGCTGGACGCCGAACTGGGACAACGACTTGCCTTCGCATTTCACCCCGAATTCGGTTATCTTACCTCGTGTCCGACCAACGTCGGCACCGGGCTTCGGGCCTCGGTGCTGATCCATCTGCCGGGGCTGGTCCTCACCAAGGAAATCTCCAAGGTGCTCCAGGGTCTGGCGCAGGTGGGTCTCACCTTCCGCGGGCTCTACGGGGAGGGCAGCGAGGTCGTCGGCAATTTCTTCCAGCTGTCGAACCAGACGACCCTCGGCAGCTCGGAGCACGAGCTGCTCGACCACCTCGGCAAGATGGTGCGTCAGGTGATGGACTACGAGGAGCAGGCCCGGCAGGTGCTGCTCCGGGATGCGCCGGCGATCATCGAGGACAAGGTCTGGCGGGCATACGGGCTGCTGCGGTATGCCCGGGCGCTCTCGTTCGACGAAGCCATGAACCTGCTGAGCGGGGTGCGGCTCGGCGTCGGGGTCGGCCTGATTCCCGACGTCGCCATGTACACGCTCAATAAGCTGCTGGTGCATACCCAGCCGGCGCACCTGGCAGTGGCGGAGGGGCTCGCGCCGACCGATGCCGACCTGCCGATCCGGCGGGCACGGTTCGTGCGAAAAGTGTTGGAATCCGAAGTCGGGCGCCGTGGATGAGCCGCGACGACGGCCTTCGGAGCTACGTAGGGTACCGCGATGAACGGCTACAACTTCACTGATCGGGTCCGGAAGGTCCTGCAGATGGCCCGCGAAGAGGCGGCCCGCCTGCACCACGAATACGTCGGTACCGAGCATATCCTGCTCGGCCTCATCCGCGAGGGTGAAGGCGTGGCCGCCGCCGTGCTCACCAACCTGAACGTCGACCTCGAGGACATCCAGCAGAAGATCGAGGAGACCGTCAAGAAGGGAAAGGCGGCTGCCGCCGCGGGCCCGGACCTGCCGTACACGTCGCGCGCCAAGAAGGTGCTCGAGCTGGCCATGACCGAGGCCCGCGAGCTCAACCACTCCTACGTCGGGACCGAGCACCTGCTGCTCGGCCTGCTCCGGGAGGAGAAGGGGATCGCGGCCCAGGTTCTCACCGACGCCGGAGTGAACCTGGAGCAGTCGCGGGCGGAGACCCTCCGGCTGCTGGGCAGTGACATGCCCCAGGCCTCGGCCTCGAGCGCCGGCGCCCAGCCCAGCTCGGCGCCCAAGTCGGAGAAGAAGTCCAAGACCCCCGCGCTCGACCACTTCTGCCGCGACCTGACCCAGCTGGCGGCGGAGGGGCAGCTCGACCCTACCATCGGCCGGGCCAAGGAGATCGAGCGGGTCATGGAGATCCTGGCCCGCCGGAAGAAGAACAACCCGGTCCTGATCGGCGAGCCCGGGGTGGGCAAGACCGCCATCGTCGAAGGGCTGGCGCTGCTGATCGCCAACGGGCTCTGCCCCGACGTGCTGCGCGACCATCGGGTGCTGTCGCTCGACATGGCGGCGGTCATCGCCGGCACCAAGTACCGGGGCCAGTTCGAGGAGCGGCTGAAGGCGGTGATGAACGAGATCGCCCAGAACAAGCAGATCATCCTCTTCATCGACGAGCTGCACACCCTGGTCGGGGCCGGTGCGGCCGAGGGCGCGATCGACGCCAGCAACATGCTCAAGCCCGCCCTGGCGCGGGGCGAGCTGCAGTGCGTCGGCGCGTCCACTCTGAACGAGTACCGCAAGTACATCGAGAAGGACGGCGCGCTGGAGCGGCGGTTCCAGACCGTCGTGGTCGAGCCGCCCACGGTGCCGGAGACGGTGGAAATCCTCAAGGGTCTTCGGAAGAAGTACGAGGACCACCACCGGATCAGCATCCCCGACGCCACCCTGACGGCGGCGGCAGAGCTCTCCGAGCGTTACATCACCGACCGGTTCCTGCCGGACAAGGCGATCGACGTGATCGACGAGGCCGGGGCCCGGGCCCGGCTGGCCTCGCAAGTGCCGCCGGCGGAGGTGGCCGAGCTCAAGGCGGCCCTGGAGAAGGTGAACCTCCAGAAGGAGGACGCCGTCCGCGACCAGAACTTCGAGCGAGCCGCCGCGCTGCGCGACCAGGAGCGCGACCTTCAGAACCAGATTCGGCTCAAGAACGAGGAGTGGGAGCGCGACCGGCAGACCCGGCGGCCGGTGATCGACGAGGAGGCGATCGCGTTCATCGTCTCCCGCTGGACCGGCATTCCGGTCACCCGGCTGCAGGAGGCCGAGACGGCCCGGCTGCTCCGGATGGAGGACGAGCTGCACGTCTCGGTGGTCGGCCAGGACGAGGCCATCATGGCGGTCTCCCGCGCCATCCGCCGGTCCCGGGCGGGGCTCAAGGACCCCAACCGGCCCATCGGCTCCTTCGTCTTTTCCGGTCCGACCGGCGTGGGCAAGACCGAGCTGGCCCGGGCGCTGGCCAAGTTCCTGTTCGCCGACGCCCAGGCGCTGATCCGGGTGGACATGTCCGAGTACATGGAGAAGTTCTCGGTCTCCCGGCTGATCGGCGCGCCTCCGGGCTACGTGGGCTACGAAGACTCCGGCACCCTGACCAAGGCTGTGCGACGGAAGCCCTACTCGGTCGTCCTTCTGGACGAGATCGAGAAGGCGCACCCCGACGTTTTCAACATCCTGCTCCAGGTGCTGGACGAGGGCCACCTGACCGACAACTACGGGCGGGTCATCGACTTCAAGAACACAGTCGTGATCATGACCTCCAACGTCGGAGCTCGCGACATCATGTCGGGCAAGTCGCTCGGCTTCCACGGGGCCGACGCGCGGACCAGCTTCGAGAAGATGCAGGAGCGGATCAAGGACGAGATGCAGAAGGTCTTCAACCCCGAGTTCCTGAACCGGCTGGATGACGTCATCGTCTTCCACCCGCTCACCAGGGAGCACATCGCCCAGATCGTCACCATCCTGCTCAAGGAAGTGCAGCGGCGGTTGGGCGACGAGGTCAGGCTCACGCCGGGCGCCATCGACTTCCTGGTCGAGAAGGGCTACGACGAAAGCTATGGCGCCCGGCCGCTCAAGCGGGCGATCCAGAAGTTCGTGGAGGATCCGCTCAGCGAGAAGATCCTGATGGGCGAGTTCGGGCGCGGCGACGAGATCGAAGTGGACGTCTCGCCGGATCGCGATCGGCTGGTGTTCCGGGCCCTGACCGGGACCCAGGCCTGACTCGCCGCGCCGGCCCCTTCCGGGGCCGGCGCACCCACCCTTCGCCCAGTGCTGATGCAGCGCTTCCGTCCGATCCTCGCCGCCGTCGCCCTCGTGCTCGCGGGCCCGGCGGCTCTTTCTGCCCAGGATCTGACGGCCCCGATCGTCGACAGCGTGGTCGTGGAGGGCAACTCCCGTCTCACCCCCTCGCAGATCATCGGCACGGCCGGCCTGATCGCCCACCAGCCGGTCAACTACCGCGACATCCAGCGCGCCATCACCAATCTCTTCCGGACCGGCCAGTTCGACGACGTGCTGGTGGAGCAGCACACCAGCGAGGGCCGGCTGATTCTGGTCCTCCGGGTGAAGGAGCGGCCGGTGCTCGAGCGCTGGGCCGTGCGCGGGGTACAGCGGGTGTCGGAGGGCTCGGTGAAGGGCCGGGTCAAGCTCACCGAAGGCCGTCCCCTGGACCGGAACGCGGTGGAGCAGTCGCGAGCCTCCATCGACTCCCTCTACAAGGATGCCGGCTACTACGCCGCCGAGGTGAAGACCCTCGAGCTGCCGCAGCCCCAGGGCCGGGTCCGGGTGGTGTTCGACGTCAAGGAAGGCGAGCGGGTCGCGATCAGTCAGGTCGTGGTGGACGGGAACCAGCGATTCAGCGACAAGACGGTGGTCGGGCAGATGGCCACCCGGCCCGAAGGGTTCTGGTGGTTCCAGAAGGGCGAATACGATGAGGACAAGCTGGAGCAGGACGTGCGCGAGCGGCTGCCCCGCTGGTACGCCGACCGGGGCTTCGTGGACTTCCAGGTGACCGACGATTCGCTGGTGGCCGACAGCAGCGGCGGCAAGGCCACGCTCCACCTGAGCGTGGACGAGGGGAAGCAGTATCAGGTCGGCACCTTCGACATGGAGGGCAACCGCCGCTTCTCCCGCGAGGAGCTCCTGGCGTACTACCCCTTCGGCCCGCTGGAGCCGACCGGGGTGCCGGCCGGCGAGCCCCGGCCCTTCAGCCGGACCGAGTGGGACGCCGCGACCGAGAAGGTGCAGACCCTCTACGCCAACAACGGATACATCTATGCCCAGGTGGCGCCGGAGGAGATCCGCCGCACCGCGCCGGACGGGACTCCGGTCGTGGATCTCCGCTGGACCATCCGCGAGGGCTCACCGGCGACCATCAACAAGATCGAGATCGTGGGCAACGACGTCACCCACGAACGGGTCATCCGGGAGGCGATCGTGATGCTTCCCGGCGATCTCTTCAGCCGGGACCGGCTGATCCGATCCTATCAGAACGTCTCGAATCTGGGCTTCTTCCAGCAGCCGCTCCCCGCGCCCGACGTGAAGCCGGCCGCCAACGGGGTGGACGTGGACGTGGTGTTCCGGGTGGAGGAGCGGCGCACCGGGAACATCAACTTCGGCGCGTCGCTGGGGCAGGGGACCGGTGTGGGCGGGTTCCTCGGCCTGGAGGAGCCCAACCTGTTCGGCCGGGGCAAGCGGGGCCGGCTCCAGTGGCAATTCGGGAAGAACATCAACGACTTCACCCTCAGCTACACCGACCCCAACATCCGGGAGAGCCGGATCTCGGGTACGGTGTCGCTGTTCGACTCCCGCGCCCGGTTCACCGTGGGCGACCTCGGGCGCCGCAAGCAGACCGGCGGCTCGGTCCAGCTCGGCTTCCCCTTCCTCGGCTCGCGCTATACCCGGCTCTTCACCTCCTATTCCTTCCAGCGGGTCCGCTACACCGAGGGCTCGGCCGACCTGCGCGCCCGGTTCAGCTGCAGCAGCTGCACCCGCTCGACCGTCGGCGCCAGTATCCTGCGCGACACCCGATTCGGCCTCCCCTTCGCCACCGGCGGGTCCATGGCCCAGGTCAGCGGCGAGCTGAACGGCGGCATCCTGGGCGGCACCGGCAACTACCGCAAGGTGGACCTGGAGAGCCGCTGGTACGCCCCCCTCGGCTCGCTGGGGGGCGACGGGAACGAGTTCGGGTCCGGGGTACAGTTCGTGCTGGGGATCACCGCCAAGTCCGGATTCATCTTCGGCGACGCGGGCCCGTTCTTCACCGAGCTCTACTCGCTGGGGGGCGTGCAGTTCGGGATCCCGCTCCGCGGATACGACGAGTTCTCCATCACGCCGAACGGATTCGACCCCCAGGCGAGCGGCAACCGGGCGAGCCCGGACGCGTTCGGGAAATCGTATGCGGCGTTCACGGTGGAGACGGGGGCCCGGATCAGCCAGTCGCTGTACCTGAGCGCGTTCTTCGACGCGGGCAACGTGTACCGGAGCGCCCGCCAGTGGGATCCCACCCGGCTGTTCCGCGGGGCGGGATTCGGTGCCGCGGTGATCTCGCCGCTGGGGCCGATCGGGGTGGACCTGGGCTATGGGTTCGACCGGGTGGACGGCCAGGGCCGTCCGGATCCCGGATGGCAGCTGCACTTCAAACTGGGCAATTTCTTCTAGTGCGCACCTTTCATCGGGAGCTGAGCATGAAGCTGTTTGCTGTGGGAGCCTGCCTCGTCGCCTTGGCCGTGCTGGGCGTGGGCCCGGCCGTCGCCCAACAGGGCGGCACCAAGATCGGGTACGTGAACTCCCAGGCCATCCTCAAGCAGACCCCCGGGTACGTCCAGGCGGAGTCCACCTTCGCCAAGGAGCTGGAAGGTTACCGGAGCGAGGTGCAGAAGCTGCAGGCGAGCCTCGATTCGTCGGCATCCGACTTCGAGCAGCAGTCGGTGATGCTGAGCCCGACCCAGCGGCAGGCCAAGCGCAAGGAGCTCGAGGGGCAGCAGGACAAGCTGCAGCAGCGGACCCAGGAGCTGCAGGAAAAGGCCTCGGCCCGGGAGCGCGAACTGCTCGAGCCGATCCAGACGAAGGTCAACAGCGTGATCGAGGGGCTTAGAGCCTCCGGCAACTACGCGATGATCTTCGATGTGAGCGCGCCCAACAGCGGCATCGTGACCGCCGACAAGTCGCTCGACCTGACCGCGCGGGTCATTCAGCAGCTCAAGTCCGGTACCTGAGCGCGTGACCGCGGGCCAGCTCACCGCGCAGGCGGTCGCCGAGCTCGTCGGCGGCCGCCTGCTTGGCGATGGGGCGGTGGTGCTGCGCGGGGTGGCTACGCTCGAGCGCGCCGGGCCGGAGGCGCTTTCCTTCGCGATCTCCGGCCGCTACGCCGAGGCGCTCCGGGTCTCCGGAGCGGGGGCGGTCCTGGTGCCGCCCTCCCTGGCCGAGGCCGCCGCCGCCGCCGGGGCCCGGATCGTGGTGGCGGACCCCTACCAGGCCCTGGTCCGGGTGGTCGAACGGCTCTTTCCCCCGGTGCTCCCGCCGGCCGGGGTGGACCCTACGGCCCGGCTCGGCCCGGAGTGCCGGCTGGGGGTCGGGGTAGCCATCGGTCCCTACGTCGTGCTGGGCCGGGGCGTGCTCCTGGGCGACCGGGTCCGTCTCGCCGAGGGAGTCTCCCTCGGAGACGAGGTGACCGTCGGGGAGGACACGGTGATGGGCCCCCGGGTCACCTGCTACGCCGGCAGCCGGATCGGTCGCCGGGTGGTGCTGAAGGCCGGGGCCGTCATCGGCGGCGACGGTTTCGGGTATCTTTCCGGTGCGGCGGGGCATGTCCGGATCCCCCACGTGGGCGGGTGTATCTTGGGCGACGAGGTGGAGATCGGGTCGAACTCCTGCGTGGACCGGGGCAGCCTGGACGACACGGTGATCGGCCGCGGCACCAAGCTGGACAACCTGGTGCACGTCGGGCACAACGTGCGGATCGGGGAGCGCTGCCTGCTGATGGCGGGGGTCGGCGTGGCGGGCAGCACCCGGGTGGGCAACAACGTCATCCTCGCGGGCCATGTGGGGGTCACCGACCATCTCACGATCGGCGACGGGGCGCGGGTCGCGGCCAAGAGCGCCGTCTTCGGCGACGTCCCGGCCGGCGGGCTCATGAGCGGCCATCCCGCCCGGGCCAACCGCCAGTTCCTGCGGGCGCAGGCGGCACTGTATCGGCTGGCGCCGCTGGTGACGCGGCTGGAGCGGCTGGTCGAGCGCGCCGATGGCTAGGCGGACCCTGGCGCGGCCCGCCGTCGTCGAAGGGATCGGCCTCCACAGCGGGGTCCGGACCACCGCCCGCTGCCTGCCCGGCGGGCAGGGGCGGGGAATTGAGTTCCGCCGCACCGATCTGCCCGGTTCGCCGCCGATTGCGGCCCGGCTCTCCGAGGTCCGGTCCACCGAGCGCCGCACCGCGCTGGGCGAGGGTGAGGTCACAGTCCAGACCGTCGAGCACCTGCTGGCCGCCGCAGCTGCCTTGAGTCTCGACGATCTCGAGGTGGAGCTGGACGGCCCCGAGCCGCCGATCGGCGACGGCTCGTTCCAGCCCTATGTCGCCGCGCTGCGGGACGCCGGCGTGGCCGAACAGCCCGGCGACCCGGTGGTGTACCGGGTCACCGCCCCTTTCCAACTGACCGAGGGCGACTCGGCCTACGTGGTGGCGCCCGCCCCCGCACTGCGGCTCACCACCACCATCGAATGGCCGCACCCGCTCATCGGGCGGCAGTCGGGGAGCTACGACATCACGGCCGAGGGGTTCGCCCGGGAGCTCGCGGGCGCGCGCACCTTCGGGTTCCTGCGCGAGGCGGAGGCGCTGCGGGCCCGGGGGCTCGCGCTGGGAGCCGCACTCGAATCGACCCTGATCCTCTCCGAGGACGGGCTGGTGGGCGGGGCGCTCCGCTGGCCCGACGAGTTCGTGCGGCACAAGACCGGGGACATCCTCGGCGATCTCGCCCTGGTGGGCGGGCGGGTCCAGGCGCACGTGGTCGCCACCCGGCCCAGCCACCAGGGCAACATCGCGCTGGCCCGATGGCTCCAGCGCACCGGACAGCGTGACGGAGGCGTGACCATGGACATCGGCCGGATCCTGGACGTGATCCCCCACCGATACCCGTTTCTCCTGGTTGACCGCATTATCGAGGTCGAAGGGACCCATCGGATCGTGGGGATCAAGAACGTCACGATCAACGAGCCGTTCTTCCAGGGCCACTTCCCCGGACATCCGATCATGCCGGGTGTGCTCATCATCGAGGCGATGGCCCAGGTGGGCGGCATGCTGCTGCTGGGGACGATCGAGGATCCCGACCAGAAGGTGGTGTACTTCATGTCGCTGGACAACGTGAAGTTCCGTCGCCCGGTCCTGCCCGGCGACCAGCTCCGCTGCGAGCTGGAGATGCTGCAGAATCGGGGTCGCACCTGTCGGATGAAGGGCGTGGCCTACGTGGACGGAAACGTGGTGGCGGAGGCGGAAATGATGGCGAGAGTGGTGGATCGGTGACCTCGCTGATCCACCCCACCGCGATCGTCGATCCCGGCGCCGAGCTGGGCGAGGGAGTGGAGATCGGGCCCTGGGCCATGGTCGGCCCGCGGGTGACGGTGGGGGATCGCTGCCGGATCGGGCCGCGGGCCCGCCTGCAGCAGAACGTCCGGCTGGCCGCCGACGTGCGGGTGGGCGACGGCTCGATCCTCGGCGGGGACCCGCAGGACCTCAAGTTCCGGGGTGAGGAGACCTGGGTCGAGATCGGCGAGGGGACCATCATCCGCGAGTACACGACCATCAACCGGGCCACCAGCGCCACCTGGCGCACCGCAGTCGGCGCTCGCTGCTTCATCATGACGTACGTGCACCTGGCCCACGACTGCCATATCGGCGACGAGGTCGTGATCGCCAACGGCACCCAGTGCGCGGGTCACGTCACCATCCAAGACCGTGCGGTACTCAGCGGGCTCAATGCCATCCACCAGTTCGTCACCATCGGGAGCTACGCCTTCGTGGGCGGCGGCTCGCGGGTGAACCAGGACATTCCGCCCTACGTCAAGGCGGTTGGCAATCCGATGGAGCTGTACGGGCTCAACTCCATCGGGCTCCAGCGGGCGGGGTTCCCCGGAGAGACGGTGGCCGCGCTCAAGCGCGCCTACCGTCTCTTCTTCAACTCCGATCTGAACCTCTCGCAGGCACTGGAGCGGGCGCGGACCGAGCTGCCGCCGGTACCAGAGGTGGAGCGTTTCCTCGCCTTCGTCGAGTCGTCGGAGCGAGGCGTGCCGGCGTGAGCGCGCCGCTGCCGGTGGGCGTGATCGGGGTCGGCGCGCTGGGCCGGCACCATGCCCGCCATCTCGCCGACATGCCGGGGGCCAGACTGGCCGGGGTGAGCGACCGCGATCCCGACCGGGCCGGGGCCGTGGCGGCCGAGCTGGGCATCCGGGCGCTGGAGCTCGACCGGCTGCTCGACGAGGTGGAGGCGGTGACAATCGCCGTGCCGACCGCCGCGCACGCCGAGATCGGCCTGCACGCCCTGCGGCGGGGAGTGCCGGTGCTGATGGAGAAGCCCCTCGCCGCCAGCCTGGCGGAGGCGGACCAGCTCATCGCCGCGGCGGACGCGGGCGGGCTCCAGCTCCAGGTGGGGCACATCGAGCGCTACAACCGGGCCCTGCGCGCCGCCGAGCCGTACCTCGACGGGCCCCGCTACATCGAGAGCCAGCGGCTGGCGCCGTTCCAGCCCCGCGGCACCGATGTGGCCGTGGTGCTCGACCTCATGATCCACGACCTCGACCTGGTGCTTCATCTCACCGGCGGCGCCGATGCCACCGAGGTGCGGGCGTCGGGGCTGTCGGTGCTCTCCTCCCATCTCGATATCGCCAACGCGCGGGTGGAGTTTCCCAACGGGGCGGTCGCCCTTGCCACCGCGTCCCGGGTATCGCGGGAGCGGATCCGCCGCCTGCGCCTGTTCCAGCCCAACGGGTACTTCTCCCTCGACCTCGCCAGCGGGGGCGGGGAGTTCATGCGGCTCCGGAGCGACTGGCGCCCCGGGTCGGGTACCCAGCTCTCGGACGTGGTCGAGCGGATCGTGCTGGAAGCCCCCGAGGCCGACGCGCTCCGGCTCGAGCTGCAGAGCTTCGTGCACGCGGTGCGGGGCGACCGCGAAGTCGTGGTGGGAGGCGAGGAGGGCCGGGCGGCGCTGGCTCTCGCCTTCCGGGTGGCCGATGCGGTGCGCACCTCGCCGCTGGCCGCCCCCGCCGCCGGATGATCGCCGGAGCCGCGCCGCGGATCTTCGTCTCCGCCGGCGAGCCCTCGGGCGACCTCCACGGCGCGCGGGTGGTGCGCGGGCTCCGGGAGCGTTACCCCCACGCGATCATCGAGGCGCTGGGCGGGCCCAGGATGGCGGAGACCGGCGCGGTCCTGCGCTACCCGATGGAGGGGCTCGCCGCCTTCGGCATCGTCGAGGTGGTGACCAAGCTCGGGGCCCACTGGCGGCTGCTCCGGCAGCTGCGCCGGGATTTCCGGGCCGGACGGTACGACCTGGTCATCCTGATCGACTATCCCGGGCTCCATCTCCGGGTGGCGGAGGCCGCCCGCGCCGCCGGCACCAAGGTCCTCTATTACATCGCCCCCCAGCTCTGGGCCTGGCGGCCGGAGCGCGCCCGCCGCCTGGCGGCGGCGGTGGACCGATTGGCCGTCGTGCTGCCCTTCGAGCAGCCGTTCTTCGGCCGCCTTGGGCTGCGGAGCGAGTACGTCGGGCACCCGCTGGTGGACCGTGGTCCCTGGCCCGAGCGGGCCGCGGCACGGACCCGGCTGGGCATCGCCCCCGAGGCCCGGGTTCTGGGCATCTTCCCTGGCAGCCGGACCGAGGAAGTCCGGCGGCTCTGGAACCCCTTCCGCGACGCCGCGATTCAGCTGCTGCGGGAAGGTCGCTGCGACCGGATCATGGTCGCGGGGACCGCGACGGGAGTCTATCCCGACCCGGGGCCGGCCGAGATCGTGCGCGAGGACCCGGTCACCCTGGTGGCTGCGGCCGACGCCGCCCTCGCCAAGTCCGGCACCACCACCCTGGAGGCGGCGCTGGCCGGCACGCCGATGGTGGTCGCATACAAGGTCCACCCCGTCACCTATCTGCTGTTCCAGCGGCTCCGCACCGTTCGCTGGGTCAGCCTGGTGAACCTGGTCGCGGAACGCGAGGTGGTGCCGGAGCTGCTCCAGGAGCGGGCCGAGATGCCCGCGCTGGTCGAGGCGGCGCGGCCGCTGCTCGACCCGAGCGATCCCCGCACGCTGGCCCAGCGGGAAGGGCTGGCCCTGGTGCGGAGCCGGCTGGGCCTTCCCGGCGCCACCGACCGGGTCGTGGCGCTGGCGGACGAGCTGCTCACGACGTGAGGCTGAACGTCTCGCCCGGTGCGGTCCGCGCATTTGCCATCCCGGCGGTCCGGGTGCTGGCGGCCACCTGGCGGATCCGCACCGAGCACGAGGAGCGGTGGCGGGAGCTGTTCCTGGCGGGCCGTCCCCACGTGTTCCTTCTCTGGCACGAGGCGCTCCTGCCGCTTCTCTGGCAGCATCGGGCGCAGGGGATCGCCATCGTGGTGAGCGAAGCGCGGGAGGGCCAGTACCTGGCCGACCTCGGCACGGCCTGGGGCTATCGGACGGTGCGCGGCTCGAGCACACGGGGGGCCTCGCGGGCGCTGCTCGGCGCGGTTCGGGAGCTCCAGGAGGGGCACGCGGTGGCGTTCACGCCGGATGGCCCCCGCGGACCCCGGCGGGAACTCAAGCCCGGGGTGGTCGCCGCGGCCCAACGGGGAGGCGGGGTGATCGTGCCGATTCATGCCGAAGCCGGCCGGGCGTGGCGATTACATTCGTGGGACCGTTTCATGATCCCCAAACCGGCGGCCCGGGTCACCATTCGCTACGGCCGGCCCTTCGCGGTCGCGCCGGGCGAGCGGGGGCTCGCTGCGGGATTGGCGGAGGCGGGGATCCGGCTGGACGAGATCGCGGGGGCGCTGCGATGAGGCGACGGGGTGACACCCACCGGATGGTGCGCTGGCTCTGGACCAGCCGGAGGCCTGACGCGCGCCTGGCCCGGCTGGCGCTCCTGCCGGTCTCCGGCCTGTGGCACGGGGCGATGGCGGCCAGGGGCCTGGCCTACCGACAGGGCTGGCTCGCGGTGCAGGACCTGCCGCTGCCCGCCGTCGCCGTCGGCAATCTCACCGTGGGAGGATCGGGCAAGACCCCGATCGCGATCTGGATCGCCCGGCACTACGTGAGCCGGGGTCTCGTGCCCGGCATCCTCCTTCGGGGGTACGGCCGCGACGAGACCCTGGTGCACCGCCACGCGGTGCCCGAGGCCGTGGTGGTGGCCGACCCGGACCGGGCCGCCGGCGCGGAGCGGGCGCTGGCCAACGGCGCCCAGGTGCTGGTGCTCGACGACGCCTATCAGCGGCTCGACGTGCGGCGCGACCTCAATATCGCGGTGATGAGCGCGGAGACGTCCCGCGCCGTCCGCTGGCTCCTCCCGGCCGGACCCTGGCGCGAGGGGTGGGAGGCGCTCGGCCGGGCCGACGTCGTGATCGTGACCCGCAAGCGGGCGACCCGGGAGGCGGCGCAGGCCATGGCGGAGGACGTCCAGCGGCGGGTGAACGGCGCGGTGGCCGTCGCCCAGCTCGGGCTCGGGACCCTCGAGGGATTGGTGAGCGGGAGCCGCCAGCCGGCCGACGCCCTCGCCGGCAAGCGGGTGGTGGCCGCTTCCGGCATCGCGGACCCCGACGCCTTCGTGGCCCAGGTCAAGGGAACGGGCGCAGCGGTCCAGGTAGCCACCTGGAAGGACCACCACGACTACCGGGACGAAGACGTGGCCTGGCTGGCCCATGCCGCCCGCCGAGCGGACTACGTGGTGATCACCCAGAAGGATGCCGTGAAGCTCCGGGACCGGTGGCCCGCCTCGGTGCCCGAGCCGCTCGTGGCGACGCTCGACCTGACCTGGGAACAAGGCGGTGACCGCATCGTGACCGCGCTGGACGCCGTCGTCACTCCCGTCGACCGGCTGTAACCCCCACTGGAGCTTCCCGGACCCCCACTTTATGACCATGGCGCCCCAGGACCTGATCCGTCCCGACAAGGACACCTTTCTCGGCGAGGAGAACCCGTTCGAGGCGATGATGTCGCGGTTCGATTACGCGGCCCAGAAGCTGAGTCTCGACCCTGGCCTCTACAAGGTTCTCCGCTCGCCCGAGAAACAGATCATCGTCTCCATCCCGATCGTGCGGGACAGTGGGGAGGTCGAGGTATTCACCGGCTACCGGGTGCTCTACAACACCTCGCGCGGACCGGCCAAGGGCGGCATCCGGTTCGACACCAACGTCACCCTGGACGAGGTGAAGGCGCTGGCCGCGTGGATGACGTGGAAATGCGCGGTGGTGAACATCCCCTTCGGCGGCTCCAAGGGTGGTGTGATCTGTGATCCCTTCCAGCTGTCCAACGGCGAGCTGGAGCGGATCACGCGGCGGTACACCGCGGCGATCTTCGAGATCCTGGGCCCCGACTCCGACGTGCCTGCGCCCGACGTCAACACCAACGAACGGGTGATGGCGTGGATCATGGACACCTACTCCATGCACAAGCGCCACACGGTCACGGCTGTGGTGACCGGGAAGCCCGTCGAGATGGGCGGCTCGCTGGGCCGCCGGGAGGCCACCGGTCGGGGCTGCATGCTGGTCACCCGGGAGGCGCTGAAGCGGCTCCGCATGCCGATCGAGGGGACCCGGGTGGCCGTCCAGGGTTTCGGCAACGTGGGCTCGGTGACCGCCCAGCTGATGGAGCAGCTCGGCCTCAAGATCGTGGCGGTGAGCGACAAGTCGGGGGGGCTGTACAACCCGGACGGCCTCCGGATCAGGGAGCTGATCCAACACGTCCGGCAGAAGCGCTTCCTGGCTGATTACAAGGAGGCCGACCATATCGGCCGCGACGAGATCCTCACCCTGGACTGCGACGTTCTGGTCCCGGCCGCCCTGGAGAATGTCATCACCAGCAAGAACGCGAACGACATCAAGGCGAAAATCATCTGCGAGGGCGCCAACGGCCCCACCACGGCCAACGCGGACAAGATCCTGGAGCAGAAGGGGGTCTTCGTCATTCCCGACATCCTGGCCAACGCGGGCGGGGTGACCGTCAGCTACTTCGAGTGGGTCCAGGACCGCGGCGGGTTCTTCTGGGACGAGCCCACGGTGAACCAGCGACTGGAAAGGATCATGGTGGAATCGTTCGACGACGTGGCCGGGATGGCCGGCCGTCACGGCATCAATCTCCGGATCGGTGCCTACATGCTGGCGATCGAGCGGGTGGCGGCCGTGCACCGGCTGCGCGGGATGTATGCCTGAGCAGCGGGGCAGGGGCGAGCCGTCCGGAGTGTGTCGGTCCTGCCCGACCCCCCCGCGGCCCTGCCGCCCCGCGTAGCATGCAGCTGGTCGTACTGGCCGTGGGGAAGCTGCGTCCGGCCTTCCGCGACGCGGCCGACGACTACCTGCGGCGGCTGGGGCGCTGCGCCTTGGTGCGTGAGGTGGAGGTGCGGGAGGCCAGCCGGGCGCCTACGGTGGCCGCGCAGCGGGAGGAGGAGGCTCACCGCCTGCTCCGGCGGCTGCCCGCCGGCGGCCGCCTGATCGCCCTGGCACGGGAAGGGAAGGCGTGGTCCAGCGCGGAGCTGTCCCGTCGGGTAGACGACTGGGGTATTGCGGCCCGGCCGGTGGCCCTGGTGCTGGGAGGCTCGCACGGCCTGGCCTCCACTCTCCTCCGCCGGGCCGATGAACGCTGGAGCCTGGGCCCGCTCACGCTGCCGCATGAGCTGGCGCGGGTGGTGGTGCTGGAACAGATCTATCGTGCGTTTACCATTCTGCGGGGGGAGCCGTATCACAAGGGGGCCTGAAATGGTCGCTATCCGCTATCTGCTATCCGCTATCCGCTATCGGTCGACCGGTCGCCACCCGAACTGCCGGATAGCGGATAGCGGATAGCGCCAAGCCCATGTCCGAATGGTTCGAGGAGTGGTTCGGTGAGGAATACCTGCAGCTTTATCCCCACCGGGACGACGTGGAGGCGGCCCACGCGGTCGGGCTGCTGGCGGAGGCCACCGGGCTCCGTCCCGGGTGGCGGGTCCTCGACGTCGCCTGCGGAGCCGGGCGCCATGCCCGGGCCTTCCGGGCCGTCGGCGCGCGCTGCCTCGGCGTCGATCTCTCCGCCACCCTGCTGCGGGCCGCGCGGGGCGTGACCGACGCACCGCTGGTGCGGGCCGACATGCGGGCGCTGCCGGTCCGCCCGGGCGCGATGGACCTCACGGTGAATCTCTTCACCAGCTTCGGGTACTTCGACTGCGACGCCGAGCACGCGGCCGCGCTGCGCGAGATGGTGGCCACCGTGCGACCGGCGGGCTGGTTCGCGATCGACTTCCTCAACCCCGCGGTGGTGCGCGCCCGGCTGGTGCCCTGCGAGCGGATCGCGGTACAGGGGCGCGAGGTCGAGGTGACCCGGGCCGTGTCGGCCGATGGACACTACGTGAGCAAGACCATCCGCACCACCGAGGGGCGGCGCTTCGTGGAGCGGGTCCGGCTGTTCGAGCCGGAGGAAATGGAAGCGATGCTGCGGGACGCCGGGGTGCGGGTCCGTCGGCGGTTCGGTGATTACGACGCCTCGCCCCTCCTGCCGGGCTCTCCCCGCACCATTCTGGCGGGCCAGGCGGCATGACTCTGCGCCTGGTCACCATGGCGCTCGATGCCCCACTCGCCGAGCCGTCGCCGCGCGCCGGTGGGATCGATCCGGCGCTGGAGGCCGCCTTCGCACCCTCTCCGACCCGGGACGCGAACCTGGGCCGGCTCCGGGAGCCGGGCGCGCTCGCGGTCACCAGCGGGCAGCAGCCGGGGCTGTTCACCGGGCCCCTGTATACGGTGCACAAGGCGCTCTCTACCGCGGCACTCGCCCGGGTGCTGGAGCGGCGCTGGGAGCGGCCGGTGGTGCCGATCTTCTGGTCCGCGGGCGACGATCACGACTTCGCCGAGGCGAATCACGCATCGTGGATCCGGGGCGACGGAACGCTGGCGGGCGCGAGCCTGCCGGGCCGGCCGGCCGACGCGCCACTCACCCCGATGTACCGCCTGCCCCTGGGCGAAGGGGCCATCACGGCGCTCGATGCGCTCGCGGCCGATCTCCCGCCCTCCGAGTACCGCGACCTCGCGCTGGACTGGCTCCGCCGCCACTACACCCCCGGTGCGACCGTGGGCGGTGCGTTCACCGGAGCGATGGCGGAGCTGCTCGCCCCGGCCGGCGTCCTCTGCTACGACAGCACCCATCCGGTCGCCAAGCGCGCCGCCGCGCCGCTGGTGCTCCGGGCCCTGGAGCAGGCGGCCGAGCTGGATCGGGAGCTCGACGCGTACGCCGAATCGCTGGGAGCCGCGGGCAAGCATTCCGGGGTGACTCTTGGCGACGGCGCGTCTCTGGTCATGCTGGAGTCCTCCCAGGGTCGGGACCGGCTGGTCGCGGCCGACGGCGCGTTCTTCACCCGACGGAGCCGAGAGCGATTCGAGCTGGCCGCGCTGCGGCGGATCGCGGCCGAGGAGCCCGGGCGCCTGTCACCCAACGTGCTGCTGCGGCCGGTGGTGGAGAGCGCCGTCTTGCCCACCGTGGCGTATCTCGGGGGTCCGGGCGAGCTCCGCTATCTCGGGCTCACCCCGCCGGTGTACCGGCGGCTGGGTGTCGAGCGGCAGACCCCGCTTCCACGCTGGTCCGGGGTGCTGGTGGAGCCGCGAGTGGACCGGGCGCTGGAGAAGTTCGAGATCGCTCTGGAGGAGCTGCTGGAGCCGGTGGGGGCGCTGGAGTCGCGGCTGGTGCGCTCCCGGCTTCCGACCGAAGTGATCGACGCGCTGGCGACCCTTCGCTCGGCGGTCGAGCACGAGTACAAGGTCGTGGCCCGCGGCGCCGTCGAGGTCGACCCGACGCTCGCCCGCCCGGTGGAGACGGCGCGGAATCAGGCGCTGGCGGGGGCGCAGGAGATTGAGAAGAAGCTGGTGCAGCACCTCAAGCGCCGACAGGAGACCGAGCTGGGTCAGATCGCGCGAGCCCGGACGGCGGTGCTCCCGGCGGGAAAGCCGCAGGAACGGGTGCTGACCCTCGCCCCCTTTCTCGCGCGCGAGGGGCCCCGATTGCTGGAGGACCTCGCCGGGGCCATCGAGCAGTGGTACGGCGCCGCCCTTGAAGGGGCGGCGACCCCCTCTTAGACTCGACCCATGTCGGTCATCGCGCTGATCCTGCTCGTCGCGCTGCTGATCCCGATCATGGGGATCGTGGTGGACTCGCCGATCGGCCGCGCGCTGGCCCGGCGGCTGGAGGGGCCCCAGTCGGTGCCTCCCGACCTCGCCGAGCTGGCGAAGAAGGTGGACCTGCTCGAGGCCGAGGTCGACGACCTCACCCGCAGCGTGCAGTCGCTCCAGGACGAGAACGCCTTTCTCCAGCGGCTCCTGGCCGACCCGTCCACGCGGTCCACCCTGCCGCCCCCACCCGGTCCCTGACCACCTCCGCACCCCGCCGTTCCCGTCCCGCCGCTATGGTCGCGGCGGGCATCCTGCTGAGCCGCCTGGTCGGCCTGGTCCGCAACCGGGTCTTCGCCCACTACTTCGGCACCTCCGACGCGGCCGACGCGTTCAACGCAGCGTTCCGCATTCCCAACTTCCTGCAGAATCTCTTCGGCGAAGGGGTGCTGTCGGCCTCGTTCATCCCGGTCTACGCGGGACTGCGGGCCCGGGGCGACGAGGCGGAGGCCCGGCGGGTCGCGTCCGCGGTGGCGGCGCTCCTGGGCCTGGTCACCTCGGTCCTGGTGCT
>Ga0210102_1000088_pt1 | contig 26288 bp, 25 predicted proteins | sample RushOxbow_ThreeS_4_FD_185563 | JGI IMG/M metagenome (GOLD analysis project Ga0210102, IMG submission 185563) | Wetland microbial communities from San Francisco Bay, California, USA, that impact long-term carbon sequestration -... | ecosystem: Environmental > Aquatic > Marine > Wetlands ...
GCGGCCGAGCTGGCGGCGGGACCGCGCGGCGAGCTGCGCGGGCCGTTCATCGCGCTGCTGCGGAGCCCGGGGCTGCTCGCCCCGGTGCAGAAGGTCGGGGAGTACCTGCGCTTCAACTGCCCGCTCGACCGCCGTGTGACGGAGCTCGCGACGCTCATCGCGGCGCGCTTCTGGACGCAGCAGTACGAGTGGCAGGCGCACCGCGAGCACGCGATGAAGGCGGGGCTCGATCCGGCCATCGCCGACGCCATCGCGGAGGGACGGCGGCCGGCGGGAATGAAGCCGGACGAGGAGATCGTCTACGAATTGCTGACCGAGACGCTTCACAACAAGAGCGTGAGCGACGCGACCTACGCGCGGGCGGTGGCGAAGTTCGGCGAGGCCGGCGTCGTGGACCTCGTCGGTCTCGCCGGCTACTACCTGATGCTGGCGATGATCATGAACATGGCGCGAACGGCGCTGCCGGCGGGGAAGTCCCCGCAATTGCCCCACTTTCCTTACTGACGACACTCAGCACGCATGCCGCGTTGAATGAGCGAAGAGCTGCCCAAGGAGAGGAACGTGCTCGGCGGGCCGCTGCTCGCGTGCAGCTACGACCCGGTGACCGGCTATTTCCGCGACGGCTGCTGCGCGACGCACGGCGAGCAGGACGTGTACCACCTCGTGTGCGTGAGACTCACGGCGGAATTCCTGGAATTCTCGCGCGGCCGCGGCAACGACCTCACCACGCCGCGCCCCGAGATGCGCTTCCGGGGCTTGAAGCCCGGCGACCGCTGGTGCCTGCACGTGCTGCGCTGGGTCGAGGCGTGGGAGGCGGGCCAGGCGCCGCGCGTCGTGCTCGAGGCGACCCACGAGCAGGTGCTCAAGTACGCGCCGCTATCGGCGCTGAAGCGCCACGCCCTCGACCTGCATTAGTCGATCTTCGCGCCGGAGCGGCGGACGACCTCGCCCCACTTGGCGTATTCGCTGCGGATAAACGCGCCGAACTGCTCGGGTGTGCTGCTGGCCGGCTCGGAGCCGATCGCGGCGGCCTTCGCCCGGAAGGTCGGAGAGGCGACGGCTTTGACAAGCTCGGCGTTCAATCGAGCAACCAGCGGTTTCGGCAGCCCGGCCGGCGCGACGATGCCGGTCCAGGTCGTGGCTTCGTAGCCGGGCACGCCCGCCTCCGCGACGGTCGGCACGTCCGGCAGCGCCGGCGTTCGCTTCGCGCTCGTCACCGCCAGCGCACGCACCCGGCCCGATTTTGCGAACGGCGTGATCGAGTTCGTGCTCTCCAGCATGAGCTGCACCTGCCCCGAGATGAGGTCGGCGATGCCCGCCGCGCCGCCCTTGTAGGGGACGTGGACGATCTGCGTGCCGGTCATGAACTTGAAGAGTTCCATGCCGACGTGGCCCGGCGTGCCGTTGCCGGAGGACGCGTTGAAGAGCTTTCCGGGGTTCTGCCGGGCGTAGTCGATCACGTCCTTCACGCTCTTGAACGGGGTGCCGGGACCGGCCGCCAGCAGCATCTGGCCGGTCGTCGTCTGCGAGATCGGGAGCAGGTCTTTCTGTATGTTTACCGGCGGCTTGCGCAGCATGTTGGGGCTGATCGCCATCGCGCCGATCATGCAGTAGCCGATGGTGTAGCCGTCCGGGGTGGACCGCGCCGTGAGCTCGAGCCCGAGCTGCAGTGCCCCGCCCGGCCGGTTATCCACCACGACCTGCTGCTTCATCTGGCTGGTGAGCTCGGCGGCGAGCAGGCGCGCAACCGTGTCGGACGCGCTCCCGGGCGCCTGCGGCACGATCATCCGGATCGGACGCGAAGGATAGTTCTGGGCAAACGCCGGGCAGGAGAGAAGGCCGGCAAGAACAACGAACAGCACGTGCAACCACCGCATGGCATCCTCCGTATAAGCTGTCGGCCGAGCGTAACATAGTTCCATTCACGCGAAGGAGCATGGACCATGTCAGCCCGATTCCTCATACTCATCGCCGCCATCCTGCTTTCGCCTGTCGCACTCGCGCAGAAGCCGACGGTATTTTCGGACCGTAACGGCGCGATCCGCGGCCACGACCCGGTGGCGTATTTCGACCAGAAAGGCCCGGTCAAGGGCTCGCAGCAATTCAGCCACGCCTGGCGCGGTGCCACGTGGTACTTTGCCAACGCGGAGAACCGCGACAAGTTTGCCGCTGCGCCCGAGAAGTATGCGCCGCAATACGGCGGCTACTGCGCCTACGCGGTGTCGCAGGGCTATACGGCGGACATCGACCCGGCGGCGTGGTCGATCGTGGATGGAAAACTGTACCTCAACTACAGCCTCCGCATCCGCGAACGCTGGAAACGGGACGTGCCGGGATTCATACAGAAGGCGGACGCCAACTGGCCCGACGTGCTGAAGCGCTAGAATTCGGGGCGCATGCGCACGCAGCTCGTAACGATTCCCACCGACACGCTCCCGCTCGAAGGCGCATTTCACGAGCCCGACACCGGCAAAGCCGCCGGGGCGGTGCTGCTGTTCCACGGCAGCACGCTGAATTTCTACGTCTGCGCGCCGCGCTTCCTGCCACCGGTGCTGACGCGCCTCGGGCTTGTCTGCCTTGCCTTCAACCGCCGCGGGCACGATGTCCTCAGCACGCGCGCCAGCCGCATCGTGGAGGGTGGTGCCTATCAGTTCACGCACGAGGCGATCGCCGACAACCGCGTCGCGGCGGAATGGCTCGAGGCGCGCGGCTTTCCGGCGCCGGTCGTGATCGGCCACAGCTTCGGCGGCATGCTGGCGACGCAGCACGTCGTCGATCACCCGCGGACGCCGGCCCTGGTGCTGCTCTCGGCAGGACGTGGCGGCACGACCGCGGGCCGTGAAACCGGCACGGAACGCATCTTCGCCATGGAGCGCTTTGACGAGCTGCATGCCCGCGCCACGGAGCTCGTGAAAGCCGGGCGCGGCCGCGAGCTCATGTTTATGCCGGGCTGGTGGTACGTGATCAGCGCGGAGAGCTTCCTCGACCGGATTGCCACGGTGCCGGACACGATCGCGCTCGCGCCGCGGATCAAGTGCCCAGTGCTCGCCATCCGCGGCGACCGCGAAGACGTGCACCGCTATCCCGCGGAGGAATTCCAGCGCGCGGCGGGCGGCCCGTGCCAGGTCGAGATCATTTCCGACTGCGACCACTTCTACAACGGCAGGGAGGACCACGTCGCGGATGTCGTCGCGACATGGCTGGCCGGGAAGCTCGGCCTGAGGAAGGCGTGACGCGCGCATCTGTGGTTAAATCATGCTTTGAGTCGATGAAATCCTCTTGAGTCTCCGGTTGTGAGCCACGCCCCAGTGGACAGGACCCAGCCCCTCGACATGGACCTGAGCCTCCACGTCGGGAAATACGAGGTCCAGAAGCACATCAGCAAGGGCGCCACAGGCACCGTTTACCTGGCGAAAGACACGTTTTCCGGCAGGGAAGTCGCGCTGAAGACGATCGAGCCCGAAGTATTCCGCGACCCCGACTTCGGAGCCGTTTACCGCCAGCAGTTCGTGAACGAGGCTTCGCTCGCCGGCAAGTTGAGGCATCCGCACATCGTGGCGATACTGGACGCGGTGGTGCAGGAGAATTCCGGTTACGTCGCCATGGAATACATCGACGGGCACGACCTGTCGCAGCACACCCGGCCCGGGCACCTGCTGCCGGTCGCGGACGTGCTGCAACTCGGCTTCAAGTGCTGCGGCGCGCTTGAATACGCCTACCGGGAGGGGATCGTCCACCGCGACATCAAGCCGGCGAACCTCATGCTCGTGAAGGGCGGCGAGGTCAAGATCCTGGATTTCGGCGCGGCGTACCTGCGCATGAGCCAGGTGGTGCAGACGGCGGAGATGGGCTCGCCGTTCTACATGTCGCCCGAGCAGCTGCAGCGCCAGGAGCTCACATTCCACAGCGATATGTACTCGCTTGGCGTGGTGCTCTACGAGCTCCTGACCGGCCACCGCCCGTTCACGGCGGACACCCTGGAGGTGCTGCGCCGGAAGATCCTTCAGCAGCCGCCGGTCGGGCCGAGCAAGGTGCGCGGCGACCTGCCGAAGGAGATCGACGCCGTCCTCCTGCGCGCGCTCGCCAAGAAGCCCGAGCAACGCTACCCGTACTGGCACGACTTCGCCCTCGCGTTGTCGGGGGTGGCCGAAATGTCGCTGCCGCCCGGCGTGATCCCCGACAGCGAGAAATACGTCGCGCTGAGGCGGGTGCCGTCGCTCGCCGGGCTGTCCGACGTGGAGCTGTGGGAGCTCGCGCGCGCGGCGAACTGGGTGCGGGTCCCGGCGAACGCGACGATCATGCGCGAAAACGAGAGGGGCAGGAAGCTCTACTTTCTCGCCAAGGGAGAGGTGAAGGTCACGCGCGGCGGGCAACTGCTCAATATCATCCGCGAATCCGAATGCTTCGGCGAAATGGCGTTCATCCGCGAAGGCGCGGCGCCGCGGAGCGCGACGGTGGTGTCCGTGAGGGAGCTGCTGCTGGCGGAATTCGAGCCGGAGGCGCTCGCCCGGATGAGCCCGGGGGCACAGCTCTATCTCACCCGGGCGCTGGTGCGCAACCTCGCCGAACGCCTCGAGCTTGCCAATACCATGCCCGGCCGGTGAGGCCGATCGGCGTGGCGCAGTGACGAATTACGACGTCGTGATCCTCGGTGCCGGCGCCGCCGGGCTGGCGGCGGCGGCGGAACTCGCCCGGCGCGGGAAGTCGGCGGTGGTCCTCGAAGCGCGTGACCGGATCGGCGGCCGTGTCTGGTCGCTCGAGGTGCCCGGCCTGCCGGTTCCCGTCGAGCTCGGCGCCGAGTTCATCCACGGACGCCCCGCGGCAACGCTGTCCCGGATGCGGAGTGCGGGCATCGCCAAGATCGACGCGCCCATCGCCCGCATGGCGGTCGTCGACGGGAAGCTGCAGCGCCGGGACGACGCTCTCTACACGGAACTCCAGCGCTTCCTGCGGCGGCACGCCCGCGCGCTCAACAGGAGGGACGTTTCCTTCGATGCTTTTCTCGCGCGCGCGCGGCGTGATCTGTCGGCCGCGGCGCGGACGTTCGCGCGGATGCGGGTGCAGGGCTACGACGCGGCCGAGCCGGCGCGCGTCAGCGCCCGCGCCATCGCGGAGGAGTGGTGCGCAGAGGAGACGGAGCGCCCCGGGCATTTCCGGCCGCGGGGCGGCTACGGCGCGCTGCTCGACTGGCTTGCCGCCGGCCTCGACGACAGCCGCGTCGAGCTGCGGCTCGAGAGCATCGTGCGCGCGGTGCGGTGGAAACGCGGCGCGGTCCAGGTCGAGGGCACGCTACTCAGGGGTGAGGGAGGAGGGATGGTTCAAAGCTCCCCTCCTGCCAGAGGAGGGGCGGCGCACGAAGTCCGCCGGGGTGGTGGGAGGGATTTTGTTGTCACCGCGCGCCGCGCGATCGTGACGCTGCCGCTCGGCGTGCTGAAGCTTTCCCCGCGCGCGCCGGGCGCGGTCCGCTTCACCCCGGCGCTCCGCGCGAAGCGGCCGGCGCTCGACGGGCTCGAGTCCGGCGCGGTGATCAAGGCCGCTCTGCTGTTCCGCACCGCATTCTGGGAAGAGATCGACGCAGGACACTATCGCGGGGCCTCGTTCTTTCACTCGCCGGGCGCGGCGTTCCCGACCTTCTGGACCGCGCTCCCCGAGCGGGCGCCGCTCCTCATCGCATGGGCAGGCGGCCCGAAGGCGGCGCGGTTCGCGCGCGCCGCCGCACCGGAGATCGTGCAGGAAGCCGTTGCAAGCCTGGACTCGATCTTCGGCGCGCGAGGCGGGATCGAAGAAAGGCTCGCCGCCGCCTGGGTCCACCACTGGCAGCAGGATCCCTTCGCGCGCGGGGCCTACAGCTACGTGGCGGTCGGCGGCCACGGCGCGCGGCAGGCGCTCGCCGAGCCCATCGACGACACGCTCTTCTTCGCCGGCGAGGCCGCGGACCACGAAGGCGAGCACGGCACCGTCGCGGGAGCGCTTGCAAGCGGCGCGCGCGCGGCGCGCGAAGTTTTGGGCTGCTAGGCTATCATCCGCAATACAAGCCGCTCCGGAACCCATGGCCAAGGCATTCGGCTCATTCGACTACGTGATCGCCGGCGCGGGCACGGCGGGCTGCGTGCTCGCGAACCGCCTCTCCGCGGACCCGAACGTCACGGTGCTGCTGCTCGAGGCGGGTGGCAAGGACGACTGGATGTGGATCCACATCCCGGTCGGCTACCTCTATTGCATCGGCAACCCGCGCACCGACTGGTGCTACCGGACCGCGGCTGAGCCGGGGCTGAACGGCCGCTCCATCGGCTACCCGCGCGGCCGGGTGCTCGGCGGCTCATCGTCGATCAACGCCATGCTGTGTCTGCGCGGCCAGGCGCGGGATTACGACGAGTGGGCGGCGTTGACCGGCGACTCCGGCTGGGCGTGGCGCAACGTGCTGCCGGTCTTCATGAAGAGCGAGGACAGCTGGCGCGGCGCGGACGAGAAGCACGGCACAGGCGGCGAGTGGCGCGTCGAGTCGCCGCGCGTGCGCTGGGAGATCATCGAGGCCTTCAGCGACGCCGCGGTCGAGGCGGGCATTCCCTTGACCGATGATTTCAACCGCGGGGACAACAGCGGCGTGTCGCGCTTCGATGTCAATCAGAAGAGCGGCGTGCGCTGGAACGCGTCGAAGGCGTTCCTGCGGCCCGCGGCTGCCCGCCCCAACCTCAAGGTCGTCACCGGCGCGCTGGTGAAGAAGGTGCGGCTCGAGGGCCGGAGCGCGCGGGGCATCGAATTTTTTCTCGAGAACGAGGCGCATTTTGCCGAAGCGCGGCGCGACACCATCCTCGCCGCCGGCGCGATCGGCAGTCCCCAGATCCTCCAGCTCTCCGGCATTGGGCCCGGCACGCTGCTCCAGGGCCAGGGTATCCCGGTCGCGCACGAGCTGCCGGTCGGCGACAACCTCCAGGACCATTTGCAGCTACGGATGGCGTTCCGGGTGAAGAACGTGGTGACGCTCAACACGCTGCTCCATTCGTGGTGGGCGAAGGCGAAGATCGCCCTCGAGTACGCGGTATTTCGCACCGGGCCGATGACGATGCCGCCCTCACAACTGGGCGCGTTCGTGAAGTCCGATCCCTCCCAGGCGACGCCCAATCTCGAGTACCATATTCAGCCGATTTCGCTCGAGAAATTCGGCGAGCCGCCGCACCCGTTCCCGGCGTTCACCGCGAGCGCGTGCAACCTGCGGCCGACCTCGCGCGGGCACGTGCGCATCGCCGCGCCCGATCCGCGCGCGCACCCCGCCATCGCGCCGAACTACCTTTGCACGCCCGAGGACCGGAAAGTGGCGGTGGATTCGATCCGGCTCACGCGCCGCATCGTGACCGGCACCGCCGCCCTGACGAAATACGAGCCGGAGGAATTCATGCCGGGACCGCAGTTCCAATCCGACGCCGAGCTCATTAACGCGGCGGGCAACATCGGCACCACCATCTTCCATCCGGTCGGGACGTGCAGGATGGGGCGTGCGGGCGATGCCGCGGCGGTGGTGGACGCGCAGCTTCGCGTGCGCGGCATCGAGCGCCTGCGCGTGATCGATGCCTCGATCATGCCCACCATCACCTCCGGCAACACAAACACGCCCACCGTGATGATCGCCGAGCGCGGCGCGCAGATGATCAAAGACGAAGCATAAGGGAGGGGAACAGTGAAGACGAAACCGGAGTCGAAGCGCCTGGCGCGGCACGGCGCCTTGTGGGTCGCGCTCGTCGTCCTGTGCGCGGGGATGCCCGCGGCGGCACAGCAGTATCCGACGAAACCGGTGCGCATCATGGTCGGCTATACGCCCGGGGGCGGCGTGGACACCACGGCGCGCATCGTTGCGCAGGCGTTGACCGAGCTGTGGGGAGCGCAGGTGCTCGTCGAGAACCGGCCGGGCGCGTCGGGCAACATCGCCACCGAGATCACGGCCAAGGCAGCGCCCGACGGTCACACGCTGGTGTTGTGCAATATCGGCTCGCACGCCATCACGCCGGCGCGATTCAGGGCCAGGCTCACCTACGATCCGATCGGCGATTTCGCGTTCCCGGCGATGATCGGCGGCGTGCCCAACGTCTTCATGGCGCATCCTTCGATGCCGACGCGGAGCCTGAGCGAGTACATCACCTACGCCAAGGCGCATCCGGGCAAAGTGAACTTCGGGTCCTCCGGCGTCGGCGGCTCGCCGCATCTCTCGATCGAGCTCTTGAAGACCCTCACCGGCATCGACATCGTGCACGTGCCGTACAAGGGCGCCGCCGCCGCGCTTGCCGACGTGATGAGCGGGCACATGGAGTCCTCGGTCGGCAATCTCGCGGGCGGGCCGCTGGCGGCGATCAAGGCCCGCCGGGTGCGGGCGCTCGGCGTCACCTCGGCGAAACGCAATGCGCAGGTGCCGGAGGTGCCGACCTTCGCCGAGCAGGGCGTGAAGAACTACGATGTCACCGGCTGGTACGGGCTGTGCACGCAGTCCAGGGTGCAGCAGGCCGTCATCGCCAAGATCAACGCCGACGTGAATCAGCTGCTCGCAGGGCCCGCGTTGAAGAAGCGCCTCGAGGATCAGGGCATTACTTTGAGTCCCACCACGCCCGAGGGCTTCGCCCGGCACGTCAGGGCGGAACAGGAGAAGTGGACGAAGGTCGTGAAGGACTCCAACCTGCCCGGCGAATGAAAAACACCGTCAGCACCTACCCGGAGAACGCCCCGGATCTCGGCTACAAGCCTGTTCCCGACATCTTCAAGCTGCCCCCGGGCGTGAATTTCGGCCCGTGCTCGAGCGTGGCGGTGACGAGGAAGGGCAACGTCCTCGTCTTCAACCGCAGCGCGCACGCGCTGATGGAATTCGACGGCCGTGGCCGCTACCTGCGCTCGCTGGCCGATGGCGTGTTCACGCTCCCGCACGGGCTGCGCGTGGACGCGGAGGACAACATCTGGGCCACCGACACCGGCTCGCATATCGTCGTGAAGATGGACCCGAAGGGCCGCATCCGCATGGTGCTGGGCGTGAAGGGCAACTCGGGCGAATGGCACCCCGCCGGCCACCTGCGCTGCTTCAACGAGCCCAACGACGTCGCGTTCGGGCCGAACGGCGAGATCTACGTCAGCCAGGGCCACGGCAAGGGCGAGTCGCGCGTGTTGAAGTTCGACGCGGACGGCAACTTCGTCAAGACCTGGGGCGGGGAGGGCGCGGCGCCCGGGCAGTTCAACGTGCCCCACTCGATCCTCGCCGACGCGAAGGGCACGCTCTACATTGCCGACCGCTCCAACCAGCGCATCCAGGTGTTCGACGGCGACGGCGCGTTCCTGCGCGAGAAGCGGCACCCCGGCACGCCGTGCGGGCTATGCATGTGCCGCGGCGGAAAGCACATGATGCTCGCGCATGGGCACGCCGGGAAAATCATCGAGCTCGATCTCCAGGGCAATGTCCTCGGCGCGACCGGCGGGCAGGGCAAGGGTCCCAACCGCTACGGCGAAGCACATTTCCTCGCGCTTGACCGCAAGGAAGACATCTACGTCGCCGACACGCTCAACTGGCGGGTGCAGAAGCTCGTCAGGATGAAGTGATCCGGGCAGCGGGGGCCGCGTCGTGCCGGGCTATTTCCGCTACCCCGTTCCGCACCTGCTCGGACGCGTGGCTTACACGGGCAATACCCGTCTTCGCCCCGACGGCGACACGATCCATCTGTTCGATCCCGTGCTGCTGGTCGACGGCAGGGCGATCAAGCCGGTCGACCGCAAATTCACCGTGTGGGTCACCGGCGCAACCCGGCCGAGGATCATCCTGCTCAAAGGCGGTGCGGCCAATCCGTACGTGCCGATTCGATTCGAGGGCGTGGATGCGCCCGAGGAGCATTACCGGGCGACGCCGTTCAAGGTGGATGTCGGCGGACGCACCCGCAAGTTCCCGTTCGACAGGAAAGTGCCTCATGAGGAGCGCTCGCAACCTCAATGGAGCCCGGCGACGCGCTATGCGATCGATGTCCTCGCGACCGCGGGATGGGCCTTGGTTGCGCTCGATCGCGAGGTCACGGATCGTTACCGCCGGGTCCTGGGCTACGTCTACGCGAGCAACCCGCGGGGCAAGCGCGGCACGTTCGTGTCGCTCGAGCTGTTGAAACGCGGGCTCGCGTTTCCGTTCCTGTTCGAATCCTCGCTCGAGCGCATTCCCGTGTTCCTTGCCGCGGCGAGCCAGGCACGCCACAAGCGGCTTGGAGTGTGGAAACGCTATCGGCATCGACCGCTGCCGTTCAGCAGGAGTTGGCCCGCGCCCGCGAAGCACACCGATTCCGAGCCGGACGCCCAGCAGCGCGGACCGCTCTGCCTGCCCGTCGCCTTTCGGCGCGTGGTGGACGTGCGCCAGCTGAAGGGATTGAGCCTGAAGTTTGCGCTGCGAAAGTACGACGCGATACGCTTTTCAACCGGCGATGTCCTTCCGGGCGACTGCTACGTCGAGATCCCGGTAGACGACCTCATCTGGGCGCCCCATCAGTACGCCTGACGTTCCCGCCCGTGCCGTCGCTTTGTCACCGCCCGTCATGGGACGCGATGGCGACGACGGCGGGGCGGGTCGAGCGATTGCTCCAGGCGTGGTGGGTGCCGCGGACGGACGCTGCGTCCGGATTATTTACGCCGCGAAGAGGAGATCCTGCTCCGCGAAGTTCAAATTAAAAGTCTCGTCGAAGACGTTGATATCGGCGACCGGCGCAGTTCCGCTAAAGCCAGCAAGCGGTCCAATCGTAACGCTATCTGATAAGTGCGGGTCATCCCCGAATGGGTTGGGAATAGTTATGTCATATCCGAGCTCGACTGAGAACACGCTCACAGCGACTCCAATATTGAAGCCAAGATCGGTTTCGTTGTGCAATGTCGCTGCCGGATCCACCGCGAACTCAAACTCCACAAGCCCATCGCCATCTCCCCCCGAAAGCAGGGAGTCTTTCTGTGATGCATCGCTGATCAGCAGGCTGTCGCCAATGGTAAAGGGCTGAATCGAACCATCCTCGAACACGAGGAAACCGGAGAGCCCGCCCAGATCCATTTCGAATTGCTGGAGGAAGTTGAGTCCGCCGATTACGTCCACGTCAAGCAAATCGATGTCCGCAAAAAACGGTCCGGCCGTGAGATCGAGCGGATGGAGAGGATTGACCGGGAGGCCCAGCAACCGCGTAAGAAGCTGGTCCATGTCAATAACGAGCTCCAGGAAATTGTTGCTCGACCCGGAAGCAATGACCGGTTCCGGAGGGAAATCCCCGTCCGTCGTGATATCCGGCCAGTCGAAGTTGACCGAGAAAGCGTCCAGCGGTGCAGGGAATTCGATGGTTCCCGATAGGGTATCGCTGTCCAGATCAAGAACGTTGAGGCTGCCCGGTCCGATATCGACATTGACGTCGACCTGTTCGTTGATGCCGCCCAGATCCAGCGTCTGATCTCCCGGGATTATGTCCAGGGGATCAAAGTCAATGCTGCCGAAGTCGATATTGACACCGGCAAAGGCGTGCAGAAAGACGTCCCAAACGAAATCCAGCATGTAGGATCCCGACGGACCTTCGGTGCTGAAGGAGGCGCCGGTGAGCATGGCGCTGGTATCGATCAGGAGTTGATCGGTCGTCTTGTTGTAATTGGTCTCGACGGTGACATCGTATTCCGCCGAGGCATCGATTTCGCCCCCCTCGAAGGTCAGGGTCGATTCGAAACCAAGCGTGATGTGGCCATCGATGCCCGCAAAAAACGTCGTTCCCACGTCTTCGTCAAAAGGCCCTGTGTCAAGGCCCACGAACCGGTCGTCTACGAAAACGAATTCATCGCCGGTGCTCCAGATGCTCTGGTCCGTGGCGGCGAACACAACAGGGGTCGTCGTGGTGTTGTACTCGTAGATGATTTCGATCGTTTCCGTCGCGGTTTCCTCGTCGCCGTTCGACGTTTCCTTCGAGACTGCCGTAAAGGTCAGGTCAAAGTCAGTGTCTGTGTTAAGCGGGAGCGTCAGCAGGTATTCCTGCACGATCTGGTCCGGCTCGGCGCCCGGATTCAGCGATAACGGCGCGAGTGTTACACCGACCGGGAGGTCAAGGTTGTTGGTCAGGATGCGGTCGATGAACTCGGAACTGTCGGCATCGGTTTGCGTGGCGGTAACGATCAGGCGGATCTCGTTGACTGCGATTCCCGCGAGGACCTGGATATCCAGGTCCGGGACGTCCGCCACCGCCTCGATCGCGACGGTGACCGCGGCGAAGTCGGTGCCTCCGTTGTTATCGAAGATGCAATACTCAAACGTGTCCTCGCCGGAGAAATCCAGGTCCGGCGTATAGAGAATCCTGTCGGGATCGCCGCCGACTCCTTGAATGATCTCAACAGTCCCATGCGAGCCTTGATGGACCTCGGTGATGTCCAGCGTGTCGCCGTCGGCATCGGTGTCGTTGGCGAGCACGTCGAACAGCACCCCCTCCGGAACCTTGGAGGGGTCGTCGAGCCCCGACTGCCCGTCCTCGAAAATATCAAAGTCGTCATTTACCGCGTCGGGCGCTGCCGGGGCGGTTACCGTCATCTTGGAACCGCTGCTGGTCGTCCGCGCCCCGAACTGCATATGCGCGATGTCGTCGAGCGTGAGACCGCCTGTTGCTTCGAGGGTGAAGGTAACCGGTCCGTCGACATCGTCCTTGCCGACCCCCGGGGTTCCAAATTTGATCCCGACGTCGAATCCGTCTTTGACGGCCCCCTTCATGTTGGCGCCGTGCCCGAGATCCAGGACAGAGTTCGGGTCAATCTTGGTGTCGGTGATCTCCGAGTCCGCCTGCGATACGGTCAAGCCGTCTAGGGCCGAATCCTTCACATTGAAGAAGAGTCCGCGGAGATCGGCGCTCTTGCCGGACGTCTCGAGCACCTGGACGACGAAGATGAGCTTGCCGTCTTCCTCTGTGACTTTGACCTCGACGCCCGCTCCGCCATGCGGATCGGGAATGGTGAAGGTGATGCTGCGGACGCAATGAGACATGCTGACCCCCTGTTCAGGAAACGATTTCTTGTTATTAATGGACACCCGGCAAATCCGGGGTGTCTCCAGTTAGCACTGATTGTTGTCACCATCCGCGGAATACCGATAGATTTCCGTTCCGGCGGACGATGCGTGCCTCTGCTGGGCACGAAGCTCAGTGCAGTTAGTGTACCAATTTGTTATTGCGCGGCAATGGGAGGAACCACCTAGGACACCAAGTGGCCGCGTCTGAGGCCTTACCGTCACGGTCGCGGGGTGAGCAGGAACGGGACGCGAGACGAGTGTTTAAATTTTTGTTACACCAGCGGTTTCTGTCACATCGAATTGACTACAGTGTAGTCAGGGTTATTCTCACCGCATACTTGCCTCGTCACCGCCCGTCGTGGGATGCGATGGCGACGACGGCGGGGCGGGTCGAGCGGTTCGACCAGGCGTGATTTGTGCCGCGCTGGATCACGATCTCCCCGGCCTTGAGCTTCACCTCCTGCGCGTCGAGTACCAGCACGATCTCGCCTTCCAGCACGATGCAGAAATCGAGGGTGCGTGTCTCTTGCATGTAGGGATGGGGCGCGAGCGGAGAGTAGGTGGAGGCGGCGGGCGAGCCCATCGCCCGGAAGTACGCCTGGACCTGCGATGCGCCGACCTTGCCTTTCCAGCTGTCGTCGGGCGGGAACGTCTCGACGCGGCAGACGGAGCCGCGCGCCGGCGGCTCGAGCACGTGCGGCAGGTGCAGCGTCTCGTGCACGATCCTGGCCGGATGGCTGTCGGTGACCCACAGCCGCGCGCAGGCATAGCCCGGCCGCGCCGGGTCGGTGCGCACTTCGGGCGCCGGCCCGTCGCCGACCAGAGAGGATCTTCCCGGCTCGCGGTCGATGGTGACGATCCGCCGCACGGGCTTCACGCCGGCGGGCAGTTTCGGCGTGGCGCGCAGCGGCGCGTCCTTTCCCTGCGCGAGCCCCTGCGGCCCGTCCACGAAGCGCGCCGCGATCATGTCGAAAGCCATCCTGGCGCCCTTCGGCATCACCCACTGGTGCCAGGCGCCGACCTGGATCACAACATCGCCCGGTTTCATCACGAGCTTGCGGTCGTCCAGGATCAGCTCCCGCTCGCCCGCGAGCATGATGCCGTAGTCCACGGTCTCGGTCTTGTGCATTGCCGACGAGTAGGCGTTATTGCCGCCGCGGTCCCATGTCCCGCGGCTCGCGGGCCGCGGCTTCGGCGAATGCGCCGCAACCGCGCTCTTGTCTCTTGCCGGGTCGTAGTCCGTCGGCCGCGCGCGCGACTCGACGACGCGGAAATGTCCGCCCTCGGGAGGGCCCGCAAACGCGTATTCGAGCTTCCCGTCGTCGGTGTCGCCTGTAATGGGCGCAGGGGTCTCCACCCACACCCAGAGATCGGTGTGGCCGCGCCCGGCGCCCATCGACGCTTCATGCGCGTTCGGCGCCGGCCCGTCCCATACCACCTTCGAGCGGCCGCGCGCATCGTTGCCGGTCACCACGCGGCGGATTGGCGTCAGAGGCATGTGAACTCCACGGGCGTGCCCTGCCCGTCGGTCGGGCTGTGCCCGAGCCCGATGACGCCGTTGGCGCGCAGCATCAGTTCCTCGCGGCGCAGCACCACTTCCTCCGCCTCCCCGGTGAACTGCACCCACGTGCCGTTCGAGCTGTGGTCGGCGAGCACGAACTTGTCGCGCCGGCGCTCTATGAGCGCGTGCTGCCGGGAAGCCTTGCGGTCGCCCACAACGATGTCGCAGCCGCCGTCGCGGCCGATGGAAAACTCGCCGGGCCCTTCGAAGCGCCACTCACGGCCCTCGTACCGGAGCACGAGGCGCGCGACGCGGGATTGATCGGTCCGGGTGCCGAGCGCGGTGAGCTCCTCGGTGTCCTCCTCCCACAGGAACTCGAAAATCGCCACCGCTTTTTCCTTCCCCTTGACCGACACGCGGTGGAGCTGGCGCGCGCGCGCGACGAGCGCGGCAGATAGCGTCGCGACAGTGTCCGCAGTGGTGATGATCTGCCCGACCTTCGCGACGCCTGCGACGCGCGCGGCGAGATTCACCGCGTCGCCGTACAGATCGCCGCCCTTCTCGAGCACCGGCCCGAAATGGCAGCCGATATGGATGCCGAGGCCGGGCTGGCCGGGCTCGCGCTGCTCCTCGGTTTTCTCCTGCATCAGGCGTGCGGCGCGCAGGGCGGCGTCGGCGGTCTCGAACACGCACATCGCGCCGTCGCCCGTGTTCTTGATGACCCAACCCCCGCAATCCACGCATACCCGGGCGAGCACGGACAGCAAGCGGTCCACGACCGCCAGCGCCCGCTCGTCGCCAAGGGTTTCGTAGAGGTGGGTGCTGCCGCTCAGGTCCACGAACAGGACCGCGCGGGTGGTCGAGGTGGGTGTCATGTCGCAGGGCCGATCGTGGAATTCCAGTATAGGACAATGCGGGGCCCCGGCCGCTGGAGAAACCGGCCTCGCCGCGGATTGACAGGCTTTCGCGGCGGCGCCTAGTATCGCGTTCGCCGCAGCCTCGCGCTCTTGACGGGGTCCGGTGCGCTGTAATCGTAGTGAAACGGGGGAGGCATACCACTTGCGACCCATGCTCCCGATGCGCTGGGCGTTCCTCCTGCTCGCATACCCTCTCGCCGCTGCGGCAGCGGACCCCGCCCCGACCCTGACCCTGCTCGAAGGCCCGGCGGGGCTCGTGCGCGGCGTGGCGCGTTTCGCGCTGGCGGAGGGGGCGCGCATGCAGTCCGGAGATATCATCGAGGTGGGCGACAAGGGGCTCGCGGAGATCGAGTATCCGGACGGCGCCGCGATCGCGCTGGGCGCGGGGACGCGCGTGATCGCCGTCTCCATGCCGCGCGGTAAATCCGCAGCCGGCGATTACTACGTGATGCAGGGCGCGCTGAAGGTTGCGGGCGTGAGCAAGGTCGCGCGCCTGCGCATCCTGACTCCCCTGTTCACATTGAGTCCGGTGGAAGGTGTGTCCGTGATGGTCGTGAGCGCCGGCGCGGGTTCGATATTCATCGAGAGCGGGACGGCGCGCCTCGCCGCGGGGCCCGCGAGCCAGAGTCTCAAGAGCGGCGAGTTCTTTGTGGGCAAGATCGGGCTGAAGGGCGCCATCGCGCAGCGGCCGTCGAAGGAGTTCATCGACGCGCTGCCGAAGGCCTTCCTCGACCCGTTGCCTTCGCGCATGGCGCGCTACAAGGAACGCGAGGTGCAGCCGAGGCGAGTCGAGGACGTGAGCTACGCCGACGTCGAGGCGTGGCTGAAGGCGCCGCCCGCGATCCGCCGCCCGCTGGTGGCCCGTTTCGAGCCGCGTGCGTCCGACCCGAAGTTTCGCGCGGGCCTGGAGGCGAACCTGCGGTTCCACCCGGAATGGGACCCGATCCTCTACCCGGAGAAGTATCTTCCCGAGGAGCCGGCGGCGGAGGCGGCGGGCGCCAAGCCCGCCGCCACGAAGTAACGGAGTACAGTTTGCGAGGAGGGCCGTCATGAAGCTGATCGTCAAATTCAACCTGGTGTTCATCGTGGTGTTCCTGCTCGGGCTCGGTGCGGCGGGCTATATCTCGAACGAGCTCCTGCAGAGGAACGCGCGCGAGGAGATCGTGCTCAACGCGCGCCTCGTGATGGAGTCGGCGCTCGCTGCGCGTGCCTACACCTCGACCCAGGTCGGGCCGCTCCTGCAGACGCAGTTGAAGTACAAATTCCTGCCGCAGTCGGTGCCCGCGTACTCGGCCAACGAGATCTTCGACGTCGTGCGCAAGACCTTCCCCGAGTACGCCTACAAGGAGGCGGTGTTGAATCCCACCAATCCGCGCAACCGCGCCGCCGACTGGGAGGCCGACATCGTCCACCAGTTCCGCAACGCGTCGGACCGGCCGGAACTGGTCGGCGAACGCGACACGCCGACCGGGAAGTCGTTCTACATCGCGCGCCCGATGCAGATCAAGGCGGAGGCCTGCCTCTACTGCCACTCGACCGTGGATACCGCGCCCAAGACGCTGGTCGAGAAGTACGGCCCCGCCAACGGCTTCGGCTGGAAGATGAACGAGGTCATCGGCGCGCAGATCGTGTCGGTGCCGACCGAGGTTCCGATCGCGCGCGCCCACCGGGCATTCCAGACCTTCATGGTGTCGCTCACGGTGGTGTTCGTCTTCATCTTCATCGCGCTCAACTTCATGCTGTGGTACATGGTGATCCGCCCGGTGACGCGGCTCTCGAGGCTTGCCGACCAGGTGAGCCAGGGAGAGAATATGGACGCTCCCGACTTCGAGGTGAAGAGCGGCGACGAGATCGGCGTGCTCACCCAGTCGTTCAACCGCATGAAGAAGAGCCTGGTGCAGGCGATGAAGATGCTCGAGGGCTGACCGCCTCGACCACTTGAACCGGATGGCGACATCTCCCCTGTCGATGAACGGCCCGCGGCAACTCGGCAAGTACGCGGTTTCCGAGGTGCTGGGCAAGGGCGCGATGGGGGTGGTCTACAAGGGCTTCGACCCGCACATCCGCCGCGCCGTCGCGCTGAAGACCATCCGCAGGGAACTGGTCGACGACGACCAGGCCGCGACGCTCCTCGCGCGCTTCCAGAACGAGGCGCAGGCGGCCGGGCGGCTCTCGCATCCCGGCATCGTCGCCGTCTTTGAGTGGGGCGAGGCGGGCGAGCTCGTCTTTCTCGCCATGGAGTACGTGCAGGGCAACAGCCTGCGCGAGTACTTCAATCGCGGCACGCGTTTCGAAGTTCGCGATGCCGTCAGCATCATGGCGCAGCTGCTCGACGCCCTGCATTACGCGCACGAGCAGGGCGTCTGGCACCGCGACATCAAGCCGGCGAACCTCATCATCATGAACAACGGCAAGCTGAAGATCGCGGACTTCGGCATCGCGCGCATCGATACCTCGAATCTCACCCAGGCCGGCGCCGTTCTCGGCACGCCCGGCTACATGGCGCCGGAGCAGTACAGCGGCGACACCGTCGATTGGCGCGCCGACATCTTCTCGGCCGGCGTGGTGCTCTACCAGTTGCTGACGGGTGTGCGCCCCTTCATCGGCAATCCCGAGGCGCTCGCCTACAAGGTCTGCCACGAGCAGCCCGCGCTGCCGTCGGAGGCCGACCCCGGGCGCTGCACGACCCAGTTCGATGCCGTGGCGGCAAAAGCGCTCGCCAAGAGCCCGGCGGAGCGCTACCAGAATGCGCAGGCCTTCCGCGACGCGATTCTGGCGAGCTTTGCGCAGCCGGTCAGTCCCGCAGTGTCGGAGGAGACGATCATGAACGAACCGATTCCGCACAAGGACCCGCAGGACCTTTCGCACCCCTCCCTGCAGCCGCAGTCGTCTCTGCCGCCGTCGCTGCCTTCCGGATCGTCGCCCGGCGCCTCGAGTACCGCCGCGACGACGGTCCCGCCGCCCGGATGGGACGCCGCGGTGCTGAAACAGATCGAGCAGCAGCTTGCGCGCCTCCTCGGTCCGGTCTCGAAGGTCCTGGTCAGGCGCGGCGCGACCGTCACCACCGATATCAACCGGCTCTACCGCCTGCTCTCCGAGAATCTGACGAAGCCGGAGGAGCGCTCGGCGTTCCTTGCGGGACGCGAGAAGCTCCGGGGTCTCGCGCCGCGCGAAGCCGAGATGACCGCCGCGCAGGAACGGACGCCGTCGACCGGTCTGACCGTGCAGCTCACGCCCGGCGCGATCGAGGAGGCGACGCGCAAGCTGTCCGCCTACCTGGGACCGATCGCGAAGGTTGTCGCGAAGCAGGCGGCGGCGCAGGCGTCGAGCCGCAGTCACTTCCATCAACTGCTCGCCGAGAAGCTCACCGATCCCAAGGAGCGCGCCAGGTTCCTCAAGGACGTCGGCGCCGGATAAGGGGGGACCCGGGCGCGTTACGGGAGGGCACGGGTATGAGCGCAAGCACGCCGAAAACCGCATCTACGAGCGTGATGGGCGGGTGGCGGGTTTTCCCGGCAACGACTGGCAGAAGACCTGGGGCGCTTTCCGCGCCCGGGAGATGACGAGGTGATGTCAAATCACCTCGTCGCGTGTTCGATCCGTTAGCACCAACTCAAAGGAGAAAGCCATGGCGACATTTATCAGCCTCGTCAATTTCACCGATCAGGGCATACGCGGCGTGAAGGACTCGCCGAAGCGGGCGGAGGCCTTCAAGGCGACGGCGAAGAAGCTGGGCGTGACGGTCAAGGAACTCTTCTGGACCGTGGGCCGCTATGACGTAGTCGTTGTTATGGAGGGCGATGACGAGGCCGTCACGTCCACGCTGCTGAAGGTCGGCTCGCTCGGGAACGTGCGCAGCGAGACGCTGCGTGCGTTCTCGGCGGCGGATATGGGCCGGATCCTCTCCAATGTCTGATCGTCACCCGTAATCGTCACCGGGTTTCGCCGCGCCCACGTGAAGTACGAGCTCTACTACTGGCCCCACATCCAGGGGCGCGGCGAATTCATCCGGCTCGCGCTGGAGGAAGGCGCCGCCGACTACGTGGACGTCGGTCGGCTTCCCGAGAGCGAAGGGGGAGGCCGGCCGGCGGTCGCGCGCATGGTGGAAAGCGCCGCCGGGGGGCGCACGCCGTTCGCGCCGCCCATCCTCAAGGCGGGAAAGCTCCTGCTCTCGCAGACCGCCAACATCCTCTATTACCTCGGACCCAGGCTGAAGCTCGCGCCGAAAGATGTGGCGGCGCAGCTGTGGGCACACGGGCTCCAGCTCACCCTCGCCGATCTCGTGGTGGAGGCGCACGACACGCATCATCCGATCGCGAAGAGCCTCTATTACGAGGACCAGAAACCGGAGGCGCTGCGGCGGGCGGCAGATTTCAGGGCGCTGCGGCTGCCGAAATTCCTGGGCTATTTCGAGCGCGTGCTCGCGGCCAATCCCGGGGGCGACCGGTATCTGATCGGGAAGTCGCTGACCTACGTCGACCTCTCGATGTTCCAGATCATCTGCGGCCTGAGCTACGCGTTCCCGAGAACGATGGACACCATGCTGCGCATGCACCCGCGGCTCGCCGCTTTGTATCGGGGGGTGGAGAAACGCCCGCGCGTCGCCGCCTATCTCGCGTCGAGCCGGCGCATCCCGTTCAACGAGCGCGGGATTTTCCGCCACTATCCGGAACTTGACGGAGCATGAGGCGCGCCCCGAATTTTTCGGGGATGTGACCCCCGGCGGCGCGCAGGGCGGCCGACACCACGGTATCGAAATCGGCGACGGCCAATCGGAGGCCGCTACCCCGGGCGGAGCGAGACTTCCGGCGCCGATCCGTGTATGATGCGGCACTCCAACAACGACACCCGATCCGCTCGCCGTCGATTCCCCTCGCAGCAGTTGCCGGAATCCCCGCGGTCGCGACCAGGAGACAATGCGTTGAGATGCCATCATTGCGGTAAGCTGACCGACGTGCGCACCGCCGGCAGGGGCGAGGAGTTCCTGCACCGCTGCCGGCATTGCCACGGCTATCACAAGTTCACCAGCGTGGGGCATCACGGTTCCGGCGCCATCCATTACCGCGTTACCAAGGTCGCCGCGCCCGCGCGCGAGGAAAAAAACGCCGCAGTCATCTAGGCCCGCGCGCGCTATACTTCTACTCGGCGGCCACGGCGCCGTCATCCAGTCACGTTTCCTCTGCCTCTATCGTTACTATCCCTACGACTACCTCTACCGGAGATCGCTATGCCTGTCGGAACAGTGAAGTGGTTCAATAAGGTGAAGGGTTTTGGGTTCATCCAGCCGGATGACGGCTCGAAGGACGTTTTCGTGCATATCTCTGCCGTCGAGCGCGCCGGCCTCGGCACGCTTGCTGAAGGGCAGAAAGTCCAGTTCGAACTCTCTCGCGGCAAGGACGGCAAGACATCGGCCGACAACCTGAAGTCGGTCTGACCTCCCACCACCCCGTCACTCCGTGACACCCCTCCTCAGACAGGAGGGGAGAATGTCGCGATACTCCCCTCCTTTTCAAGGAGGGGTGGATGCGAAGCAGACGGGGTGGTTACCGCCCCCGCGCAGGAGGGGAGGACGCGCGGCGGATGGCTTTCCACAGCCGGGCGGGCGTCAGCGGCATGTCGAGATGCCGGATGCCGAGCGGACGCAGCGCATCCAGGGCGGCATTGACCAGCGCAGGCAGCGAGCCGGTGCAGCCGGCCTCGCCCACGCCCTTCGCGCCGAGCGCGTTGTTGGGCGTGGGCACGGAGTGGTCGTACACCCCGAACTCGCGCATCCAGCCCGCACGCGGCATGACGTAGTCGAGGAAGCTCCCGGTCAGGAGCTGCGCCGTGGCGGCATCGTAGACGGCGTGCTCGCCAAAGGCCTGCCCCGCTCCCTGCACGACGCCGCCGTGCACCTGGCCTTCGACGAGCGCGTGATTGATCACGTTGCCCAGATCGTCCACCGCGGTGTAGCGCTCGATGCTCGTGGCGCCGGTCTCGGGGTCGATCTCGACCTCGGCGATGTGGCACCCGTTGGGATAGGTGGCGCCGAACGTGCCTTCGGCGGTCATGTCGAGCGGATGCGGTCGCGGTCCGGCCAGCACGCGCGCGAGCTCGATGAAGCCGAGCGAGCGCCGGCCGGCGCGGAATTTTCCGTTGGAATAGACGAGCGCGCTCTCCGGCACCTTCAGCCGGGCGGCGGCATGGGGACGCGCCCGCTCGATCAACTTCTCGCCGAGCACGCGGAACGCGCTGCCGGTGCCGAGCACCCCGCGCGATCCACCGGTTGAATTGCCGATCAGGTCGATGGCGGGCGGGATGGGCCGAAAGCGGACGCAGCGCGTGTCGATGCCGAGCGTCCCGGCGACGATTTCCGGGAACACCGTTTCGTGCCCCTGGCCCGAGGACTGCGTGAGTGCGGAAAGCGTCATGGCGCCGTTGCGGTCGAACTCGACCGCCACCTGGTCCTTGGGCACTGCGCCCGCGCCGCCCGCTTCGAGGTAGGTCGCGATGCCGATGCCGCGAAGCTTGCCGGCGCGCTGCGCTTGCGCACGCCGCGCCGGGAATCCTGACCAGCCGGCGCGCTTTAGCGCATCGTCCATCACGCCTTCGAAATCGCCGGAATCGTAGGTGCCGGCATTCGGCGTCTTGTACGGCATCGCTGCCTTCGGAATCAGGTTCTTCCGCCGCAGCGCGACAGGGTCGAAGCCGTGCTCGGTCGCCGCGTAATCCACCAGCCGCTCGATCGCGTAGGCGATGTCGGGGCGTCCGGCGCCGCGGTACGCGGACACCGGCACGGTGTTGGTGTAGGCGAGCCGCGTGCGCGCGTAGAGAGCCGGAACGCGATAGACGCCGCCCATGGTGATGGTGAGATTGCGCGTGGCGATGAACGTCCCGAAGGTCCCGCCGTAGGCTCCCAGATCGGCGCGGTCGTCGAAGCGGATCGCGAGGAATTTTCCGTCCGCATCGAGCGCGAGCTCGCCGGTCAACGAAATGGCGCGGCCGTGGAAATCGCTCATGAAGACCTCGCTCCGCGTCCCCACCCATTTCACCGGGCGCCCGAGTTTGCGCGCCGCGATCATCGCCGCGAAGTACTCGGGATAGGCCGCGCCATGCACGCCGAAGCTTCCCCCGACGTCCTGGGCGACGAGGGCGAGGCCCTCCGGCGCGAGCCCGGTGACCTGCAGCATCTGGCCGCGCATGCTGCTGACGCCCTGCATTGGCACGTGAATGGTGTAGCGCCCGCTCGCCGGGTCGAACGCCACCAGGCAGGCGCGCGGCTCGAGCATGTTGCCGACAAGGCGCTGGCTTTCCATGGTGACCTTGCTCACGTGGCGTGCCCCCGCGAACGCAGCCGCGACCGCCTGCTCGTCGCCGGACTCGTATTCGAAGGCGAGATTGCCCGGCACGTCGTCGTGAAGCTGCGGAGCGCCCGGCCGCACCGCAGCGTCGAAGCTCGCCACTGCGGGAAGGTCCCGGTACTCGATGTCGATCTGCTCCCGCGCATCCTCGGCAAGCGCCGCGCTGTCGGCGACGACCATCGCGACCGCCTCGCCGACAAAGCGCACCCGCCCCATGGCGAGCACCGGGTGATGGGGCTTCTTCACCTGCTGGCCGCCCTTGCCGGGGTAGGTGACGATGTTGGGCAGCGACTTGAATCCCGCCGCGCGCGCGTCCTCTCCGGTGAGCACTGCCCGTACGCCGGGCGCGGCGAGCGCCCGGCTGGCGTCGAAGCGGACGATTTCCGCGTGCGCGCGGTCAGCCCTCAGGAACGCCGCGTGCAGCTGCCTTTCGAGATCCCAGTCGGAAGTGAAGCGGCCTGCTCCGGTCACGAGGCGTATGTCTTCTCTGCGTATCATGGAAACTTCCAATTCGTGGACTGGCCCGGATTTTCGCATAGTCTAGTAAACTCGCCACTCCACGTGCGGAGTCGGACAGGGGGGATGCGATGAAGATTCTGTTCTTCAATGACTTCAGGCTCGGCGTGCTGAGAGGCGACACCGTGGTCGATGTATCGAAGCTGGTCGCGGACATCCCGCACACCGGGCCGCAGGACCTCATCAGCGGGCTCATCGAGCGCTTCGCGAAGGTCAAGGCCAGATTGGAAAGGGCGGCGGCCTCCGGCAAGGGCGTGCCGCTCGCGAAAGTCAGGATCCGCCCGCCGCTGCCGCGCCCGCACAACCTCGACTGCATGGCGGTGAACTACATGGAGGACGGCACCCGCACCGAGCCCGCGCCGATCAATGCGTTCCACAAGTCCCCGAGCGGCGTCATCGGCGACGGCGACACCATGGCGCTGCCCGACGTTCCCGCCACCATCTTCGAGGGCGAGGCGGAGATGGCGCTTGTCATCGGCAAGCGCGCCACGCGCGTCAAGGCGGCGGACGCCATGAAGCACGTATTCGGTTATCTCAACTTCATCGACGGTTCCGCGCGCGGCCTGCCCCCGGCCGGCAACACGTTCTACCAGATGAAGTCGCGCGACACCTTTGCGCCGATGGGGCCTTACATCGTCACCGCCGACGAGATCCGCGATCCCCACAACCTCCAGATACGGCTGTGGGTCAACGGGGTGCTCAAGCAGAATTTCAACACCAGCGACATGGCGCACAAGATCCCGCGCTGTATCGAGTGGGTGACCTCCATCCACACGCTGGAGCCCGGCGACGTCATCGCCACCGGGACCAACCACCGCGGGCTGTCGGCGTTCCAGGACGGTGACAGGATCGAGCTCGAGACCGAAGGCCTGGGCCGACTGCACATCAAGGTGCGCGACGATCTCAAGCGCACCTGGGCGCGGGAGACGCGGCTCGATCGCCAGGAGAAGAAGCTGGAAGGCCAGACGCCGCAGCTGACAGGCAAGTATGCGCAGGTAGCAAAGGGCTGAGGGCTGAGGGGAGGGAGGACGACGGTGTCGGACCGAGGACTGTGGATATCGTGGTATGGGTTGCCTGAAAGCGGGCGCGACGCGTACCTCGCGTGGCTGCATCGCAAGTTCATACCGCGGATGCTCAAGAAACCGGGTGTGCTCTGGGGCGCGCATTACACATCCCAGGCACAGCCCGTGCACTCCGGCGGCGCACCTCGCCTGCGCCACACCGACGACCCGTCGGTACCCACCGGCAATGGTTACATCCTGATCTTCGGCGGCGCCTCCGCGCACGCATTCGCCAATCTCACTTCGCGCAAACTCGAGCGGGAGCTGACGCCGGAAGACCGCAGGATGCTCGCGCTGCGCGTCGGCGAGCGCGTCAACGTCGTGACCGAGGAAGACCGCGCGGCCGGTCCGGCGGCGAAGCGGCGTGAAGGCAAGTACACGCTTGCCCCGTGCATCCAGCTCGGCAGCTTCAATGCCGGCTCCGCGGATGAGGACGAGATCCTCGACTGGTACGCCAATTGGCGCCTGCCCTCGATGTCGAAGCTGCCCGGGTGCCTCGGCATCCGCAAATTGAACTCGGTGTCGGGCTGGGCCAAACATGCCGTGCTCTACGAGTTCGAGTCGTTGGCGGCCCGCGACGAGCATTTTCCGTTTCACGAGAACGCGCGTCCCGAAATGGCGGCGTGGACCGATGCGCTGGTGCGGAAGCTGATCCACGCGCCAGGCTCGCCCAACGTGGCCACCCGCCTGTGGCCACCGGTGAAGGCGGCCGCGCGGAAGAAATCAAAGCGTTAACGACACATACGTCAGGAGCCGCCATGATTCTCGAAGTCGCCATCTTGCACATCAAGCCGGAGGAAATCGCGAAGTTCGAGGCCGTTTTTCCGAAGGTCGAACCCATCTTCCGCAGCGTCAAGGGCTACATCTCGCACGAGCTGCAGCGCTGCGTGGAAACCAAGGGGCGCTATCACTTTCTGATCCGCTGGGAGACCATCGAGTCGCACACCGTCAACTTCCGGCAGTCGCCGAAGTTCCAGGAGTTCCGCGCGCTGGTCGGGGGCTTCTTCGCCCAGCCGCCGGTCGCCGAGCATTTCGAGCGCGTCACCGACAGCAAGCTGTAGCACCAACCCTCCCCTTCAGGGGGAGGAAAACTTTGGATACCCTCCCCCTCAGGGTGGCGAGGCGGGGTTTCGAGGAGCATGTCTCCGAGCCGCCGAGCGCCCAACCCGATGCAGCGGGTTGGGACGGGCGGGATAGTATAGGAGTGGTTCTCATGGATCCGTTCGTACGCGATCTCACGCCGCTGGCGGAGCGGGCGGCTGCGTTCCTGAAGCAGCGCAAGGAGACCGTCGCCGTCGCCGAGTCGTCCTCCGCCGGCCTCATCTCGGCGGCGCTGCTCGCAGTCCCGGGCGCATCCGCCTATTTCATCGGGGGCGGCGTGCTCTACACGCGCCAGTCCATACTTGCGCTGAGCGGCGCGGGAGAGGCGATCTTCGCCGGCATGCGCGGAGCGACCGAGCCGTGGGCGCTGCTCATCGCGCGCACCCAGCGCGAGCGCTGCTCGGCGACGTGGGGCGTGGGCGAGAGCGGCGCGGCCGGGCCCACCGGCAACCGCTACGGCGATCCCCCGGGGCACAGCTGCCTTGCCGTGACCGGGCCGGCGGAGCGTACTCTTACATTGAAGACCGGCAGCAGCGATCGCTACGCCAACATGCATGCGTTCGCCGCGGCGGGGCTCAAACTCTTCGTGGATATCCTTGAAGAGCGTAGATGAAGCGGGGGTTTCCCCTCCTGCCCGAGGACGGGTGACTACGAAGTAGTCGGGGTGGTGGGAGTGAAAAGGTAGAGGAATAAATATGTCAATGCAGGTACGACGCGTGGTCACGGGCCACGACAGGAACGGAAGAGCGGTGGTCGTTTCGGACGGCCCGGCACCGGTCCACAGCAATCCGCTGCGCCCTGGCCAGCGCTCGCACGAAATCTGGAAATCGAACG
>Ga0210102_1000089_pt1 | contig 26281 bp, 25 predicted proteins | sample RushOxbow_ThreeS_4_FD_185563 | JGI IMG/M metagenome (GOLD analysis project Ga0210102, IMG submission 185563) | Wetland microbial communities from San Francisco Bay, California, USA, that impact long-term carbon sequestration -... | ecosystem: Environmental > Aquatic > Marine > Wetlands ...
CAACCGCCATGCCTGTAGGTCGAGTCACCGTGCGGCGCGGCGCGGAAAGCGGGCAGCGACTCGGCGCGTTCGGACAGCGCGACCAATTGTGGAAATCCTGCCGCGGGAACCACCTCGGGAACCATTCGCTGGGTGAAGTGCCATGCCACGGCGGTGGCGATTGCGGCCTGGTCGATGGTGGCAGCGTCCGTTGACGTCGGGCTGTGCCTCAGCTCTGCTTCGAGTTCCGAGTACGCGGCCAGCGCCTGGCTCGTGACGCGCTCGAGCCACGGCTCGTGAATCTTCTGCGACGGGCGGAGGTCGCGTTCGTAGACGATTTGGACGCTCTTTTCGGTCGCAGCCAATGCCAGGCCGATGATCCTCAGGGCAGGGAGCAGCTCGGGCAAAGCCCGCGGCATCAGCGTTCTAGGCCGCGCCATCGCTTCGGCGTATTCGAGCATGAGCGTGGAGTCCATCAGCACCGTTCCATCGTCGGTGATCAGGGTCGGAGCTTTGACGACCGGGTTGATCTTCTGGAATTGCGCAAAGGTCCGGAAGACCGAGAGGGACTGATGCTCGAATCGCAGCCCGAGCAGCTGCAGCGAGATGGCGACGCGCCGCACGTAGGGAGAATCGAGCATGCCGATGAGCTTCATCGCGGGTTCCTTCTGCGGCCTACGTTTCCGGGCGATCGCGCAAGTGGCAGCGCCGCGCAGCTAGGCGTTGACCAGGATCTCGCTTGCGTCGACATCGTCAAAGCCGAAGATCGATACAGGATAGAGGATGCACAGCATCACCGTGGGGAAAACAGGGCGCAAGAGCGCGACTGTCGGCCTGCAGCGACTTCCTGCCTTCTTCGGGCTCGTTTGCGGTTACCCATGCGGATGCCAAAGCGTTGCTGCATGTCGCGCGTTCGCCTTGGGCGGGGCTCAGGAGGCAGTTTAGGCATCCGGGATGAGGCGTTTGCCCAGGCTCACCGTCTTGTCTTGCGCATACCCCAGATGCTCATAAAACGAGACGACCGCCGCATTGGATGCGCGAACTTGCACGTTCAGCTTTGGGCAGCCCATGACCGTCAGCTCGTGCTCGACCCGTTGCATGAGCGCTCGACCGAAGCCGCGCCCTCTGCATCTCGGCGCGACGGCCAGGTAGTTCACCCAGCCTCGATGCCCATCGAACCCCGCCATCGCGCTAGCCACAAGGTCACCTTCAAGCAAGCCGACGAGAAACATTTCGCGCTGTACGGAAAGCTTCCGCGCGATGTCTTTGTGCGGGTCGTTCCACGGCCGCACGAGGTCGCATTCGTCCCACAGGCGCACAACCGAGGCTTGGTCCGAGTCCTGGTAACTGCGAATCTCCATACTGCTACCTAAGCTTCGCGTTGAGCGGCCGCCGAGCGGCGAAGCCGCGAGCGCAGCCGCCGGCGACGCTGGCGGCCGGTTCGCTCGAACGCAGGATTACGCAGCACGTATTCCTCGACGGACAGCGTGGATCGCCCACCCAAGCAGAGCACCTGAGGCTGCGTACATCGCGGTACCGCCCAAGCCAAAGGCCAGCAGGTAGATCGATGGCGAGGACCCGTAGAGTACTGCGCGACCACTCGGGAACGACCCAAGCAACCAGAAAATCGGCAGGTCAAAAATGGCAGTCATGAGCGCCTGCGTCTCGCCCGAGCCGCCAGAGAGCACCAGTGGCATGGCGACGACGATGATGTGGAAGAGCGCGAAGATTGCCGCCGTCACAATCACGGTTGTCTTGGGCGACCTCATGTGAGCGATTTCCGCCTAACGTTGCCAATGAGCCGCGCGGAAACGCGTCAGCTCGATTGGCTGGTTATGCGGCTTTAGCGCTTGCGTACTGCATGACTGCCACTGGCCACGAGCTGCCATTCGAGGTGCCGTTACTCGATTACTCGGTTGGCGCGCAGCAGGATCGACTGCGGGATCGCAATCCCCATCGACTTCGCCGCGCGCAGGTTGACGACGAGCAGGAACGTCGACGCCTGCTCGACCGGAAGATTCTCGGGCTTCGCGCCTTCGAGAATGCGGTGCACTTTCTCGGCCGCCTTCGCCCAGAGCGCGCGGTGGTCCGCAGAGTACGACAACAGGCCGCCGACTTCCGGGTACTGCGGCGTGGCGTATACCGCGGGCAGGCGAATGCGGGCAATGGCATCGGCGATCGCTTGCCGGTGCGGCAGCATGCGCCCGGAGGCGCCCACGACCACGCCGTCGATCCGGTCGTTCGCGATCGCGCGGAACGCCTCGGCGACAATTTCCGCGCGCGACGCGTTGTACGCGCGCGCCTCGAGGCCGATCCGCTTCGCGGCGTCCCGCAGGCTATGGAACGCGCCCATCGACGAGATATTTCCCGTATCGGTGACGAAGGCGAGCGTCTTCACGCCGGGCGCGATGGTTCGCATCAGCTCGAGCCACTTGCCGACGACTTCGGAGTTGAGATTCGCCATGCCCGTGAGATTGCCTCCGGGCCGTGCGAGGCTCTGGACCAGCCCCGAGCCGAGCGGATCCGTCACTCCGCAGAACACCACCGGAATGGCGGTCGTTGCCTTCTTTGCCGCGAGCGCCGCCGGCGTGCCTCCGGTCACGATCAGGTCGGGATTCAGGCCGACGAGTTCCGCGGCAAGCTTCGGAAGTTTGGCGAAGTCTCCATCCGCCCAGCGGCGCTCGACGCTGTAGCGCGGGCCCTCCGCATAGCCCAGCTCGTGCATCCGACGGTGAAATGTCGCCCAATTTCCGCTGCGCCCCGTCGCGCTCGACCCGTCCAGCGTTCCGAGGCGGCGTGCGCGTCGTGCCTGCTGCGCACGACCAGTGCACGGTGACACGACCAGCGAAGCCGCGCCGATCAGGAACTGGCGTCGTCCGGCCTCACCCATGCCCCATCTCTTCGGCGACGAACCGTGCGCCAACTCTAGCTGTTCGCAAGATCACGACCCAAAGCGCCCTTTCACGGGAGTATGCGTCTTATTTGCGCGCATTTGGCGCCGCATAACGTTTGAGTTCACCCGCGTGCGGAAGCGGGCGAAGCCCGCTGTAGCACGTCGGGTGCAACGAAGGGTTAGACCGCATTCGCTCAGAACTCACCCCAGTAGCCCTGGGTTAAGCCGCCATGTGGAAAGCGTAAGCGCTGACGCGAACGACACCCACAAGAGATAGGGGAAGAGCAACACCGCTGCAAGCCTGTTGACCCGCCAGAACAAGACAAGGGTTGCGACAATGAGAGCCAAAAGTAGGAGTATTTCTGCAAAGGCCAGCCCACCTTGACGCCACACAAAGAACAACCACGTCCATAAGACATTGGTAGCTAACTGGACGACGAAAATGAGCAGCGCGTTTCGAGCACCACCGAACCCGCGTGCTCGCCAAACCAACCATGCAGCGAGGCCCATGAGGGCGTATAGAACCGACCAGACTGGTCCAAACAGCCAGCCTGGCGGCGCCCACCATGGGCGGGCGAGATCGCGGTAGAACTCGCTTGCACCTGCAGACGCGAACCCGCCGACGGCAGCGGCGGCAAACACCAACAACAGCCAGACGAGAAGGCCAATAGCCTGACTTGACGTTGACAAGATCGGCGGCCGTGTCATATGCGGTCTAACGTCGAAACTCAGCGGCGGGCCGCAGTTGTGACTCTGGCATAGCACGGCGGCTCGCGGCCCGTCCGCCCTGGAGTGAAGGGTTAGGCGTCGACTTCACGTTCCGATAGCGTGTATCCCGCCTGGTAAGTTGCCGTTACCACTGCTGTAGCACCACGCGTCTGCAACTCCGCTTTGCTGAACTCGCGTTGCTCAAGATCTGATAGCGCACACCGTTCATACCCGGTTGCCAACAAAGCCCAATCTACGCCGGAGTCCGCGCCCCGAATGCGCTGTTCGGATGTCATCTGCGGTGCAAGACCGCTTCTCAGCAAATGGACACTGCCAAGGCCTGGTCGCATGGCAAGCTGCGGCATGACTTCGATGCCCAGCCAGTGTTCAAGCGAAGCGTCCGAGTCGCTTGCAGGCTTGAACCGGACTAGGAGGCTGAAGCTACCCATGCCCAAGCCGTGGCTTCGGGCAACAGAGCAAAGCCCCCGAGTCATGGCTCGGTAGTTCGACATCATCTTCCGTGTCCAAGGGCTCGGATTATTGAGGCGTTCCAGGTATGCAGTTGAGGCTAACGTTTCCAGGCTCTCAACCTCATAGAGCACGAGGTACCTGGGAGTTCCAGCTACCGCCACCCAGCGGGTTCCTCTGAGAAAACCCGGAATCGAAAGGCGCTCCGGTAGGTGCTCATGGGTGTGCCAGTCATCATGCTCCGCGATTGCCTCTTCGACAATGTCGAAGGTCAGGAGCATGGCTGCGTGACCGAGGAGCGGCATACGGGTCTCTCCTTGTGTGACTGACCAGAGGCTGGCTCGGCTCTCGACGCCTAACGTTCGCGATCAGCGGCCGCTGTGAAGCGGTCCGCTGCATCGCGTTGTTGGGCGCCAAGGTTAATGGCACGTCCGAAGTCCGAATTTACCAACGAGACGGCGGTACGTGCCGCCGTCGCACGGACGCCGACGCGTGGCACTACTATCGGTTGACGATCTCGTAAAGGTGCCATTCGCCGGGCAAGCCTTTGAGCGAGTGTAATCCGGCGTCTGCAAAAGTGAGGTCGGAACCGGCAACAAGATCCTTCACCGTCTGCGAAACAAACACCGTGCGAGGCGACGCCGTTGCTGCGACCCGCGCGGCAATGTGCAACGCGATCCCGTGTAGTCGACCTTCGCGAATCTCACACTCACCGGTGTGAAGCCCGATGCGGCAGGCGATGTCGAGGCCGGCCAAGGACGTCACGATTGCCAAGGCACATTTGATCGCGCGCGCGGGGCCGTCGAAAGACGCCAAGAACCCGTCCCCCGCAGTGTCGATCTCCTCGCCGCGATATTGCGCAAGCTCGCTGCGGACCGCTTTGTGATGTGCCTGCAAAAGATCACCAAACCGCAGATTGCCCTTTGCAACCGCCATTTGGGTCGACCCGACAATGTCCGTGAACATCAGGGTCGAGACCCGACTATCGGGGACGGCCAGGGCGGAGCTTCCCGTCAAGAAGGCTTGAATGTGCTGCACGAATACGTCTGACTTATCGTAAAAGGGCAGATGATCAATCCCGTCGACTTCAACGAATTTTGCGTTCGGGATGCAAGCTGCCATGTATTGGCCGGCACCGACAGGAATGGCGCGATCCTTGGTGGCATGAAGAACCAAGGTCGGCACTCGGATTGAGGGCAGGACATGCCGGACGTCAATTTCAATGTTGAGCCGCTGTAATGCCGCGGCCGCGGAAGCACTGGCACTCATGCGCAGGAATTTCGACCACCATTGGCGAATTACCGGATCGTGTGCCACCGACGGCATGCGGAGATCGATCCAAACCGGCCCTCCCCATATTGCCGCTGCCGCCTCAACGGCCTTGAGTGCTTCATCCCTGTCGGTGAAGTACGGATAGTCGGGCGCTCGCAGACGTCGAGCATAGCTGCCGACTGTGATGAGGGCTGCCGTGCGATCGGGGTAAGTGGCCGCAAAGAGGGTGCACATAGTGCCGCCCTCGGAGTATCCCAACAAGGCGGCTCGAGGCGAGCCAACCGCATCCAGTACTGCCCGCAGATCGTCCATGCGCTCTTCGAGCGTCGCCGCTTCAATGCCCCGGTCTGACAAACCTGTGCCGCGCTTGTCGAATATGATCAATCGAGAGAACCCAGCAAGTTTCTTGAAGAAGCGGACGATGTTGGGCTCTTCCCAAAACACCTCGATATTGGATAGCCAGCCAGGGACCAGGACGAGATCTATCGGTCCGTCACCGATAACCTGGTACGCAATGCTGACATCGCCGGAACGGGCATAACGAGTTTCGGGTGTCATAGCCGCTGGCGTCTCAGTAGCTGCAAGCTACAAAAATAGCACCTCCACCCGTATAGCGCCCAGTTATGGTCGCGCACCGAACTCTGACGGGGTGCGCTTCTCTCGACCCGGCAGGCAGGAGTGGGTCGACGGCGTACACCCCTTGTTCTTGGCACCCAACGCCAAAGCTAACCGGGCGCCGTCGCGCGAGGCGCGACGGGAACCGAACAGCGAGCGAAGCGACGCTGTTCGGCGCCCCGGTTCAGCGCCGGGTTGGGCGGCCTACTGCGCCGGTGAATGACTAGAACATTGACCACGGCGCGCGAGGTCCCGCAGCGCATACTTAAGGGGAACTCACCGGCGGTTGGGCAGCCAATGAACCGATGTTCGTTCATGGACGGGCGGCGCTCGCGTTGCGAAGTCGCCGAAACTGACGTTGAAGCGAGCCGCGGTCCCAAAACGCGCGGACGCTGCAAATGAGACCTGTGTCGTCGAATTGAAACACGTCAACGCCGTCGAACGACACGGCGCCCTCCTCGGTGACGCCATTGATGGTCCACACCATTGCTGCCTCATGACCGATCACGCATATGTGGCGAGGAAGGATCTCGATCGACTGGTACCGGGCCATTGCTCGATCCCAGAACTCGCCGATCTCGCGGCGCCCGCGGCGCACTGGATCGCCGACCGGATCCTCTTGAGTTGCGTCAGTCGCGAACGTTCGGAGCCATGCCTCTCGGTCGCGGGCAGCCCAAGATGCCGCGTACACGCGAATCGTCGTCTCTAGCGCAGCCACCTCGGGTACTTCAGCGGTCACTAGGCCGCCCAACGCTCCGGTTCAGCGGCGGGCCACGCAGCGGCCGGTCCGCCGCAACCGGCTGTTAGACCGCAGCCGGGCCTAGCCAAAGACCAAGCGTCAGCAGCCATTGTTTTCCAGGAAGTCGCGACATTAAGCAGGAACATAGGTCAACCTGATCACAGTCTCGTCAATCCGGTCATTCGCTATGAGGCGCAGTGGCGGCCGGGGTCCGGCGAAATACGGCTTGCCGTGACCCAGGACGACGGGATGCAGGTAGATTCGATACTCATCGATCAGTCCAAGTTTGGTTAGGCTGTGCGCCAAGTCCGGGCCGGCAACTTCGATCTCCCCGTCGCGTTCCGCCTTTAGCTCGCGGATCGCACCCTCAAGATCTTCCTCAACAAGTTTGGCGTTGGGGCCGACCGCCTTCAACGAGCGCGAGGCAACCCACTTCGGCTGGTTCCGCCACGCCGCCGCGAAGGCGTGTTCCCCTGCATCCCATTCAGGATGGTCGTCGTCCCAGTAACGCATGACCTCATACATTCGGCGGCCGTACACACTGCCCGCCTGCCCCTGGGCTTGCTCGATGAAGTGGTGGAATAGCGTTGGGCTTGGCGCGAACGCCATGTGGTCGACGTAGCCGTCCAGGGACTGATTCATTCCGAACACGAGCTTGGCCATGCCCTCTTCCTTTTCTTGAGCGCCGGACGTGTTTCCTGCGGTCTAACGTGCCAAATGAGCCGCGCGCCCCGGCGACGCGATTGCGAGGATCAGGAGGCGCGTCGGCTCCATTTGGATGTTAGCCAGCCATGTCACCGACGCTAGGCGAGGCGCTCGCAATGGCGTTTACTGTGCATCCCGCCACGCCGCCGCTGCCGCGTTGATCCCGGCCGCTTCCTGAATAGGAAGAATGGGGTGCGTCGTGAAACGCAGGAACGGTGTCCATGGTGCGATCGTCTTGGCCAAGTCGGTTGTGCTGCTGACTTCTATCAGGGCCACGCCGCCACCGCCGTCCGCGAATTCGTAGAAGGCTTGAAACTGCCCGGGCCCAGGCTGCCATTTCGAGAATAAGTGCAGCGAGCGCTTCTGCCCGGCTTCCGTGGTGTCGATGTATTCCCACATTACATGAAACAGCATGTGCGCTCCTCCTCTGTTGGTGTTGCAGTTATTGTGTCCGTCTCACGCTGGACGTCTGTGTTCCGTCCGGCTAACGTCCGCGTTTTGCCGCGCCGTATGCGCAGCGTAGCGAGCTGAAGGCGTCGGTCAACAACGCGCTGTTAGGCAGCACGTCCGCTCCCAGGTAGCACGCACCTAATGCCGCCCCGCGGATCCGGTACATCACCCGCATAGCGAGGTATCAAGTGCAGGTGAACATGCATGCGCGATTGGCCGCCCGCCTTCCCGACATTCACTCCAATGTTGTACCCGTCGGGAGAGTGCTGCTTCTGGATTGACCGCTGAATCTCGCTCAGTAGCGCAAGGACGGCCGACTGCTCTTCCAAAGTCATGTCGAAAAAGTTTGCCACATGGCGCTTGGGGACTACGAGCACGTGCCCGCGGCTGAGCGAGTTGTTGTCGTGGCGGACGTAAGCCAGCGTGTTCTCAAGAAGCACTTCCCGCCGAGAGCATAGTTCGCACGCAGTCGCTTCGGTGGCCATGGTGGATCGTGTCCTGTGCTGCGTAACGTGAATTGGTTGACAAATTAGTTGACACTTTTGGTGGGTTTGCAAACCGACCGAGTTGTAACGCGTTCTGTCATCCTTCATCAGCGTCAGGACGTTAGTCCCCGGTAGGCCGAAAAGCAACTCGGCCTCTCGGAGGACGCGATGCCCGATTCCCCCCAGGCCCCGCGCCTGCTCGACCAGGTGCGCGACGCGATTCGCCGGCGCCACTACAGCCGGCGAACGGAGGAGACGTACGTGCAGTGGATCCGCCGCTTTTTCTTTTTCTCCGGCCGGCGGCATCCGAGGGCCCTCGGCGCGGCAGAGGTGACGGCGTTTCTAAATCACCTCGCTTCGGAACGCGACGTCGCGGCGGCGACGCAGAACCAGGCGCTCTCCGCGCTGCTGTTCCTCTACTCTATAAGGAGGTGCTGGTGATGCCGCTCGCCTGGCTCGACGGGCTGGCGCGCGCAAAGCGGCCAGCGCGGCTGCCGACGGTCCTCACGGTGGCGGAGATCGAGCGCCTGCTCGCGCAGCTGCACGGGCCGCGCTGGCTGATGGCGAGCCTGCTCTACGGTGCCGGCCTGCGGTTGCGCGAGTGCCTGAAGCTGCGGGTGAAGGACGTGGATTTCGGCTATCGCCAGATCCTGGTGCGCGATGGCAAGGGCGGCAAGGACCGGGTGACGATGCTCCCCGCTGCGCTTGCCGCGCCGCTCGTGGTGCACCTCGCGCGGGTGAAGCAATTGCACGAGCGCGACGTGGCCGAGGGCTTCGGCGACGTCGAGTTGCCCGACGCGATCGCGCGCAGTATCCGCGCGCGCCGTACGATTGGGGCTGGAAGTTCGTATTCCCTTCGCACAAGCGCTCGGTCGATCCGGCGAGCGGCGTAATTCGGCGCCACCACGTCTACGAGAACTACCTGATCCGCGGCGTGAAGCAAGCGGCGCGCGCTGCGGGTCTCGCCAAGCACGTGATCTGCCACACGCTGCGCCACTCGTTCGCCACGCACCTTCTCGAAGGCGGCTACGACATCCGCACGCTGCAGGAGCTGCTCGGGCACGCCGACGTGTCGACGACGATGATCTACACGCACGTGCTGAACAAGGGCGGGCGCGGTGTGAGCAGCCCCCTGGACCGGATCAGCGCGTCGCCCGGCTGATGCTCGCGATCAGGCGCCCGCGCCTTCGAGGTGCCCTTTGCCGGGAACGAAGTTGGCCTCGATGCGCATGCCGTCCGGATCTTCGAACAGGACCGAGTAGTAGCCGGGCGCCCAATCGTCTTCCCTGGGCGGACGAATGATCTTCGCCTCGAGCTCGAGCGCGATCTGATGGATGGCCTCTACGTCCGCGCGGCTTCGCGCCCGAAAGCACAGGTGGTGCAGGCCCGGTCGCCCTTGATCGAATGGCTGATCCTTGAACTGTGGCGGCGCCGGCGCGATCGCGAGGCCGGTACGGCCGCCGACGCAATAGAAGTAATCCGGTCTTTCAATGATGGTGACCATCTCCAGGGCGTGGAGCAGCGCTCTGTAGAAAGGCACGGAACGCTGCATGTCCGACACGGTGAGCTGGATGTGCGCGATGCCGTTTATGCTGGCCATGCGGTTCCTCCTGGGGTCGGTCATTCCTGCGGCGCTGGCGCGGCCGCGATCTCGCGCGTCGGCGCGAGCGCAGCGCGATCGATGCCGGCGTCGACGAGATGCGCGGGCGGGGATTCGCCTTTGACGAGCGCCGCGACGAGCTGGCCCATCGCGGGCGAGGTCTGGATGCCGTAGCCGCCCTGGCCGGCGAGCCAGAAGAATCCCGGACGCGAGCGGTCGAAGCCGGCGACGAGCGAGCGGTCTGCGGCGAAGGTGCGCAGCCCCGCCCAGCGCGCGGTGATGCGCGCGATTTCGAAGGTGGTCGCGGCCTGCAGGCGTTCGATGAGCGTGGCGACGTCGAGCTCGTCGGGCTGCGCATCGCAGGGCGGCGAGGGCGTCTCGTCGGCGGGCGAGGCGAGGATGCGCCCGGCTTCGGGGCGGAAGTAGAGGTCTTCTGTGGCGTCTACCGCCGCCGGCCATCCGGCCGCGCTGCCGTGGCGCGGGCACTCGAACACGATCGCAGTGCGCCGGAGGGGCGACAGGCCGAGCGGCAAGGCACCGGCGAGCGCGGCAACTTCGTCCGCCCAGGCGCCTGCGGCATCCACGAGAACATCACAGCAGAACTCGCCCGCACGCGTGCGCAGCCTCCAGCATCCGCCGTCGTGTTCTGCAGCTTCCAGCGCGGCGTCGGTGACGATGCGAGCGCCCGCCGCGCGCGCGCCGCGCAGGTAGCCGGAGAGCAGCGCGTGCACGTCGATGTCCTCGGCGTCGGGTTCGTAAAGTCCCGCCGCGGCCCATTCCGCGCGCAGCGCGGGCACGCGCGCGAGGACCTCCTGCGGCGCGAGCAGTTCGACCCGGCTCCCCGTGCCGCGCAGCTCGTCTGCATGCTGTTCGAGCGCGCCGCGGTGCTCGTCGCGGCCGAAGAAGACCACGCCGCGCGGCGCAAGCAGCGGCTGCGCGGCGAACCCGGCGGGCGGGGAGTCGAAGAACGCACGGCTCGCACGCGTGAGCGCGCGCACGGACGCGTTGCCGTAGGTTTCGGAGAACAGCGCCGCCGAGCGGCCGGTGGTGTGGTAGCCGGGCTGCTGCTCGCGCTCGAGCACGACGACGCGCGCCCTCGGTGCGAGAAAGTACGCGGCCGAGGCACCCGCAATGCCCGCGCCTACGATCGCGACGTCGCAGCTCTCCAACGTCAGAGCGTATCGAAGTGCTTCGCCATGCGCGCGCGCATCGCCTCGTCAGGCAGCGCGCCGCGACCCGCTGCGAGATTGTCGACGATGTGCTTCGGATTGCCGGTGCCGGGAATCACGCAGGTCACCGCCGGGTGGCCGAGGATCCACTTGAGGAAGTACTGCGCCCAGCTGGCGATGCCGAGCTCCGCCGCCCAGGGCGGCAGCGGCTTGCCGCGCACGCGCGAAAACATGCCGCCTTCGCCGAAGGGCCGGTTGATGAGCACCGCGGCGCGCTTTTCCTGTGCGAGCGGAAGCAGCCGTGCCGCGGCTTGCGGTTCGTCGAGCGAATAGTTGACCTGCACGAAGTCGTACTCTCCGCCTGCGAGCGTGCGCTCGAGCGCGCCGTGGCCGGAGGCCGTGTAGTGAGTGATGCCGATGTAGCGCACGCGCGCCTTGGCCTTCCACTCCATCAACGTGCGGGTGTGCGTGGCGACGTCGACGAGGTTGTGCACCTGGATGAGATCCAGCGCGGCGCCGGCCTGCATGCGCGCGATCGAGTGCTCCATCTGCGCGATGCCGTCGTCGCGCCCCTGTGTCCAGACCTTGGTGGCGAGAAAAAGCTTCGCGCGCAGGCCGAGCGCATGGCTCAGGTCGCCGACCACGCTTTCCGCGCTGCCGTACATCGGCGAGCTGTCGATCAGCTTGGCGCCGCCCGCGCTGAACTGCGTGAGCACTTCGCGCAGGCGCGCGCGCGCCGCGCCGTCGGCGCCGACGTCGAACACGCGCCAGGTGCCGAGGCCGATCACCGGCAGCGCTTCGCCGCTGCGCGGAATTGCGCGCGTGGCGAGCACTGCGGAGGCGGACGCGGGCGGATTCACGACGAGCAGCGCGGGTGCGGCCGCGAGCAGGCGCAACAGGCGGCGTCGGGAGAAAACGTCATCGGCGCTCGGCATGCATCCATTCTAGAGCGGTGCGCGGTGTATAGTAGCCGCGCGCACCGCGCGTTTGTGGGACCCACCGCAACAGGGAGAATGCCATGGATCTCGGAGGCTGGATCGGTCTTGCCGTCGTCGTCGCGCTCGTGTTCTGGCTGATCGCGATCTACAACCGCCTGGTCACGCTGCGCAACCGCTTCAAGAACGCGTTCGCGCAGATCGACGTCCAGCTCAAGCGCCGCTACGACCTGATCCCGAACCTGGTCGAGGCCGCCAAGGGCTACCTGCAGCACGAGCGCCAGACGCTGGAGGCGGTGATCCAGGCCCGCTCGGCCGCGGTGAGTGCGGAAAGCCGCGCGGCGGCCGCGCCGGGGGACCCCGCGGCGATGCGCGCGCTGTCGCAGGCCGAGGGCGCGCTCGGCGGTGCGCTCGGGCGCCTGCTCGCGGTGTTCGAGGCCTACCCCGACCTGAAGGCGAACCAGAACATCATGCAGGTGCAGGAAGAGCTGGTCAGCACCGAGAACAAGGTCGCCTTTTCGCGCCAGGCCTACAACGACTCGGTGATGGAGTACAACACCGACCGCGAGTCGTTCCCACAGATCGTGATCGCGGCGCCGCTCGGCTTCGGTCCGGCCGAGCTGCTCGAGTCGACCGAGGCCCCGGAAGAGCGCAAGGCGCCGAAGGTGTCGTTTCAGTAAGCCGGCGCCCGGCGCGGCCGCCGGCACGCGGGCGAGGACAGGCGCGTGAATTTCTTCGAGCACCAGCAGCTCGCGCGGCGCAATACGCGCATCATGGTCGTGCTCTACCTGATCGCGGTGCTCGGCGTGATCGTCGCGGTGGACGCGGTGATCGCGGGCATCTACCTGTGGATCCAGTCCGATTCGAGCCTCGAGGCGCGCCGTGCGCCGCTCGCGCTGGCGGCGGTGCCGCCCGGCCTGCTCGTCCTGGGCGCGCTCGGCACCTGCGCGCTCATCTTCGTCGTCAGCCTGGTGCATACCCTGCGCCTCGCCGGGGGCGGCGAGGCGGTGGCGGAGATGGTCGGCGCGCGGCAGGTCGCGCCGGAATCGCGCGATCCGCTCGAGCGCCGCTACATGCACGTGGTCGAGGAAATGTCGATCGCCTCGGGCATGCGGGTGCCCAAGGTGTACGTCATGGACCAGGAGCCCGGCATCAACGCCTTCGCCGCGGGCTACGAGGTGTCGAACGCGGTGGTGGCGGTCACGCGCGGCGCGCTCGAGAAGCTCACCCGCGACGAGCTGCAGGGCGTGATCGGGCACGAGTTCAGCCACATCCTGAACGGCGACATGCGCCTGAACGTGCGCATGCTGGGCATCCTGCAGGGCATCGTGTTCATCGGCGCGATCGGCGAGTTCATCCTGCGCTCGGCCGGCCGCGGCAGCGGACGCAAGGACGGCGCCGCGCCGCTGTTCGCGGCGGGCATCGGCCTGTTCGCGATCGGCGCGATCGGGCTGGTCTTCGCGCGCCTGATCAAGGCCGCGGTGGCGCGACAGCGCGAGTTCCTCGCCGATGCCTCGAGCGTCCAGTTCACGCGCAACCCGGAGGGAATCGCGGGTGCGCTCGACCAGATCGGCGTGGCCGCGCAGGGCGCGCGCATCGAAAGCCGGCGCGCCGAGGAGCTTTCGCACATGTTCTTCGGGCCCTCGGTCAAGGTGTGGATCTCGAGCGTGTTCGCGACCCACCCGCCGCTCGAAGCGCGCATCGCGCGCGTCCATCCGCGCTTCAACGCCGAGGACTACCGGCGCACGCGCGAAACGGCCGTCCGCGCCGAGAGCGCCGAAGGCGCCGCCCCCGGAAAGGACGAGGCGCGCCGCAAGCAGGCTGCGCGCTGGGCGGTGACGCACGCCGTGCTCACCGGGCTGCCCGCGGGACGCAGGCTCGTCGATCTGAGCGCGGCCTGGGAGCGCTCGGCGGACGACAGCGCGGCGCTCGTAGGCACGCTGGACGCCGACAAGGTCGGGTTCGCTGCGCGCCTGATCGACGCGCTGCCCGAATGGCTGCGCGAGCAGGTGCGCGAGCGCGCCGGCGCCGAGGCGGTGCTGATCGCGCTCATGCTCGCGCCGCAGGACGAACTGCGCGAGCAGCAGCTTGCGGCGCTGCGCAGGCTCGGGCTGGAAGCGCTTGCCGACGCGGCGCTCGCGACCGATCGGCGGCTGGCCGAGGAGCGCGATCCGATCGCGGCGGCGTTCCGCCTGCCGGTACTCGACCTCGCGCTGCCCGCGCTGAAGCAGACCGGCATGGAGCGGCGTCGCCAGCTCATCGCGGCGCTCGAATCCATGATCCACGCCGACCGCCGCGTGACCCTGCATGAATTCGTCGTGCTGACTCTCATGCGTCATCAGCTGCTGGAGGGCGGCGCGCCTGCGAAGATCCGTTACCGGGCGCTCGCCCCGGTGCGCGAGGAGGCGCAGGCCCTGCTCTGGCTGCTCTGTCTCGCCGGTCGCGCGACGGGCGAAGACGCGCAGGCGAAGCTGGAAGGCGCGTTCCGCGCCGGGCTGAAGGAAATGTCGCTGGCGGAAGTGCCGCCGCCGAGCGAAGCGCGGCCCAGCCTGGAGTCGGCGCAGCACGGGCTCGAGCGGCTGCGCGCGCTTGCGCCGCTCGCCAAGGCGCGGCTGGTGAAGGGCCTGTTCGCCGCCGCGAGCCACGACGGAACGCTGCGCGTTGCGGAGGTCGAGCTGCTGCGCCTCACCGGCGCGGTGCTCGATTGCCCGCTGCCGCCGCTCATCACCGAGATCGATCCCGCCGCGCTCGAGGCCTGAGGCGCCGTGCGCAGGGACACGGCCAATTTTTTCGAGCTGCAACACGCGGCACGGCGCACGACCCGCCGGCTGCTGCTGGTCTACGTCGCCGCGCTGATCGCCGTGGCGTTCGCACTGAGCGCGCTCGCCGGCATGCCCTACGCTGCGCTGCTGCTGTACTGGGGCGCGCCGCTGCCCGAGGGTGCGACGATCGACTATGGTCATCTGCTGCGCAGTTTTGTTTCGGTGTGGGTGGCCGCGGTGCCGCGCGCGTTCTACGCCTGGACCGCCGTCGCTACGTTCGCGGTGATGGTCGGGGCGACGCTCTGGCGCAGCTGGCAGCTGCACGAAGGTGGCAGGGCGGTGGCCGAGCTGCTCGGTGCGATGCGCCTCGATCGCTCCTGCTCGACGCCGCTGCAGGCCCGCCTGCTGAACGTCGTAGAGGAGATGGCGATCGCCTCGGGCGTCGCGGTGCCGCGGGTGTACGTGCTGCAGGGCGAGCGCGCGATCAACGCCCTCGTCGCCGGTACATCGCCGAACGAGGCGGTGGTGATCGTCACCCAGAGCGCGCTCGAGAAGCTCACCCGCGACGAGCTGCAGGGCGTGATCGGGCACGAGTTCAGCCACATCCTGAACGGCGACATGCAGCTCAACCTGCGCCTGCTCGGGCTGCTCTACGGCGTCGTCTTCATCGGCCAGAGCGGCCAGTTTCTGCTGCGCATGGCGACCGCGGGCGCGGTGGGGGTCGAGCGCGAGAAGCAGATGATCCACATTCCGCAGCTCTTCGCCGGCGTCCTGCTCGCGAGCGTGGGCTATGTCGGTCTGCTGGCGGCGCGATTCATCAAGGCGGCGATTGGACACCAGCGCGAGTACCTTGCCGACGCGGCGAGCGTCCAGTTCACCCGCAATCCGGATGGCATCGCGGGCGCGCTCGACTCGATCCGCTCGCTGCGCCTCGGCAGCCAGGTGATGAGCCGTCACGCCGAGGAGCTGAGCCACATGTTCTTCGCGCAAGCGGTGGCGACCATGCTCGGCCCGGCTTTCGCCACGCATCCTCCGATCGATGCCCGCATCCGGCGCGTGGCCCCGCGCTTCGACGCGCGCGAGTACCGGCGCACGCGACCGGGTGTGCACGAGCACAGCGAGGTCGCGGTGCTCGATGCGCTCGGCAACGTCGTCAAGCTGATCGGCGCGGAAAACACCGCCGGTCCGATGGTGGCGCTCGCAGCGGCTGCGGCGCTCGCCGACGGGGTCGGCCGGCCGAGCCGCGCGCATCTCGATGCGGCGAGCGGCGTGCTGGCCGCGCTGCCGCGGACGACCCGCAGCCGCATGGCGGTTGCGGCAGGCGCGGCGCAGGTCATGTTCGCGCTCGCGCTCGAGGGCGACGATGCGGCGCGGGCGACGGAGCTTGCGGCACTCGAGGCGCGTCTCGGCGCGCTCGAGCGCGCCGAGACCGAGGCCGCGTTCGGCGAGATCCGCGGCCTCGGGCGCGCGTTCGCGTTTCCGCTGATCGAGCTCGCCCTGCCGGTGCTGAAGGCGCAGGCGCAGGACGCGCGCGACGGCTTCGTCGCGGACCTCACTGCCGTGATCGAGGCCGACCGCCGGGTGACGCTGCACGAATTCGTCCTGCTCACGTTTCTGCGCCAGCACCTGCGCGCGGGCGCAGGACGCGCGATCCGCACCCGGTATCGCGCGCTCGCCGACGTGCGCGAGGACGCCCGGCGCATCCTTTCGCTCGTCGCGCACGCCGCGCGCGGCGCATCGGCGGGCGCGTTCGCCAAGGGTGCGCACTGGCTCGATCTGCCGGCCGACGCGCTGCTGCCGCTGGAGGACATGGGGCTTGCGCCGATCGGCGCGGCGCTCGAGCGCTTGCGCGTGCTCGCGCCGCTCGTCAAGCCGCGCGTGCTGCGCGCCTGCGTCGACGCCGCGGCCGACGGCGGCTTCACGCTTGCGCAGGCCGAGATCCTGCGCGCGGTCGCGGCGACGCTCGACTGCCCGGTCCCGCCGGTGCTCGACGCGCTCGACCCCGCTACACTCGCGACCTGAGCAGCGGGCGCGCCGGTCCGCGATCATGCATAAAATCGTTCCCATGCGTGCGATGGTGGTGGGGCTTGCACTGGCGCTGTGTGCGCCGCTGTCCGTTCTGGCCCAGGATGCGAAGGTTCCGCAGAGCGAATCCGCGGACGCACAGCTGTTTCGCGCGATTCGCGAAGGCAAGGGGGTGTTCGCCGAAGGGCTGATCGTGCAGAAACGCGTCGACGTCAACGCACGCGATGCAGACGGCGAAACCCCGCTGCATCGTGCGGTCGAGCGCGGAATGCCGCGGCTGACCAAGCTGCTGATCGATTCGCGCGCAAACGTGCGTGCCCGGTCCAAGCATGGGGAAACCCCGCTGCACCTCGCTGCGCTGCACCCGGATCCGATCTTCACCGAGCTCCTGCTCGCTGCCGGCGCCGACCCGAATGCGCGCAACGATGCGGGCGAATCGGTGCTTTACTGGGCGGCATTGACGGGGAACACCGAAACCGTGCGGGTGCTGATCGAGCGCGGCGCGGATCCGGATGTCGCGGACCTGCAAGGCAACGGCCCTCTGCACGGTGCTGCCGACGGCGGGCACGAGGAAACCGTGCGCTACCTCGTCACGCGCGCAGCCGAGCCCAAGGCGCGAAACCGCGCCGGCCAGACGCCAGGCGATATTGCGCGCGCGCGCGGCTACCAGACCATCGCCACGGTGGTGGACAACGCAGTGCCAGGCAAACCCCCTGGCTCGAGCACGGGATTCAAAACGCTGTACGACGACGACAAGCCCGAGGCGGTGTCGCCTAGGCGGCGCTGAATGCCTGTGCGAGCAATTCGTAGGAGCGCAGGCGCGAGGCGTAGTCGCCCGTGATCGTCAGCACCATGACCTCGTCGGCGCCGTAGCGCTCGGCCATGGCCTCGATCTGGCGACGGCAGGTCTGCGGGCTGCCGAGGATGGCGCGTGCGCGCTGCCCCGCGACGTAACGCCGCTCCTCCTCGGAGTACCGGTGCGCGAGCGCCTCGTCCAGCGTCGGTATCGGGGTATCGAGGTTGAGCGCCATGTGCAGTCGGCGCAGGTCGATCGAGGCCGCGAGCCGCTCCGCCTCGGCATCCGTTGCCGCGCAGATCGCGAAGGTGCAGACGATTGCGCTGGGCTGCGGCTCGCGCGCGGAGGCCTGGTACTGCTCCCGATAGGCGCGCGTCACCGCGTCGCCCCCCTGGGGATTGATGAAGTGCGCGAATGCAAAGCGCAGCCCCAGCTGCGAGGCGAGCGCCGCGCTGTAGTCCGACGAGCCGAGCAGCCAGACCTGCGGTGCGCCCTCGACCTCGGGCTGCAGGCGAACGCGCGCGAAGGGGTGTGACTCGGGCAGCGTGCCGTCCAGATGCGCGACGAGCTGCCAGACCTGCTCGGGAAAGTCCCGCGCGTCCGGAAAACGCCCGCCGCCGACCGCGTGCGCGGTGCGGCTGTCGCCGCCGGGCGCGCGGCCGATGCCGAGGTCGATGCGGCCCGGATACATCGCCTCGAGCATGCGGAACACCTCGGCGACCTTGAATGCGCTGTAGTAAGGCAGCAGCACGCCACCGGTGCCGACCCGGATGCGCTGCGTTTCAGCGCCGAGCCGGGCGAGCAGGATCTCCGGACAGGGGTCGGCGAGCGCAGCGATCGCGTGGTGCTCGGCGAGCCAGTAGCGCACGTAGCCGAGCGCCTCGGCACGACGCGCGAGCGCGAGCGTTTCCTCGATCGCGCGCCTCGCGTCCAATCCGCTGATGACCGGGGATTGATCGAGCACCGACAGCTTCATGGCGCGGCGAGTGTATAGCCCATTCGGGCTGTCGTCGCCCTCCGACCCGAAAACGCCTTTGTAATCAGGGGCGTTTTGCCTGCCGTGACAGAGTTGGTCGGGCCGAGGAGACGCTTACCAGGTTTTTGGGGCACTGGAACTAATTCACGCCGCGCGGCCAACGCGCTGACCGCGCAGGTATTTCCAGGGCCTGGCACGCGACTTGCGATGTGATTGGGCGGCACACCTTTTGAAGTGCGCAATTCGGGAGAAAGCGTTATGTCGATGGTTCGATTCAGCGTGAGAGATGAGACCGTGGCGCTGGGGCAGGCGCTGATCGCCTTCGCGGTCGTGATGCTGATCATGATCGGGATTGCGGGCACCGTGTACCGCATGATCGCTCCGGACGGTTGGATCGCAGGGGCCTTCAATCGCGGCGTAATCAGCGGTCTGGTCGCAATCTGTGCCATCGGCCTGCTGGCCGGGCTGCTGTGGTTCAAACGCGGCACAACCGCATTTGCGATGCGCAGCAATGCGACCGAAATCGTCGTCATGGGCTTCGCCGGCGTCGGCGCTCTATTCCTTCTGCAGGGCCTCCTGAACAACCTGCTGTAAGCGCAGCTCGCGCGTCTCCCCTTCGGGCCCTAGCCGCCCCCCCGCGGCGGGCCCGTTTTTTGTCCCACTTTCTGCTGCGCGGCCTGGCCGCTCACGCGCGAAACGTCTTCGCGCCTTGCGCGCGGCAGGCTCCCGGGGTGAACTCACATGCACGGATATAATCGCCTGCCATCCGAAGACCAGGGCGAACATGGCAGCAGCGAGCATTCTGATCGTCGAGGACGATGCGGCGGTCCGGGAGATGATCGCCGAGTACCTCGATGGCCACGGCTACGCGGTCGCACAGGCCGAGAGCGGCGATGCCATGCGCCGGGCGCTCGCCGTGCGCGTGCCCGACGTGGCGCTGCTCGATGTCAATCTGGGCGGGGAGGACGGGCTCAGCCTGGCGCGATATCTGCGCGAGCACCATGATCTGGGCATAATCATGGTCACTGCCGCGGGGGACGTGGTGGATCGCGTAGTCGGGCTCGAAGTCGGCGCCGACGATTACATTGCGAAGCCGTTCGATCCGCGCGAGCTGCTCGCCAGGCTGAAAAGCCTGCTGCGCCGCATCGAGGGACGCGCAACCCAGAGCAAGGGCAAGGCCGCGGGCGGCGCACGCGCTGCCGCGAGCACGGTGCGGGTCGGGTCGTGCACGCTCGATCTGCAGGCGCACCGCCTGCTCGACGACCAGGGCGAGGAGATCGCGCTCACCAGCATGGAGTTCGATCTGCTGCGCGTGTTCGTCGAGCATCCCAACCAGGTCCTGAGCCGCGACCAGCTGCTCACGCACACGCGCAACCGCGAGTGGGAGCCGTTCGATCGGTCGATCGACATCCGCATCGCGCGGCTGCGCAAGAAGATCGAGCCAGACCCCGAAAAGCCTCGCACTATCAAGACGATACGTGGCGCCGGGTACCTGTTCGTGCCGGGCAGCGACTGAGCGCGGCGCGCGCGCCTTTCTTTGTAACCGGCGCGTTTCGATTGTTCCGGCCGGGTAACAGCGCAGCCCGCCGTGCGGCGCCGCCGCTAGACTCCGCGCCATGAGCGACATGCACGTACGCGACGGGCTGCGTTCGCTTAGCCGCGACGGCGAAGCCTACCGCTTCATGCTGGGCGAGCGCGATGCCGCGGTGCTGCTGCTGTCGGAAACCATCGAGGATTGCAACGACGTGGCCTGCCAGCTGTTCGCGCTGCCGCGCGAAGCGTTCCTCGGCCACTCGCCGCTCGAATTCTCTCCCCTGCGCCAGCCCGATGGCTCGGATTCCGAGCCGGCGGCGCGCCAGCGCGTGGCGAGCGCGCTGGCCGGCCTGCCGCAATGGTTCAGCTGGCAGTACCGGCGCCACGACGGCTCGCCGATCGACAGCCTGGTCCACGTCGAAGGGGTGCGCGTCGACGGCGCACGCCGCGTGCTGATTCGCATCCGCGACGTGTCGCGCCTGCAGCGCGCTGAGGATGCGCTCGCGCGCACCGAGAAGCTGCTGCAGCAGATCCTGGACAACACCACCACGGCGATCGTGTTTGCCAAGGATCTCGCCAACCGCTACCTGTTCGTCAATCGCGCCTTCGAGCGGCTGGTGGGGCTGCCGGCCGCGCAACTGGTCGGCAAGACCACGCACGAGCTGCTGCCGGCCGAAGTGGCCGATGCGTTGAAGCGGAACGACGACCACGTCATCGCCAGGCGCGAGACGATCCTGGTCGAAGAGCTGGTGCGCACGGGCAACGAGACCCGCACCCTGCTCGCCAACAAGTTTCCGCTGCTCGACGCGGACGGCGAACCCTACGGGATGTGCGGGATCGCGGCCGACATCACCGAGAGCAAGCTCACCGAGGAAGCGTTGCGCAGGGCGGCGCTCGCGGTATCGAGCGCCGGCGGTGAGAACGTGTTCGATGCGCTGGTGGTCTCGTTGGCCTCGATTCTCGGCGTGGAGTACGCGTTTATCGCGTTGCGGCGAGCGGACGATCCCGAGCGCCTGCGCACGCTCGCGTTCCAGGAGGACGGCGCGCTGCGCGCCCAGACCGAATATGGATTGGCCGGCACCCCCTGCGACGATGTCGTCGGCAAATCGTTCCAGCTGGTCGCGTCCGGGGTTGCGCGCCGCTACCCGGGCGACCCCGATTTCAAGCTGAAAGGTGTCGACAGTTACGCCGGCACCCCGCTGAGCGACGCCGCGGGCGCTTCCATCGGCCTGATGTCGGTCGCCTCGCGCCGGCCGATCACCGACCCCGCGCGCGTAGAGGCCGTGCTGCGGATCTTCGCCGCGCGCGCGATGGCCGAGCTCGAGCGCCGGCGCGCGGAGGCGGCGACGCGTGCGGGCGAGGCCCAGTACCGTGCGATCTTCGACGCGTCGGTCGACGGCATGGCGCTGCTCGACGAGCTGGGCTGGATCGTCGATGCAAACCCGGCGTTCTGCGCGCTGTTCGGCTACCTGCGCGACGAGGTCCTCGCGCTCGAGTCGAAGACGCTGGTGCCGAAGGAGAGCATGGCGACCTGCCTGCGGGTGCTGGCGGCCGCGAACGCCGACTCGGTGTCGCAGGGCGAATGCCTCGGCAGACGGCGCGACGGGTCCCTGTTCGACATGGAATTGCGCGGCATCGCCATGGTGTACCAGGGCCGCCCCCACCGCCTGGCGATCGTGCGCGACATCACGGAGCGCAAGCAGCGCGACGAAGCCCTGCGCGCGAGCGAGGAGCAGTACCGCACGATCTTTGACGCCTCCGCCGATGCCCTGGTGCTGTGGGATTCGTCTCTGCGTCGCGTGGAGGTCAACCCGGCCTACGAGCGCATGTTCGGATTCACGCGCGAAGAGGTGATCGGCGGCGAGTTCGCGGACCGCGTGTCGACGGAGTATGCCGAGCGGCGCAGGGATCTGATACGCCGTGCGCTCTCCGGTGAGACCTGCCAGGTCGAGCTCGAGTCGTTGCGCAAGAACGGCGAGACCGTCCAGGTCGAGGTGCGCACCATCCCCACGCAGTACCGCGGCGAGCCGCACGTGCTCGCTGTGGTGCGCGACGTGACCGAGCGCAAGCGCGCGGAAGCGGCGATCCGCGCGAGCGAGGAGCAGTACCGCGCGATCTTCGACGCTTCGCTCGATGCGCTCGTGCTGCGCGACGAGAATTTCCGCATCGTCGACGTCAATCCGGCCTTTCTCGCGATGACCGGCCGGTCACGCGAGTTCTTCATCGGCCGCAAGCACATCATCAGCCGCCCGGATGACGACGCGGCTTACCAGCGCGACGTCGAGCGGCTCAAGTCGGGAGAGCCGATCCAGGTCGAGACCACCGGCCTGCGCCCGGACGGCACGCCCTTCGAGATCGAGGTGCGCGGCGTGCCGATGCAGTACCAGGGCAAGCCGCACCTGCTGTTCGTCGCGCGCGACATTTCCAGGCGCAAGCGACGCGAGGCGGAACTGCGCATGAGCGAGGAGCAGTACCGCGCGGTGTTCAACGCTTCGCTCGACGGACTGGTCCTGCGCGACGAGAACTTCCGCATCGTCGACGTGAATCCTTCGTACGAGCGCATGAGCGGCTACCGGCGGGAGGAGGTGCTCGGCGCCGATCGCGTGGTCGCCAACCCGCCGGAGATCAATGCCCGCGTCAAGGCACTGCATCAGCGCGCGCTCGCCGGCGAGACGATCCGCCTCGAGACGCAGATGGTGCGGCGCGACGGAAGCTGGCTCGACATCGAGCTTTCCGGCGTGCGCACGGTGTACCAGGGCAGGCCTCACGTGCTGTACTCGGGACGCGACGTGACCGAGCGCAAGCGCGCGGTGAGCGCGCTCGAGGCGAGCGAGGAGCAGTACCGCGCAATCTTCACCGCCGCTGCCGATTCGATGGTGCTGCGCGACGCCGATTTCCGCATCGTCGACGTCAATCCCGCGTACGAAACGATGAGCGGACGCTCGCGCGCCGAGGCGCTCGGGCGCGGCGAAATCACCATGAGCAGCCCGGCGATGCACGAGCGGATCCGGCAGCTGCACGCCGAAGCGCTTGCGGGCACCGCGGTGCAATGGGAGGCCGAGGCGACACGCAAGACCGGTGAGACGTTCTACATCGAGTCGCGCGGGGTGCCGATCCAGTACAAGGGCCAGCCGCACGTGCTGTACGTGGGTCGCGACATCACCGAGCGCAAGCGCGCCGAGATCGAGCGCGCGGCGCTCGAGGCGCAGCTGCGCCAGGCGCAGAAAATGGAGGCGATCGGCCAGCTGACGGGCGGCATCGCGCACGACTTCAACAACATTCTCACCGGCATCATGGGCTACCTCGTGCTCGCCGGCGAGCGCCCGGCCGCGTTCGACGACGCGCGGCTCGCGCGCCATCTCGAGCAGGCCCGTCTCGGCGCGCAGCGCGCACGCGACCTGATCCAGCAGATGCTGACCTTCAGCCGCGGCCGCCGCGGCAGCGCGCAGGCGGTCGCACTCGGCCCGCTGGTTGCCGAGGCGACGGCGCTGCTGCGCTCTTCGCTGCCGGCGACGCTGGAGCTGCGCACCGAGCTGGAAAAGGGTCTGCCCGAGGTGCGCATCGATCCGGTGCAGTTCGAGCAGGTGCTGCTGAACCTGTGCATCAACGCTCGCGACGCGATGGACGGCACGGGCTCGGTGCACGTGCATGCCCGCCTCGCCGATGCGAGCGGCCACCGCTGCGCCTCGTGCAAGCAGAAGCTCGCAGGGCGCTACGTCGAGATCGCGGTCGAGGACAACGGGCACGGCATCCCGCCGGAGGTGCTCGAGCGCATGTTCGAGCCGTTCTTCAGCACCAAGGAAGTCGGGCGCGGCAGCGGCATGGGGCTGGCGAGCGTGCACGGCATCGTCCATGAGCACGGCGGGCATATCGTCGTCGACACGATCCCGGGTCGCGGGACGACCTTCCGTATCGAGCTGCCGGCGCTCGAGGCTGCGGCCGGACCGGCCGCGAATGCGGGCGCGGCGACGCTGCGGCCCGCGGCGGGACAGCTGCGCGGCAGGGTGCTGCTGGTAGACGACGAGCGCATGGTGACCGATTTCATGGCCGAGCTGCTCGAGAGCTGGGGCCTGAAGGTGAAGATCAAGCGCAACCCGCTCGATGCGGAAGAATGGTTCACGCGCAATGCCGAGCGCGTGCACGTGGTGGTGACCGACCAGACGATGCCGAAGATGACCGGGCTCGAGCTGGCGCGCCGGCTGCGGGCGATACGAGCGGATCTGCCGGTGATCCTGTATACGGGCTACGCGGAAGGCATCAGCGCACCGCAGCTCGCCGCGAGCGGGGTGCGCGTGCTGATGCGCAAACCGATCGAACCTGGCGAGCTGCGCGCGAAGCTGGCGGAGATTCTCGTGGGTGCGCAGGCGCCGAGCGCGCCGCAACCCGCGCCCGCGAAGAAGCTGCCGCGCAAGGCCGCCGGGATCAAGACGCGACGGCGCAGGGTGGCGCCGGCGGCCCCATCACGCGTCGGCGTACGCCGCAGCCGCTAGATCGCACTCCGGCCGGGTCAAGCGCCCGGCAGAAACAAACTCGCAACATACGGTGCGGCGCCGGAAATCCGGCCGATACGCACACCTCCTAGCATCGTCTCCCATGCGATGCCCGAACGTTCGGGCAGCGAGACTCGGGAGAGACGACGATGCAAGCCCTGCCGGAATTGACGTACTCGGACATCGTGGTCCGCGTGCAGCCGGCGCCTGAAAAGGGCGAGCGCGAAAAGCTGCAGCAGGCGCTCACCGCCCAGCCGGGCGTGTCGCGCGTGCAGATCCACTCGGGCGAAAACGCCCTGGTGATCGTGGACTTCGACCCGCGCGCGATCAGTCCGCTCGGCATCCTGCGCTGCGTGCACGCGCAGGGCCATATCGGACGGCTGCTCGGCGTGTAGCCGCGCGGCCGGAAACGACGGTATCAACAGGAAAGGAGCAGCGCCATGAAAACCAACGAATGGGTCGTCCAGAACATGCTCGAGCTCGAGCGCGGCGGGATGCTGCGCATCGAGGACGGCCGCGATATGACCGTCTACCTCTGGAACGGCAGCGTCTGGCTTACGCAGGACGGCGATCAGCGCGACGTGCTGCTCGGCGCCGGCGGCTGGTTCCGGATCGAGCGCAAGGGCGTGACGGTCGTCTACGCGCTCGCGGAGTGCGCGCTGACGCTGACCTCGCCCTACGAGGAGCGCTATGCCGCGGTGGTGCAGACGGTGGCGCCGGGCGGACGGCGGGCACGGACGCTCTATCAGAGCGGGCCCTCGACCGCGCGGAGCTTCGTCCAGCGCGCGCGCTCGGCGCTGCGCAAGGGCTGGAACCACCTGTTCCCGCACGCGCCGGGCTCGGCCGCCGCGGCGACTTGAACGACCGGACCGAAACGCAGCGAACGAACGCAGTTCATCCAACACGACAAGGAGCGACATCATGCAAGCCACCCAGAACGCCACCGACTCGGAACGCTACGCCAAGTGCATCCAGGTCTCGAAGCGCGTGCGCTTCGACATCGAGCGCGACGTGATCCGCGGCCGCAAGTTCGACTTCGGAGAGAAGTTCCTGCCCGACGGGCTGTCGAAGATCGGCGAGCTCGACTTTCTCGGCGCCGACGAGAAGCGCCTGGTGAGCCAGATCCAGGGCCGCACCTACGCCAACATGTTCGGCCTGGTCGAGCGCTTCATCGGGCCGAAGATCACGGACGTCAGCCGCGACCACTGGCTGGGCGACCAGACCGCCTTCGAGGCGCTGGTGCGCTTCACCGACGAGGAGCTCAAGCACCAGGAGATGTTCCGCCGCATCGACGCGATGTGCGCCGAGGGCATGCCTGCGGGCTACAGCTTCATGCCGCAGCCGAACGATGTCGCCGGTCTGGTGCTCGGAAAGCCGAACTGGTCGGTGCTCGCGCTGATCTGCAACATCGAGCTGTTCGTGCTGCAGCACTACCGCGAGTCGATCGAGCAGGACGACAAGCTTTCAGAGCTGTGGAAGGACGTGTTCACCTATCACGCGCGCGAGGAGTCGCAGCACGCCATCCTCGACGAGCTGGAATGGAAGCGTGAAAACGGGAAGATCTCGCCGCAGCAGCGCGATCAGGCGGTCGACGAGCTGATCGGCCTGGTGGCGGCGGTGGACGGCATCCTGCAGATGCAGGCCAAGGCGGACACCGACTACTTCCTCTCTGTCTGCGGGC
>Ga0210102_1000090_pt1 | contig 26154 bp, 24 predicted proteins | sample RushOxbow_ThreeS_4_FD_185563 | JGI IMG/M metagenome (GOLD analysis project Ga0210102, IMG submission 185563) | Wetland microbial communities from San Francisco Bay, California, USA, that impact long-term carbon sequestration -... | ecosystem: Environmental > Aquatic > Marine > Wetlands ...
CCCGCGGTGATGAGGATCCCGTACGGCTCCACCGACTGGAGGATGTCCCAGGCGAAGTCGCGGGCCATGGTCTCGCCGGCCCGGCTGGCCGACCCGTAATTGCCCAGCATCGGAATGAAGGCGAGCAGGAGCACCGGGCTGGCCGCGGCCCAGCGGCCGGCGGGTGAGCCCCGGTCGCGGAAGAACTGCACCACCACCTCCATGAGCGCGCCGAGCCCCAGCGCGACGAAGACGCCGTACGCGGAGAACGAGCCCATGAAGAAGTAGTCGCGCTCGCGCACCTCGCGCGGCAGGCTGGGCTGGTCCGGGTACTGGGAGTACCCGTACTTGAAGTTCATGTAGAAGACCAGCGCGACCGTGAGCACCCCGAGCAGGGCCGCGGCCGCGACTCCGGCGCGGCGGGCACGCTGCCACAGGGATATGAGCCCGGTCAGGCCGAGCAGCGTGAAGATCACCGTGGCCACCCGGGAGAAGCCGCCCCAGTCCCGGGCGAACTGCCAGGTGAAGTACTGCCAGAAGTTCGCCAGCTGCCCGCCGAAGCTGGCCTGCCGGTCGAGCAGGTTGGGCTTGCCGTACTGCACCCGGTTGAGCACGTCCAGCAGGGCCTGGCTGAAGAAGCCGACCGGCTCGCCCTCGTTGATGGGCGGATACTGCGCCGCGCGCATCGGCAGCCAGACGTAGTTGAGCGAGATGCCGACGACGACCGCGGCCAGTCCGAGATACACCAGCGGGTCCCGCGGGCTCCGCCAGAGGGCGTACCCCAGCACCAGGGCGCTCAGCACCAGCAGCACCGCTCCACCCGGTCCGTCGCCCCGGATCATATCGAGCCACTTGCCGCTGACCGCGAGCAGCAGGAAGAAGAAAGTCACCACTGCCCAGGGACGGAGCGCCACCCGCCAGTCGGTCCAGAGCACGTAGACCCCCAGCGCCGGGACGGCGAGGAAGCCCATGAGATGGTTGGTGGAGGTGAGCGCCAGGACGTAGGCGATGAGCACCAGCCAGCGGTCCCGGTGGGGCCCGGGCTCGTCATCGCCCCAGCGCACGACCAGCCACATGACCACCGCAATGGACAGGAGCGAGACGGTGTACACCTTCTCGTTCACCACCGACTGGTTCCAGACCGTCCAGGAAGTTGCCCCCACCAGGACGCCGCCCAGGGCCGCGCCGTAGCGGGCCCAGCGCTGGGGCACGATGGCACGGAGCCAGCGCTCCGCCACCAGGAACCAGAACGCGCTGGCGCCGGCGCTGGTGGTGGCGGAGAAGAGGTTGATCCGGGCGGCGTAGTCCGACGCCAGCGGCAGCAGGCCGAAGGTGTGCGCCAGGACGACGAAGAGCGGGTTGCCGGGCGGGTGGGGGATGCCGAGGACCTTGGCCGCGGCGATGTACTCGGAAGCGTCCCAGAACGCGGTGGTCGGGGCCAGGGTCACGACGTAGATCAGCAGCACGATCACGAACGTGGCGAGGGCCCAGAGGTACGGCGGCCTGTCCTGCGGCGTTTCGGTCATGGGCGGGGTCTAGTGGCGGAACTGCCGGCGGCCGGTCATCACCATGGCGAGTCCATGGCGGTTGGCCGCCTCGATCACCTCGGCGTCGCGGATCGAGCCCCCGGGCTGGATGATGGCGGTGACGCCCGCCGCCGCGGCCTGCTCCACGCCGTCGGCGAAAGGGAAGTAGGCATCGGAGGCAAGGACGCTCCCGGCCGGTTCGTGGCCCTGCTGCCGGGCCTTGTGCACCGCCAGGAACGCGCTGTCTACCCGGCTCATCTGTCCGGCGCCGATCCCGATCGCCATCTCGTCGCGCGCGAGCAGGATCGCGTTGGACTTAACCGACGCCACCGCGGCCCAGGCGAAGCGGAGGTCGTTCCACTCCCGCTCCCGGGGCTGGCGATCGGTCGCTACGATCCAGTCCTGGTCCGACGGATCGAACTCGAACTGATCCTGCACCAGGAAGCCGCCCCGCACCCGCTTGAAGTCGAGCGTGCCGGCGCCCCGGTTCACCGGCAGCTCCACGACCCGGAGCGACTTCTTCGCGGCGAAGACGGCCATCGCCTCGTCGTGGAACGAGGGCGCCACCACTACCTCGACGAAGAGGTCGCTCATCGCCTCGGCGGTGGCGCGATCCACCACGGTGTTCAACGCGACCACCGATCCGTAGGCCGAGACCGGGTCGGTGGCGCGGGCCTTTCGAAAGGCCTCCTGCGCTCCGCTGCCCAGCGCGATGCCGCAGGGCGTGGTGTGCTTGATGATGCTGCAGGCGGGCCGATTGGACCAGGCGGCGACGGCCCACATCGCGCCGTCGATGTCGAGCAGGTTGTTGAAGGAGAGCTCCTTGCCCTGGCGCTGGCTGAGGTCCCGCATGCCGCGCGGCTCCTCGGTCACGTAGAGCGCCGCGCGCTGGCTGGGGTTCTCGCCGTAGCGGAGCATCTGGAGGCGCTCCATGGCGATTCCGATGCGGCGGGGCAGCCCATCTTCTCTCGCGGTGAGGAACCCGGCGATGGCCGCGTCGTAATCCGCCGTGTGGGCGAACACCTTGGCGGCGAACTCCCGGCGGACCGCCGCCTCGATGGGTCCCTGGCGGAGCAACTCGAGCACCTTGGGATAATCCGTGGGGTCTACCACCGGCAGCACGAACTCGTGGTTCTTGGCCGCCGAGCGCAGCATCGAGGGTCCGCCTACGTCGATGTTCTCCAGCGCGTCCTCGAAGGAGACGCCGGGACGGGAGATCGTCATCTGGAAGGGATAGAGATTGACCGCCACCAGATCGATCGGCACGATGCCGTGGGTGCCGATCGCGGTCAGGTGCTCGGGGACATCGCGGCGGGCGAGCAGCGCGCCGTGGACGGCGGGGTGCAGGGTCTTCACCCGGCCGTCCAGCAGCTCGGGGAAGCCGGTGACGGCCTCGACCGGGACCACCTCGACGCCGGCGCCCCGGAGCGCCGTGGCGGTGCCGCCGGTGGAGATGATCTCCCAGCCGAGCTGCACCAGTCCCTGGGCGAAGGCGACGATCCCGCGCTTGTCGCTGACCGAGATCAGCGCGCGGGGCATGAGGGGTGGGTCACGGGTGGGTCTCCACGATGTCGGGAAGAGGAACGGGCCGGCCCGCGGCCGCGGCCGCGAGCACGACGGCTGGAAGCAGGCGATGCTCGGCCTCGAGCACCCGTGCCGCCAGCGTGTCGGGATCGTCCCCCGGGAGAACGGGCACTCGAGCCTGTGCCAGCACCGGCCCCCGGTCGTAGGCCTCGTCCACCAGATGGACGCTGGCGCCGCTCTCCCGGGTCCCGCTGGCGAGCACGGCCTGATGCACCCGCCGGCCGTACATCCCCTGGCCGCCGAAGGTCGGCAGCAGAGCCGGGTGGATGTTGATGATTCGCCCGCGGTAGTGCTCGACCACCTCGACGGGGACCAGCTTGAGGTAGCCGGCCAGCACCAGCAGGTCGACGTCGTGCCGCTCCAGCGCGGCGAGCCACTCCTGCGGATCCGTGGGGTGGGCCAGCAGCGCCGACGGGACCCGGTGCCGGCCGGCCCGGGCCAGGGCGCCCGCGCCGGCCCGGTCGCTGAGCACGAGGACGACCCGTGCCGGTGCCGCGGGGCCCAGCGCCCGCAACAGGGCCTCGAGGTTGCTGCCGCCGCCCGACGCGGCCACCGCGACACGCATCGTCATGGGCGGTGAAAGTAATGGCAAGCGAGGCAGTGGGGCAGCGGGGCCGCGGGGCGGGGGGCAGCGCTCATCCCGAAGCCAGAATCCGGGTTACGGCAGCGAGCAGATCCGGGGCAGTGGGGAACCGGCCGGGCTGTTCCGGACCCAGAAGTATGGCCTGACCGCCGAACGTCTCGGCCGCCAGCAGGTCGCGCGACCGGTCGCCCACCCACCAGCTCGCGCGGAGATCGAGGCCCAGGTCCTCGGCCGCGCGCCGGTAGAGCAGCGGCCCCGGTTTGCGGCACTCGCAGGGGCCGCTGATGTCGGGATGATGGGGGCAGTGATAGTGACCGTCGAGCCGGGCGCCCCGCTCGGCGAGGAGCCGGTCCAGCCGCACCCGGGTTGCCTGATAGGCGGCCTCGTCCAGCAGACCGCGCGCGATCCCCGACTGGTTGGTCACCACGACCGCGGGAACGGCCGCGCGGTTGAGACGGCCGATCGCCTCCGCGGCGCCGGGAAGAAGGCGCACCCGATCCGCGTCGCCCAGGTACCCGGTGTCCTCGATGATGGTGCCGTCGCGGTCGAGGAAGACCGCTCCGGCCGGAGCGGGGCTCACTCGCGCAGCGCCGCGGCGAGCGCAGCTCCCACCGCATCCAGCGCGTGCTCCGGCAGGGTACGAGGGTCAAGCACCACCCGACCACCGGCCACCCGGGCGATGACGGCCGGCTCACCCAGGCGAAGCCGCAGCGTCAGCCCGTCGGGGCCGAGCTCGCCGGCGTCGAGGGCCACCAGCGTGGTAGGGAGGATGGCCCCGGGAAACGCGCCTCCGCCGACCGCCGATTCGCCGGGAATCAGCTCGGGCGCGAGCTCCGGAGGGCACACCGCGGCGAGCCGACGGGCCAGGGCCCCGATCGCGGCAGGCTCGAGCGTGAGCATGCGGAGGACCGGGACCTCGCGCACGGCCACAGCGGGATCACGGTACAGCCCGAGGGTGGCTTCCAGCGCAGCCAGCGTCATCTTGTCGGCCCGCACCGCCCGGGCGATCGGGTTCTCCCGGCAGCGCGTCACCGGCACGTGCCGTCCCGCTATGCAGCCGGCCTGGGGGCCTCCCAGCAGCTTGTCCCCGCTGAAGAGGACCAGGTCGGCCCCGGCCGCGAGCCCCTCGGCCACTCTCGGCTCCCCGGTGAGTCCCCAGGGCGAGAGATCGGCCAGCAGCCCGCTGCCCACGTCGACGAAATAGGGAACGCCTGCGTCGCGGGCCAGCCCGGCGAGCGCGGCGGGATCGGGCGATGCCACGAAGCCGCGCTGCTCGAAGTTGGAGCGGTGCACGGTGAGGATCGCCGCCACGCCGTCATCCAGCTCCCGGCGGTAGTCGTCGAAGTGGGTGCGGTTGGTGGTGCCGACCTCGCGAAGCCGCGCACCGCTCCGGGCCAGGATATCCGGGATGCGGAAGGAGCCGCCAATCTCGATCAGCTCGCCGCGGGAGATCAGCACGTCCCTTCCGGCCGCGTGGGCATTGAGCGCGAGCAGCAGGGCCCCCGCTGCGTTGTTGACCACCAGGGCGTCCTCGGCGCCGGTGGCCTCCCGCAACAGCCCCCGGCAGTGGTCGCCCCGGCTGCCGCGGGTGCCGGCCGGCAGATCGAGCTCCAGGTTGCTGTACCCGGCTGCTACGGCCGCCATGGCCGCGATCGCCGCGGGCGCAAGCGGGGCCCGGCCGAGGTTGGTGTGCAGCACGACACCGGTGGCATTGAGGACGGGGCGAAGACCGGGCCGGGTCCGAGCGGTCAGGCGCTCTCGAATCTCCTCCGCCCAGCTCTCGGGCGGGCCGGCACGCCGGGTGCGGGCGGCCTGGAGCGACTCCCGGACTGCCTCCACCACGACGGCCCTAGGGGTGCTCTCCAGCATTGCCAGCACCTCGGGATCATGGAGCAGGCGGTCCACTGATGGCAGGGTACGCCGCCGGTCGGTCACCGCGAGGGAGCCGGCGCGGGCGGCTTGACGCGACTCGGCTTCGGCTTCGGTGCGGGCCGGGCCTTTTCCGGCGCGGGGCCGAGCGAATCGCGAGGTTGCAGCGAGTCGCGTGGGGCGGCGAGGGAGTCGGCCGCCGGGCGCTCCGGCACGGCCAGGGTACCCACGGCGTCACCCGCCACACCGGAGAGGTTGCGCAGTCCACGGATCGTGATCGTGTACCTGGCGCCCGGGGTCCAGGGGCGGGACACCCGAACCACCAGTCGGTCCGTCAGCGGAGGGCGGGTGGTGAGCTGCTGCGGAGCCACCGGGCGCGCCCGCGGCCGTCCGCCGGGGAGCCGCCGGGCAGCGGTGTCGGCGCGGGCGGAATCGGCCCGCAGTGAATCGGCCCGCAACTTGTCCGCCGCCGCGGCGGCCGCGGCATGCACGCTGTCGTCCACCGGCTTGGGCAGCACCGACACCACGGGCAGCGGGGTCGAGTCGGGCAGCAGCGCGACGGTCACGGCGGTGGTCTCGATCCGCAGGCGCGGGTCGATCGATTGGCTCAGCTCCACCGTCGCGCCCACGCTGTCAGCCACCGTCACAGTGCGGATCCGGGCCGGGGTGGTGTCGTGGACGAAGGCCCACAGCTCCCCGACATTGCCGCGTCCCTGGGGCACCCGGACGCTGTCGAAAGCCTCGCGGCCATCGGCCAGATGATTCCGGTTCTGGTCCAGCACGCCGGAGACCAGGTAGTCGCCGTCGGGTAGCGGGCCGAAGGAGAAGCGGCCCGAGGAGTCGGCCACCGCCCGGTAGGGGAGACTGTCGGGCAGAAGCAGCGCTTCCACCAGAGCACCGGGCGCCGGGCGGGCGGAGCTCCAGTCCACCACGGTGCCCTCGAGCGTGGTGCCCGGCAGCGGTGCGCCGGTGGAGAAGGTGACGACCTTGCCCTCCTCGCTCCGATTGCGGCGGAGATCGGTGACGCCGGGGAGCAGCTCCACCCGGTACACCCGGTCGGGCTGCCAGCCCTCAGACGGGCGCACGGCGATCCGCGAGCGCTTCCAGCTCACATCCGGCACCCTGGTGCTGGGCGAGAGGATGATCAGCTTCTCCAGGTCGCCGGTGCCGGTGCCGGTGCTGGGGCTGGAGCCCTCGGAGACGACCTCGTCGAAGCGGAACTCCACCGCTCCCCGAAACCCCGGTACCTGGGCCAGCGAATCGGGGACGGTAGCGACGAGCTGGGGCGGCTCCGCGTCGGGCGGCCCGCCCGGCGGGGGCTCCATCCGCGCGCAGGCGACGGAGGCTAGAGCGATGAGGAAGGCGGAACGGCGGAAGGGCGGAACGACGGTACGTCGGAACGTCTGAGGCACCCCCCGACGTTCCGTCCGCCGTTCCGCCGTTCCGCCGTTCCGCCTGTCCGCCCTCATCCGCATCCCAACTGCTCCCGCTTGCGCACCAGCACCTCGCGCTGGTCCCGCCAGCCCGTGAGCTTCTGCCGCTCGCGGTCCACCACGTCGGCCGGGGCCCGGGTCACGAACTGCTCGTTGCCGAGCTTCTTCTCCTGCGACTCGACCAGCCGGGTGAGCCGGTCCACCTCGGCACCCAGGCGGCCGCACTCCCGGCCGACGTCGATCGCGTCGCTTAGGGGCACGAAGACGGCGGTGCCGTCGGAGAGCACGGCATGGCCGCCGACCCGCTCGCGGGCCTCCCCGAACGACAGCTCCGAGACCTTGGCCAACCGGGTGACGGTGGCGCGCTCGCGGTCGAGTGCCCGGTCCGGGACCCCGCCGTCGCGGCTTACCACCACGCGGACCGGCTGGCCCGGCTGCACCCCGTACTCGGCCCGGATGGCGCGGATCGCCCCGACCAGCTCCTGCACCAGCCCGAACTCGCGCAACCCATCCCAGTCCTCGGCCCGGCGGTCGGAGCGGGGCCAGGGCGCCACCGAGATGGACACCTCCGGGGGCCGGCCGGGAAAGCGACGCCAGAGTGCCTCGGTGACGAAAGGCATGACCGGGTGGAGCAGCCGGAGGGCCACGTCGAAGGTCTGCGCCGCCACCGCGCGGGCCACGTCGCCACCGGGCAGATCGCCGTAGAGCCTGGGCTTGATCTGCTCGATGTACCAGTCGGCCAGGTCGCTCCAGATGAAGCGGTACACCGCCGCCGCGGCCTCGTTGAGCCGGAAGCGCTCGTAGGCCTCGGTGGCCTCCCGTACCGTCGCCTCGCAGCGCGCCAGGATCCACCGGTCGGCCAGGCTGAGCTCACCCCGGGTCACCACGTCCGGTCTGTCGCCGGCCAGCGGCCGGGGCGGACCGTCCAGGTTGGACAGGATGAAGCGTCCCGCGTTCCAGAGCTTGTTGGCGAAGTTGCGCGACGGCCCGAACGACGACTCGAGGTCGTTGGGGTCGAGGATCACGTCGGTGCCGACCGACATGCCCGAGATCAGCGAGTAGCGGAGGGCGTCCGCGCCGTAGCGCTGAACCACCTCGAGCGGATCGATCCCGTTGCCCAGTGATTTCGACATCTTGCGGTGCCGGGTGTCGCGGACCGTGCCGTGCAGGTACATCCGGGTGTACGGCACCTCGCCCATGAAGTGGATCCCGGACATGATCATGCGGGCCACCCAGAAGAAGAGAATCTCGGGCGCGGACACCAGGGTATGGCCCGGGTAATAGGTGGCGAGATCGGCGGTCCGCTCCGGCCACCCGAGGCTGGAGAAGGGCACCAGCCAGGAGCTGAACCAGGTGTCGAGCACGTCGTCGTCCTGGCGCAGCGGACCACCGCAGCCCGGGCACCGCTCCAGGTCGGAGCGGCTCACGCTGGTCCGGCCGCAGCCCGCGGCCTCGCAGTACCAGACCGGGATCCGGTGGCCCCACCAGAGCTGCCGGGAGATGCACCAGTCGCGGATCCCTTCCAGCCAGCGGGCGTAATCGTCGCCCCGGCGCTCGGGGATGAACTGGAGGGTGCCGTCGCGGTAGCGCGCCAGGGCCGGACGGGCCAGCGGTTCCATCTTCACGAACCACTGATCCGAGAGCCGAGGCTCGACCACCGTGCCGCAGCGGTAGCAATGTCCCACGCCGTGGCGGTGGGGCTCCACCTTCACCAGCAGTCCCGCCGCCTCGAACTCGGCCACCACGCGCTGCCGCGCCTCGGCCCGGTCCAGTCCCTGAAACCGCTCCGGCGCGGCGAGGCTCATCCTGGCCTCGGGGGTCATCACGTCGATGCCGGGGAGCCCGTGCCGGCGACCGATCTCGAAGTCGGTGGGGTCGTGGGCCGGCGTCACCTTCACTGCGCCGGACCCGAAGGAGGGATCCACCGCCTCGTCGGCAACGATCGGGACCAGCCGATCCACCACCGGGAGCCGCAGCTCGCGGCCGACCAGCCCGCGGTAGCGCTCGTCATCGGGATGCACCGCCACGGCAGTATCGCCCAGCATCGTCTCGGGCCGGGTGGTGGCCACGACCAGGCTGCCGCTCCCGTCGGCCAGCGGATAGCGCAGGTGCCAGAGCCGGCCCTCGGTTTCCTCCTTCTCCGCCTCCTCGTTGGAGAGCGCGGTGAGACAGCGGGGGCACCAGTTGATGATGTAGTGCCCGCGATAGACCAGCCCCTCCTCGTAGAGCCGTACGAACGTCTCCCGCACCGCGCGGGAGAGCCCCTCGTCCAGCGTGAAATAGGTGCGGGACCAGTCGGCGGAGCAGCCGATGGCCTTGAGCTGCTCCAGGATTGTGGCGCCGGTGCGGCGGACGTAGGCCCAGACCCGCTCGACGAACGCCTCCCGGCCGAGGTCGAACCGGGTGAGCCCCTCCTTGGCGAGCAGCCGCTCGACCACGTTCTGCGTGGCGATGCCGGCGTGGTCGGTACCGGGCAGCCAGAGCGCCCGTCGCCCCCGCATCCGCTCGAACCGGATGAGGACGTCCTGCACCGTGTTGTTGAGCCCGTGGCCGGCGTGCAGCTCCGCCGTGACGTTGGGTGGCGGCATCATGATGACGTACGGCGCGCCGCCACCGGGGACGTTTTCGGGACGGAACAGCCCCCGGTCCTGCCACCAGGCGTACAGCGGGCCTTCGATCTGGGAGGGATCGTACTGCGGCGCCAGCGGCTCGGTCATGCGCTCTGGTCGTTGGCCTGCGGTTCCTTGGAGGGCGTCCGGTCGTCCTCGCCCCGGACCAGGATGCTGTTGATGACGCTCTCGATGCCCGGCACCGCGAGCGCGGTGCGGCCGGCCAGCGTGCGCGCGGTCCGGTTGGGGACCCAGCCCCGCAGCTCCACCACGCCGCGACTCACCGGCAGGGCCTGCACCCCCAGGCCGGCCAGGCGGGGCTCGGCCTGGAGTGCCACCCGGACCGCCTGGGCGGAGGCGGGGACCGTAAGCCGGGCGATGGGCGTCTCCCGCATGCGCCGGGCCACTCGCCGGACCCGGCCGGTGGTCACCCCGCCTACCCACTCGCTCAGGGCCACGCCGGCCAGCAGCCCGGCGGCCACCCCGAGGGCGGTCCATAACGCCACCTCGCCTGCCCTCAGCCGGTCGTCGTCGTGATGATGCACGCGCGCGGTTCCTCTTACGGTAGGATTCTCGTTGCCATTAACTTAACCGTTTCGCGAGGGACGCGCAGGAAATTCTCGGGAGCGCAAGGCATCGCATGATGGACCGAATCACACCCGCCGGCAACTCGCGACTGGGTCGCTGGCTCCTGGTGGGCGCGCTGATCCTTCTCGGGATCGGGCTCTACTTCTGGTTCGCTCCCCGGAGCCGGCCCCCGGCCCCGCCCGCGACCCAGGAGGCGCCGTGAGCGGCAGTATCAGGATCACCCTGCCGGACGGCAGCAGCCGCGAGGTACCCGCCGGCACCACGCCTCGCGCGATCGCGGAATCGATCGGCCCGGGGCTGGCGCGGGCCGCGGTCGCGGCCCGGGTAAGCGGTACCGTACGCGACCTGGACCGCCCGCTCGAGGCCGACGCCGCCCTCGCGATCCTGACCGAGCGCGATCCCGGGGCGCTCGACGTCCTGCGTCACTCCGCCGCCCACGTGCTGGCGACCGCGGTGCGGGAGATCTTCCCCGGCGCCGGTATCGGGTTCGGGCCGCCGATCGAGGATGGGTTCTACTACGACTTCGAGGTGCCGCGCCCCTTCACGCCGGAGGACCTCGAGCGGATCGAGGTCAAGATGGGGGAGGTGGCCAGGGCCGACTACCCGTTCGTCCGGGAAGTGGTGGACCGGGCGGAGGCCAACCGCCGCTTCGCCGACGATCCGCTCAAGCTGGAGCGCATCTCCGAGCTGGGCGACGCCGAGGTCATCTCGATCTACACCGACGGACCTTTCACCGACCTGTGCCGCGGACCGCATCTCCCGGCCACCGGCCGGCTCAAGCATTTCAAGCTGCTCAACGCGGCGGGCGCCTACTGGCGGGGTGACGAGCGGCGGCAGATGCTGCAGCGGATCTACGGCACCGCCTGGTTCAAGAAGGAGGACCTGGACGCCTACCTGCACCGGCTGGAGGAGGCGCGCAAGCGCGACCACCGCAAGCTGGGAAAAGAGCTCGACCTTTTCCTGTTCCACCCGTTCGCCCCGGGGGCCCCGTTCTATACCGACCGGGGCGCCACGGTGGTGCGGGTGATCAACGAGTACATCCGGGAGCTCAACCAGCGCGCGGAATACCAGGAGATCAAGACCCCGCTCCTCTTCAACAAGGGGCTCTGGGAGATCAGCGGGCACTGGGGGAAGTACCGGGAAAACATGTTCCTGGTGCTGAACAGCGAGACCGGCGAGCACGACTTCTCGCTCAAGCCGATGAACTGCCCGTCGCACCACTTGTACTTCGGGATGCGGAAGCACAGCTACCGGGAGCTGCCGCTGGGCTTCGCCACCTTCGACGTGCTGCACCGCAACGAGGTATCCGGAGCGCTCGGCGGGCTCACCCGGGTGCGGCAGTTCCAGCAGGACGACTGCCACGTGTACCTGACGTCGGCCCAGGTGCCGGGCGAGGTGCGCCGGATGACCGACATGATCCTCGAGCTGTACGACACCTTCGGGCTCACCGCCACGCTCAAGTTCGCGACCCGCCCGGAGCAGCGGATCGGTGACGACGCGCTGTGGGATCAGGCCGAGGCCGATCTTCGGGCGGCGCTGGAGGCCACCGGCCGGCCCTACGAGCTCAAGCCGGGCGACGGGGCCTTCTACGGGCCCAAGATCGACTTCGACGTCTCCGACTCGATCGGGCGCAAGTGGCAGCTCGGGACCATCCAGCTCGACTACAACGCGCCGGAGCGCTTCGACCTCACCTACGTAGGCGAGGACAACGCCGAGCATCGCCCGGTGGTGATCCATCGGGCGATGGCGGGCTCCTTCGAGCGCTTCCTGGCCATCCTGATCGAGCACTTCGCGGGCGCGTTCCCGGTCTGGATCGCGCCGGAGCAGGTGCGGGTCATCCCCATTTCCGATGCCCAGACCGACGCGGCGAGACGGGTGGCGGCCCGGCTCGGGTCGGTGGGGATCCGGGTTCACGTTGACGATCGGAGCGAGACCTTGAACTACCGGATCCGCGAGGGCGAGGTGTGGAAGGTCCCCTACATGGCCATCGTGGGGCAGCGCGAGGCGGAGAGCGACAGCCTGGCGCTCCGGGTCCGCGGGGCGGGGAAGAAGCAGGAAGTGATGCCGGTGGACGCCTTCGTGGCCCGGGTCACCGAGGAGGTCCGCTCCCGAGCCCTCGCGCCTTAGCGCCCTCGCGCCTCCGCCCTACCGCCCTCCCGCCGTCCCGCCTAACTTGCCCTCGGCTTCAACCGGAACGGTACCGTGAGCGACAGCACGACCCCCGTTATTCTCTCCGCCGTCCGCACGCCGATCGGGAAGTACCTCGGCGGTCTCTCTTCGTTCAGCGCCCCCCAGCTCGGGGCCATGGTCATTCGGGAGGCGGTCCGGCGGGCCGGGGTGGACCCGGCCGCGGTCGAGGAGGTAATCATGGGCCAGGTGGTTCAGGGCGGCTCGGGTCAGGCTCCGGCCCGCCAAGCCCTGATTCACGCCGGGCTCCCGGCCACGATCCCCGCGCTCACCGTCAACAAGGTCTGCGGTTCGGGCCTCAAGGCGGTGATGCTCGCGGCCCAGGCGATCAAGGCCGGCGACGCCGATTGCATCGTGGCGGGGGGCCAGGAGGCGATGTCGGGCGCCCCGCACTACGTGTTCGGGATGCGCGCTGGGATCAAGGCCGGCAACCAGACCATGATGGACGGGATGATCCACGACGGGCTCTGGGACTCCTTCGGCTGCTGCCATATGGGGGAGTACGCCGAGTACACGGCCGAGAAGGCGGGGGTGAGCCGGGCTGACCAGGACGCCTTCGCCTACGAGAGCCATCGCAAGGCGGTGGCCGCCGCCGAGGCCGGGAAGTTCAAGGCCGAGATCCTGCCGGTGCAGGTCCCCGGGAAGGGCGGGGCCACCACCATCGCGGCCGACGAGTCGCCACGGAAGGACACCAGCCCCGAGACCCTGGCCAGGCTCAAGCCCGCCTTCCGCAAGGACAAGGGCACCGTCACAGCGGGCAACGCGCCGGGTCTGAACGACGGCGCAAGCGCGCTGGTGGTGACTTCGCTCGCCTTCGCCAAGGCGCACGGACTGGCGCCGATGGCGCGGGTCACCGGCTACGCCACCGGCGGGGGGGAGCCACGCGAGATCTTCTTCGCGCCGGTGCACGCGGTGCGGAACCTCCTCGTCCGGACCAACACGACGATCAACGACTACGACCTGATCGAGGCCAACGAGGCGTTCGCCGTGCAGGCGCTGGCCGACGGCCGTGAGCTGGGCTGGGACTGGGACCGGGTGAACGTACACGGCGGCGCGGTCGCGCTCGGTCACCCGATCGGCGCCAGCGGCGCCCGGGTCCTCACCACCCTGCTGTACGCTCTGCGCGACCGGGGCGGCTCCAGCGGACTGGCGACGCTGTGCCTCGGTGGGGGCAACGCGGTGGCGCTCACCGTGGAGACGCTCTGATGGGCGCTCCGACGCAGGTCTCCGCTTCGGTCGCGCCGGCCCGGGCCCGGGTCCTTCGGCGCGGCATCGGCGTCGCGCTCGGCGCGCTCGCGGTCGCCGCCTCGGCGCAGGCGGTCGTCCCGGTTCCGCTCAACCCGGTCCCCATGACCCTCCAGCCGCTGGCCGTGCTCGCGGTGGGCGGTCTCCTCGGCGCCGCTGGGGGCGGGGCCGCGCTGGTCACCTATCTCGCGCTCGGTCTGCTCGGCTTGCCCGTGTTCGCGGGCGGCGGGGCCGGGATCGCGCACCTGATGGGCCCGACCGGCGGATATCTGCTGGCCTTCCCGGCGGCGGCGGCGCTGGCGGGCGCGATCGCCGACGGCGGCGCGAGGCTCTCCCGGAGCCTCGCGGCCTGCGTCCTCGGGTTGGGGGTCATCCACGCCGGGGGAGTGGCGCAGCTCGCCGCCCTCGGTCTCGACCCGGCCGGTGCCTTCCGGATCGGCTTCGTGCCGTTCTTCACCGGCGATCTCCTCAAGGTCGGGCTGGCGTCTGCCCTCATCCTCGCGCTCGGCCCCCGGTTCCGCGGCCTCCGTTGACCGCGCCGTCGCGACTCCCACCCTCGTTGCCGAAGGCGATCGGATGGTCGATCGCCTTCGTCATACTCACCCTCGTGCTGGCCTCGCTGCTGGGCTTCGGGGCGGCGATGCTGGTCACCGGGTCGCCCGCCGGCGCGGTGGCCTGGCTGCAGACCGTGGGCTGGGGCCCGATCCTGGCGCAGTCGGTGGCGGCGATCGCGGCCACACTCGCCTTCACCTGGTTGATCGGCTTCCGGGTGATCGGCCTCGGGCCGCGCGATCTCAGGTGGAACGGGACGGGGCCGGCGGCCCGGGGGGTGGGGCTGGGACTGGTGGGCGGCGCGCTCACGGCGGGCCTCGCCCTGCTGCTGGGGGTGATCGCAGGGCACGCGGCGTGGGTGCCCGATGCCGGCACCCCGGTGGATTACCTGGCCTCCGCGGGCAAGACCCTCCTGGTGCTCGCCCCGGCCGCGCTGGGCGAGGAGCTTCTCTTCCGGGGCCTGCCGCTGGTGTTGCTCGCCGCGGCCGCGGGCCGGGGCACCGCGGTGGTCGCGGTTGCCGTGGCCTTCGCGCTGGCGCACGCTGTCAACCCCAATGTCACCGTCCTCGCGCTCGGCAACATCGCGCTGGCGGGGGTGCTGCTCGGTCTCGCCTTCTACGCTCCGGGCGGCCTGTGGACCGCGACGGGGGTGCATCTCGGGTGGAACGGATTGCTGGCCTGTCTCGACACCCCGGTGAGCGGGGTCCCATTCCGGATCCCGCTGCTGGACTATCGCGCCGGCGGGCCCGCCTGGCTGACCGGCGGCGTCTTCGGGCCGGAGGGCGGGCTCGCCGCCACCGTCGGGCTGACCCTGGCGATCGTCTTGGCCCGCCGATGGGCCGGAAAGGATACGACATGAGCCGGGCCGCAGTGATCGGGGCCGGCACGATGGGGAACGGCATCGCCCATGTGTTCGCTCAGCACGGGTGGGAAGTGGCGCTGGTGGACAGCGTCCCCGCCGCGCTGGAGAAGGCGACCGCGACCATCCGGGCCAACCTCGACCGGCAGGTCAAGAAGGGCTCCCTCCCGGCCGACGCGCCGGCCGGGGTGCTGGCGCGGATCCATCCCGGCACGGCCCTCGACGCCGTGGCCGGGGCCTCGCTCGTGGTGGAGGCCGCGAGCGAGAACCCGGCGGTCAAGTTCGCGATCTTCGAGCAGCTCGACCGCCTGGCCGGGCCGGCGACCATCCTGGCGACCAACACCAGCTCGATCTCCATCACCGAGATCGCCGCCCGCACCCGGCGGCCGGAGCAGGTCATCGGGATGCACTTCATGAATCCGGTGCCGGTCATGCAGCTGGTGGAGATCATCCGGGGCCATGCCACGAGCGATGCCACCACCGCCTCCGTGATGGAGACCGCGCGCGCGCTGGGCAAGGTCCCGGTCGAGGCGAACGATTATCCGGGATTCGTATCCAACCGGGTGCTCATGCCGATGATCAACGAGGCGGTCTTCTGCGTGATGGAGGGCGTCGCCACGCCGGAGGCGATCGACACGGTGATGAAGCTGGGGATGGCTCACCCGATGGGACCGCTGGCCCTGGCCGACTTCATCGGGCTCGACGTCTGTCTCGCGATTCTGGAGGTGCTCCACCGGGGCCTGGGGGACGACAAATATCGCCCCGCCCCCCTGCTGCGCCGGATGGTGGCCGCGGGCGACCTGGGGAAGAAGACGGGGAGGGGGTTCTACGAGTATGCGGTGAAGGGTGAGAAGGGTGAAAGGTGAAAAGTGAAGGGTGAAGGGAATCGGGCAGCGGCCCCGGACCATCCCTTTCACCTCTCACCTTTCACCCTTCACCTTTCACCCCTTTTCACCCTTCACGGCTGTAGTACGGCACTCTCACATTTTCCGGACCACCCATGGACATCTTCGCGACGATGCAGGCCCTCGGGCACGAGCAGGTGCTGATCTCCCATGATCCGTCGTGCGGCTACCTGGGCATCATCGCCATCCACGACACCACCCTGGGCCCGGCGCTGGGGGGCACCCGGTTCTGGCAGTACGACTCCACCGAAGCCGCCATCACGGATGCGCTGCGCCTGGCGCGGGGGATGACCTACAAGGCGGCCGTCGCCGGGATCAACCTCGGCGGCGGCAAGTCTGTCATCGTGGGCGACAACAAGCGGGCCGACCGCGAAGCCGTCTTCCGGGCACACGGCCGGTTCATCGAGACGCTCAACGGGCGCTACATCACCGCGGAAGACATCGGCACCAGCCCTGCCGACATGGAGTACATCAAGCTGGAGACCGACCACGTGGCCGGGCTCCTGGGCCTCTCGGGCGACCCTTCGCCGGTGACCGGCTACGGCGTGTACGTGGGCATGAAGGCCGCGGCCAAGGCGCGGTGGGGCAGCGATTCTCTGAGCGGGAAGACGGTGGCGGTGCAGGGAGCGGGGAAGGTGGCGTACTACCTCTGCCAGCACCTCCACCGCGAGGGGGTGAAGCTGATCGTCACGGACATCGACCAGGAAAAGATGCGCCGGGTGGTCCAGGAGATGGGGGCGAAGCCGGTGGCGCCGGAGGCGATCTACGACCAGCCCGCGGACGTGTACGCGCCGTGCGCGCTGGGCGCCACGATCAACGACGATACCCTCCGCCGGCTCAAGGTCGCGGTGATCGCCGGGGGGGCCAACAACCAGCTGGCGGAGGACCGGCACGGGGACGAGCTGGAGAGCCGGGGCATTCTCTACGCGCCGGATTACGTGATCAATGGCGGCGGCGTGATCAACGTCTACGGCGAGCTGCACCGCTGGCCGGCGGAGCGGGCGCAGAAGAAGGCGGGGGAGATCTACGAGACGCTGCTGCGGATCTTCGACATCGCCCGCCGGGAGAAGATCCCGACCTATCGCGCCGCCGACCGCCTGGCCGAGCAGCGGATTGCCGCAGTGGGCGGGCTGGACCGGATGTGGATGGCGCAGAGGCGCTGAGGCGCTATGGCGCCTTTCGTGCTCCCGCACCGCCCGCCCTCCCGCCTTCCCGTCTTCCCGCCTACATTAGGAACGCAATGCCCGAAGTGATTCCCATCGGAGCCGATCACGCCGGCTACGAGCTGAAGCAGCGGCTGGTCGAGGAGCTCCGCGCGTTGGGGTACGCGCCGCTCGATGTCGGCACGCACTCCCCGGACTCCACCGATTATCCCGACTACGCGCACGAGGTGGCCGCGCGGGTCGAGCATCGGGACGCGCGGCGTGGTGTGTTGCTCTGCGGGACCGGGCTCGGCATGTCGTACGCCGCCAACCGGCATACTGGGGTGCGGGCCGCGGTGGCCTGGACCCCCGAGGTCGCGCGGCTCGCGCGGGAACACAACGACGCCAACGTCCTGATTCTGCCGGCGCGCTTCCTGAGCGCGGAAGAGAGCGTGGAGATCCTCAGGACCTGGCTGATGACCGAGTTCGCGGGCGGACGGCACAGCCGGCGGGTAGCCAAAATCGACCAGGAGCACCGATGACTCTCGATCACAACGCCACGCTGCGGGACGCCGATCCCCTGGTGGCGCGTCTCATCGATCGCGAGCTGGGGCGGCAGCGCCACGGCCTGGAGCTGATCGCCAGCGAGAACTTCGCCAGCCGCGCGGTCATCGACGCCACCGGCACCCCGCTCACCAACAAGTACGCCGAAGGCTACCCCGGTCGGCGATACTACGGGGGCTGCGAGGTCATCGACGAGATCGAGCAGCTCGCGATCGACCGGCTGAAGCAGCTCTTCGGGGCCGAGCACGCCAACGTGCAGCCGCATTCGGGTGCACAGGCCAACTTCGCGGCGTTCATGGCCGTCGTGCCCCCGGGCGAGAAGATCATGGGCATGGCGCTGCCCCACGGCGGGCACCTCTCCCACGGCGCGCCGGTGAACCACAGCGGCGTGATCTGGAAGGCGGTCCACTACGGGGTCAACCCTGCTACCGGCCGGATCGACTACGATGCGCTCCGCGACCAGGTCAGGACCGAGCGGCCCAGGCTGCTTATCGCCGGCGGAAGCGCGTACGCCCGGATCATCGACTTCGCCGCCTTCCGCTCCATCGCGGACGAGGTCGGCGCCATGTTCCTGGTGGACATGGCCCACTTCGCCGGACTGGTCGCCGGCGGGGTCCACCCTTCGCCGGTGCCGCACGCGCCCGTCGTCACCAGCACCACCCACAAGACTCTCCGGGGCCCCCGCGCCGGGCTCATCCTCTGTACCGCCGAGCTGGCGAAGGCGGTGGACAAGTCGGTGTTCCCCGGCACCCAGGGCGGGCCGCTGGAGCACGTGATCGCGGCCAAGGCCGTGGCCTTCGGTGAGGCGCTCACCGACGACTTCAAGGCCTACGCCCGGCGGGTGGTGGAGAACGCCAAGGCCCTCGCCGAGGCGCTGATCGAGCGGGGCTTCGCCATCGTCTCGGGCGGGACCGATACCCACCTGATGCTGGTGGACCTGCGGCCCAAGAATCTCACCGGGAAGGCGGCCGAGAAACTGCTCGACCTGGCGGGGATCACGGTCAACAAGAACACGATCCCGGACGACCCCCAATCGCCCTTCGTGACCAGCGGTATTCGGCTGGGCACTCCCGCCCTGACCACCCGTGGGATGGGAAGGGGCGAGATGGTGCGGGTGGCCGAGCTGATCGACCGTGCCCTCACCCGGCAGGACGAGGCGACCCTGGCACGGGTCCGCAGCGAGGTCGAGGAGCTGACCTCGGCGTTCCCGCTGTATCAGGCCAAGTCGGCCGCGGGCCGCGTCCGCCGGTCCGCCTGAGTGTCGGCGCCTCGTAGGCTCGAGGGTATCCCGCAGTGAGCCAGCTGCAATTCGCCGAGGACGTCCTGGCGCGGATCCGGGCCCGGGGTGGGCAGTACCACGAGCGCGGCTACCTCTTCGTGCTCGCGACGATCGAATATCTCCAGTCCAGGCTGGAGGCGCGGCGCCACGTCAGCGGGGCCGAGCTGGCCTGGGCCTGCCGCGACTTCGCCCGGGAGCAGTTCGGCCTGCTCGCCCCCCACGTGCTCGCGCACTGGGGTATCACCCGCACCGAGGATTTCGGCCGGATCGTGTTCACCCTGGTGGACGTGGGGCTGCTGGTGACCCAGCCCGGCGACGCCGAATCCGACTTCGAGGCGGTGTACGACTTCGACGAGGCATTCGGTGAGGTCTACCCCTGGCAGGGAGTGCGCGGCGCCTGACCCAGCCCGACCGTCAGTGGAGGGAGCATGGAGCGAATCGAGTGGCCGGCATGCCTCAAATGCTCGAAAGGCACCCTCATCCCCCTTTCCGACTACGGCCGGGAGGGCGCCCCCATCACCTACAAGGCGTGGGTCTGCACCAACCCCGAGTGCGGCTTCAATCTCCGCATCGACAACGGGGAGATCTCCTTCGGGCGGGCGATCGGACAGAGCTATAAGTGAGCTATCGGCTATCCGCTATCGGCTATCCGCTTGCTCCGGCGAACGAACGGAGCCCCTCCGTGCGCGGAGCAGGCGGATAGCGGATAGCCGATAGCGGATAGCCGATAGCCTCCATGCTCCCCATCCTCACTCCCGACCAGTCCGCTGCCTGGGACCGCTCGGCGACAGAGTCGGGCATCGAGCTCGCCACCCTCATGGAAACCGCCGGCCGGGCGACTGCGGCCGTCCTCGCCGGGCGTTACCCATCCCGTCTTCGCGATGGGGTCCTGATCGCGACCGGGCCCGGTAACAACGGCGGGGATGGCTGGGTCGTCGCCCGCGCGCTGCACCGGCTCGATCTGCCGGTCTGGGTGACCTCGACCGCCGGGGGCGGATCGGCTCTCCGCGAGCGGATGGCGCGGCTGGCCCGGGCCGAGGGGGTCCGCGAGGTGGCGCCCGACGGGCCCTGGCCCCGCGTCGGAATACTGGTGGATGCTCTGCTCGGCACCGGTGCGAGCGGTCCGCCGCGGGCCCCCATGACCGCATTGCTCGAGCGGATGCGCGATCTCGAGCTCCCCATCGTGGCGGTGGACGGCCCCACCGGGGTGGACCTGCTCACCGGGGTCGTTCATGGCGGCCCCCGCGCCGATCTCACGGTCACCTTCGGCGGGCTCCGCCGGGGCCACCTGCTGGCGCGGGACGAGGTGGGTGACGTGATCGTGGTGGACATCGGCCATCCACCCGCCGATCCCTCCTGGCCCACGCTGGTGGGCGATCTCGACGCGGCGGGGTGGCTGCGCCGGCTGGGGGCGCGAGACCACAAGGGCGTGCGGGGGCGAGTGGTCATCGTCGGCGGCGACGCCGGCATGAGCGGCGCGGTGCGGATGGCCGGCCGCTCGGCCTTCGCCGCCGGTGCCGGACTGGTCCACGCAGTCGCGCCGGCCGCTACGGTGGCCGCGCTGGTGCAGGCCGAGCCCGATCTCCAGACGCTGGCGCACCCGTTCGACCGGGAACCGGGCGAGGCATTCCTCGATCTGGTCACCCGCGCCGACGCGGTGGTGATCGGTCCCGGCCTCGGGCGCGCCCCGGGCCGGCGGGAGTTCGTGGCGGCGCTGGTGCGGCGGGCCCGGGCGGTGGTGCTCGACGCCGACGCGTTGGTGGCCTTTCAGGGCGCCGTCCCCGAGCTCGGCGCATTGGCCCAGGAGCGCTCCCTGGTCCTCACTCCGCACCCGGGCGAGTTCCGCGCTCTGTTCCCGGCCCACGCGGCCGAGCGCGAGCTGGATCCCTGGGCCGCGGCAGAGCGGGCCGCGGCCGACTGCGCCGCGGTGGTGCTGCTCAAGGGCGTGCCGAGCGTCGTCGCCCGCACCGGTGCGCCGACCCTGGCCGTTGCCGCCGGCAACCCGGGACTCGCGACCGGCGGCAGCGGGGACGTACTGAGCGGGCTGATCGGAACGGCCTTGGCGCAAGGCATCCCCACGGAGACCGCGGCGGCGCTCGGGGCCCAGATCCTGGGGCGGGCGGCGGATCTGGCCGCGCGCAGGCTGTCGGCCCGCGCGCTGCGACCGATGGACGTCGTCGCCGCGCTGCCCGACCTCTGGCGCGAGTGGGAGCTGCTGCATGCCGCGCCGCCGCCGCCGCGCCCGCCGGTCCTGCTCGAGCTGTCCCGTCCCCAGACGATCTGATCGCCATCGATCATCACTCCGGATATAGATTGCCCCCATGCGCATCCCCGCCGCGGCGCTGCTGCCGCTGCTGCTGGCCGTCCCGCCCGCACGCGCCCAGACCGCCTCTCGAGACTGGCGTCCCGCCGACCGCACCGTCATCGGCGATTTCAGCCGGATCACTGCCGTCGCCGCGGCGCTCGATCGCGTATTCGTCGTCTCCGCCACGGGCCTAGTGATCTGGCACCCGCAGTTCCGTACCTGGGAAGGACCCTACGATCCTCCCAACGGCATGCAGCTCGCCGGAGTCTTCGCCGGGCTGGTGGACCCGCTGGACCAGTCGCTCTGGCTGGCCCGCTCGGACGGGTGGGTCCATTTCCAGCCCGACCTCCAGATCTGGGACCAGGGCCAGGTCTCCGGCGGAGTCCAGAGCATCGCCTTCGACGAGAACGACCCGGTAGCCGGGCTCTACGTTCGGAGCCAGGGTGGCTGGCAGGTCGTGCCGCGCGGCGGCTTCCTGGCGATGCCGACCCGGCCGCCGGCTCGCCCGGTCGCGCCGGTCTCGATGGACGAGGTGCTCCGGCGGAGTCCCACTCTCCAGACCAACGCCTCTCAGATCCTGCTCGATCCGCGGATGCGCTCGGCACGGTATACCGCGGCGGCGCGATCGTTCGATAACCTGGGCTGGTACATCGGTACCTCCGGCGTCGGGCTGCTGTATCTGCCGGACGGCGCGGCGCTGCCCGACCGGCTCCCCTTCGGCCTGCCGTCCAGCTATGCCAGCGCGGTCGCGAGCTGGCTCGGTGGCGTCTGGGTCGCTACCGACCGGACCAGCCAGACCGACGCGGCGCTGACCTACGTGGACGGGGAGCTCCGTGAGTTCCGGAGCGTGCGCGGGCTTCCGGCCTCGGGCCTGGGGTTCAGCCGCGTGCTCGACCTCGCCGGGCAGGGCACAGCGGTGTGGGCCGCGACCGACGGCGGACTCGCGAGGGTCGAGCCGGGGAACGGCCGGATCGACCTGCTGGACGAGCGGCGCGGGATGCCCGACAGCCGGGTCTACGATATCGCCTCGCGCCAGGGACGGATCACCGCCGGGACGGCCCGCGGGATCGTCCGGGTGGGGGAGCGCCTCGAGGTGGAGCGGCTCGCGCCCCAGTTCGTGGAGGCGGCGTACGCCGTCTTTCCCGCCGGCGACTCGGTTTGGGTCGGTACCTCACGGGGCGTGCTGGTGGCGGCAGCAGGCGCGCAGGACCTCGTGCGGCCGGCGGGCATCAATACCGCGGCGCTGCAGCAGCCGGTGATCGCGCTCGCCACCCTGGCCGACACCCTGGTGGGACTCGGCCGCGATCAGCTCATGTGGCGGGACCCGAACGGCACCTGGACCCTTGGCCCCACCCTGTCGGGCGTCCTGGGGAGGCTCCGGCGATTCGTGGCCGACGGGCCGGGGTTCTGGGTGGCCGGCGATCGCGGGGTCGGGTTCGTGCGACTCGGCGGACCGGCCCTTCTCGCCCTGAGGAAGGGCGACCTGCCCGGCGTCTCCAACGACCTCGCCGTCGATCCTCAGCACCTCTGGGTCGCCACGGACGGCGGGCTGGTGCGCTTCCGGCTGGACGCGATTCGCCCATGAGCGCGGCCATGGCGCTCGGCCCGGGCGCGGAGTTCGACCGGATCCGCGCCGTCGCCAGAGCGCTCGGGCCGCGCGGCGCCACCATCGGCGACGATTGCGCTCTGCTGCCGATCGGGGAAACCATCCTCACTCTCTCGGTCGATGCCAGTGTCGAAGGCGTGCACTTCCGGCTCGAGTGGATCTCGCTGGAGGAAGCCGGGTGGCGCGCCACGGCCGCCGCGCTCTCCGACCTGGCCGCAGAGGGCGCCGACCCGGCCGGGGTGCTCGCTGCCGTCATGGCCCCGCAGACGTCGAGCGAGGAGGAGGTCGTCGCGGTAATGCGAGGTGTGGGCGACGCCGGCGGGGCCGTGGGCGCGCCGGTGCTGGGCGGAGATCTTTCCACCGGGCCGGTCTGGGCCATCAGCGTCACCGTGGTCGGCCGGGCGGCGGCGCCGGTCACCCGGGCCGGGGCAGGGCCAGGCGACGGGCTGTGGGTCACCGGTGCGCTGGGGGGTGCGAGGGCGGCGCTCGAGTGCTGGCGACGAGGGGAGGCGCCGGCAGCGGAGGCGCGCCGCACCTTCGCGCATCCCACCCCCCGGATCGCCGCGGGACACTGGCTGGCTGCTCACGGAGCCCGGGCCATGATCGACGTGAGCGACGGTCTCGGCGCGGATGCGGGCCACGTCGCGGCCGCGTCCGGGGTCGCGCTCGAGCTCGAACTGGAGCCGGTGCCGGTCGCGGGTGACGCGGTGCCGGAGGCGGCTCGCCTCGGTGTGCCGGTGCAGCAGTTCGCCGCGGAAGGCGGTGAGGACTACGAGCTTCTCGTCGCATTGCCCGGCGAGTTCGGCCCAGCCGAAGCCCTGGCGTTCGAGCGCGCTTGCGGCGTCGCGCTCACCCGGGTGGGCTCGGTGGCGAGAGGGCGCGGAGTGAGCGCAACCTTCGCCGGGCAGCGTGTCGTGCTCCACGGCTGGGACCACTTCCGTTGATTCGGGGCCGCCGCTAGGTTGCGGCCCGTTCCCCATTCCCGAGCAGCCATGAGCACGATCATCGAAGTGCATGCCCGCGAGATCCTCGACAGCCGAGGCAATCCCACGGTGGAGACCGACGTGGTCCTCTCCAGCGGCGCCAACGGGCGGGCCGCGGTCCCGAGCGGCGCGTCCACCGGGGAGCACGAGGCGGTGGAGCTCCGCGACGGGGACCCCAAGCGCTACCTGGGCAAAGGCGTGGCGGAGGCGGTGCGCAACGTCAACGAGGTGCTCGGGCCCCGGCTCGAGGGGATGGCGGCCGCCGACCAGATCGCGGTGGACGCCGAGATGATGGATGCCGACGGCACCCCCAACAAGGGCAAGCTCGGCGCCAACGCCATCCTGAGCATCTCGCTCGCGGTGGCGCGCGCGGCCGCCCAGGACTGCGGGCTGCCGCTGTACCGCTACCTGGGCGGGCCGATGGCCCGGGTGCTGCCGGTGCCGATGATGAATATCCTGAACGGCGGCGCCCACGCCTCGAACAACGTGGACGCGCAGGAGTTCATGGTGGTGCCGATCGGGGCGGAGACGTTTCCGGAGGGGCTCCGGATCGGGGTCGAGGTCTTCCACGCGCTCAAGAAGGTGCTGGGGAAGATGGGGCTCTCCACCGCGGTGGGGGACGAGGGCGGCTTCGCGCCGATGCTCCCGTCGAACGAGGCGGCGCTCGACGTGGTGATGCAGGCGATCGAGGCGGCGGGCTACGAGCCGGGCCGAGATGTGGCCATCGCGCTCGACGTGGCCGCCTCGGAGCTCTACCAGGACGGCGAGTACGTCTTCAAGAAGGGGGACGGCAGCCGGCGGAGCGCGGAGGCGATGGTGGACCTCTACGCCGGCTGGGTGGACCGGTACCCCGTCGTCTCGATAGAGGACGGCCTGGCGGAGAACGACTGGCCGGGGTGGGCGCTGCTCACCGAGCGGCTGCACGACCGGGTCCAGCTGGTGGGCGACGACATCTTCGTCACCAACGTGGACCGTCTGGGGCGGGGCATCGAGGAGGGCGTGGGCAACGCGATCCTGGTGAAGGTGAACCAGATCGGCACGCTGACCGAGACGCTCCAGTGCATCGAGCTGGCCAAGGGCAGCGCGTACGGGGTCATCATCTCGCACCGGTCGGGCGAGACCGAAGACACCTTCATCGCCGACCTGGCGGTCGCGACCGGGGCGGGGCAGATCAAGACCGGGAGCGCCAGCCGGACCGACCGGACGGCGAAATACAACCAGCTGCTCCGGATCGCGGAGGAGCTGGGCGACCTGGCGCACTATCCCGGGCGGGACCTCTACCCGCTGTGACCCCGGCGCGCTGGGCGGCTATGGCGGCCCTCGCGTTTGCGCTCTACTTCGCCCTCCAGGGCGGAGAGTACGGGACCACGCACCTGCTCCAGCTCCGGCGGGAGGAGGCGGAGGAGCGGGCGATGGTGACCCGACTCCAGCGGATCGTCGATTCGCTCCAGGCGGCCGCGCGGGCGATCGAGGGAGACCCGCGGGTGCAGGAGCGGGTAGCGCGGGAATCGTTCGGGATGATCCGGCGGGGGGAGTTCCTGTACCGGATCGTGCCGGCGGACAGCGCGCCGTAGCTTGAGTTTCGGGTGGTGGGCGGGTAGGTTCCCCGCCCTCTGGCAGGGTAGCTCAGGTGGTTAGAGCACGGCACTCATAATGCCGGGGTCGCGGGTTCGAGTCCCGCCCCTGCTACTTATACGACAACCACTTGAGCGCTCGCGTTCAAGTGGTTTCTCGCATCTGGCACCACTCCTGGCACTAAACTAGGGGGGCTAGACCATGCATGGAATCATCAAAGGGATTGGAGATGGACTCACGTTTAGCGTGGCTGCTCGCGCCAGGTTGGTGCAGGGTGCCGGCAAGTGCGGTCTTGACGATGAAGCCAGGCTCCAGTCGCCCGACTTTGTGAAGGTCCTGCAGCAGACCGCGGAGCAGTGTGCTTGGAAGATGGTCCCGACCGGTGAAGAAAAGGCCACGGCGACTCTGAACACAGTCCGAACAGACTCTGCACGTGAGCTGAGGCTCGAAATAGGCTGGCCAGACACCCAGTTTCTCCGGGCGGAGCAACTTCTAGAGCTCGTTCTCTCTGAAGGGGGAACCTACTCGATCTACTTCCCCGTGCCGCTCCTCCATCGGGGGTTCCCGACCGAGGAGGAGCCCTACTCGCATGGGGATCTGATGAGTGGCAGAAAATGCGCACTGGTCCTTTCAAGCGAGCTGCCGGCCCTCACGGTCAGCTTCCTTGGGAAGGGCGTGAAGGGCTAGCCTGCGTCGCTGGTCGAGCGGCACCGACGAGTCTCGTATTCGGTTGCCGCGGTCTCCCACTTCGCTTGGTCCGCCGTCGAGGGCAGGAAGCGCC
>Ga0210102_1000091_pt1 | contig 26107 bp, 25 predicted proteins | sample RushOxbow_ThreeS_4_FD_185563 | JGI IMG/M metagenome (GOLD analysis project Ga0210102, IMG submission 185563) | Wetland microbial communities from San Francisco Bay, California, USA, that impact long-term carbon sequestration -... | ecosystem: Environmental > Aquatic > Marine > Wetlands ...
TGCTGATCATCGACACTGACGGGAAGATCCTCTCCGGCGAGGGCACATCGAACAGCGAGTTCTGGATCCACGCGCGCATCTACGCCGCGCGGCCCGACGTGGGCGGCGTGGTTCACGCCCATCCGCTCGCCTGCATCGCGTTGACGCAGATCGGGGAGCCACACCGCGTCGTCCACAACCAGGGTGGAGCTTTCGCTGACGGCATCCCCGAGTATGAGCGCATCGGCTTGATCCGCTCGCGCGAACTGGGCGATCTGGTCGCCCAGCGCCTCGGCAAGGGAATCGCCGTCATGATGCGCGGCCACGGCATCACCACGGCGCTCGCGGACGTGCGCGCCGCGACGGTTTCGGCGTGCTTCCTGGAGGAAAGCGCCGATCTCCAGATGCGCATGCTGGCGGCGACGGGCGGCGACGCGAAACGGATCCGCGCCTTCACGCGCGCGGAGGCCGAGCTTACCGGGGGACAGACCGGTCCCAGCGTTGCGGCGGCGGGCCGGGCGTGGGAGTACTACTCGGCCGTGGCCGAGATCAAGCCGCTCGGCGGCTAGGCGACGAGGGAGTAGCGGCGATCAGCCGCGAGGCACTGCGCCTCCGGCAGCCCGAGGTCCTTGCGCACCATGTTCGTGCCGAGGACGAGCGAGACCATCTTGTACTGCGCGTGGCGGCGGCTCATGCCCTCGCGCCCCATGCCGCAGTCGGAGCAGATGACGAGCCGCTCGGCCGGGATGTGCTCCAGCGCACGGCGGATGAGGGCGGCCACTTCCTCGGGCCGCTCGACCTGCAGCGTGTGATGGTCGATGACGCCGATGCCGACCTTCTGCTGCTTGATGTGTCTTCCGATCGCCGGGAGATCGATGCCGCCGGAGCTGCAGGTCTCGAACGTGATCACATCCGCGTCCACCTGGCTCATTACCTCGAGCGCCGGCGCGTAGCTCTGCACCTTGGCGAACATGCGCTGCTGCGAGGGATTGCCCCAGCACGAGTGGCACCACACCTCCGTCTTCTTGCGCAGCCCCCGCACCGTATTGTTGAACACCTTGAGCATGAACTGGGGATTGATGACGTCGTCCATGAGCCCGCGCATCGCGACGAGATGGATCTGCGGCTCCTCCATCTGGATCACCGGGCAGCCGGCGTCGGCGAGCGCGTGCAGCTCCTCGTTGAAGGCGTCGGAGAGCGCCATGATCCGGTCGGCGACGCTCTTGTAGTGCTTGTCGCCGACCGCGAACGCCAGCAGCTCGGGCGTGATGGTGCCGAACTTGACCGGCTTCCTCGTGAGGCGCTGCGCCGCCTTCCACAATTCCACGTACTGCAGCTTGCCGCGCCCCACCGGCCCGACGATGCTGGGAAAGATCTTCGCCTCCACGTAATCGTGGAGGATGTGCCCGCGCGGAAACGCCGTGCCGCCCCCGCTGCCCGGCAGCGCCACGCTGTCGTTGTCGAATCCCGACATGTGCTTCGGCGGATAGGAGGTCCAGCTCTGGCCGCCGACCTCCTCGTCGAAGCGGCAGTCGCCGTCGGTGCAGATGTCGAGGCCCGCGGTCTCCTGGTCGCGCAGGTAGACGGAGAGCGCATCGGTGTATTGCTCGCGGAAGCGCGAGTTGACCATGGCCTCGAGAAACGACTTCGTTCCCAGGTTCGCGGTATACCACGCCGGGCGCGGCAGCGAGCCGATGATCGTGGTCGGCAGGACAAGGTTGGCGGTCGCCTTGTACATGAATGCTCCGTTCTCGAGTGACGAGTGACCGTGAGGAGCGACGCGCTAACGAGCGCTAACGCGGCACGGCGATCCGCCTGATTCTTTCCATCTCGTCGGTCGCCTGCTTGAACGCCGCCCTCGAGCGCTTGCGGGCCTCCGCGACGAGCCTCTCGTCCACGAGCGGCGCAGCTTTCGAGCTGAAGGCGAGCCTGGCGACCGAGGCGGGGAAGGAATCGAGCAGCTTGTCGAGCGCCTCCGCCGTACCCGCGTAGTCGCGGTAATCCTTCTCGACGCGGTCCTTGGCCTTTACCGCTTCCCGCACCCAGGCCCCGGTGCGGTTGTCCGCACGCATGTGCTCGCGCAGCGCCTGCGAGCTTGCGAGAAACTGCTGCCGGAACCGGAAGCTCGCGGCCTGCCTGACCAGGATCTCCCGGCCGGTGAGGACGAAATCGTCCAGTGCGTCCATCAGCTCCGGCTTGCCTGCGGCGTTGCCGCGCCTCAAAGCGTCGAGGTTGCGGCTGGCCGCAGCCGCAAGTTCGCCCATCGCCTGCACGGTTTCGGCCGACGGCCGGCCCGGTTCCGCCCCGAGCGCCTCCTGCAGGCGGCGGGCGGTATCCTGCGCGAGCGCGATGCCCTCGTTGCCCGCCGCGCTTTTCCGGTAGGTGCCGTAGGCCCAGTAGCCGAGCCCTACCGCGACCGCTAGCGCGATGGCGACGGTCACGGGACTCCTGAATCCTTGCGTCATGTCGATTCGCCTCTTCAGCGCGGTTGCTTATGGTATGGCCTTCGCCCGGTTGCGGGAAAGGCCGCCATTACCTGCCGTCTTTCGCCCAGGAATCCCGCAGCGTCACGGCCCGGTTGAAGACCGGCGCGCCGGGCTTCGAGTCCCCCAGGTCGGCGACGAAGTAACCGTGCCGCTCGAACTGGAAGCGCTCCCCGGGCGCAGCATCCCTCAACGCCGGCTCGAGTTGGGCGGCGACGGTCCGCACCGAGCCGGGATTGATGTCCTCGAGGAAGTCGCGTTCCGTGCCGGGTTGGGGCACCCGGAACAGGCGATCGTAGAGCCGCACTTCCCCGCGGCACGCGTGCCGCGCCGAGACCCAGTGAATGTTGCCCTTCACCTTGCGGCTCTCCGCGCCGGGCGTGCCCGACTTTGTCCCGGGGTCGTAGGTGCAGTGCACGGCCGTGATCCTGCCCGCCGCGTCTTTCTCCACGCCGACGCACTTCACCAGGAACGCGTAGCGCAGCCGCACCTCGTTGCCGGGAAAGAGCCGGAAGTAGCCCTTGGGCGGCGCGTCCGTGACATCCTCGCGCTCGATCCAGAGCTCGCGCGAGAACGGGACGGCGCGGGTGCCAAGCTCGGGCTTCTGCGGGTGGTTGGGCGGATGGCAGTCCTCGCCGCGCTCCGCGGGGTAGTTGTCGATGACGAGCTTGACCGGATCGAGCACGGCGACGCGGCGCGGGGCGACCTCGTTCAAATGCTCGCGCATGCAGTCTTCGAGGACGGAATAGTCGATCCACGAGTCGGCCTTGGCGACGCCGATGCGCTCGGCGAAGCGGCGGAAGCCCTCGGGCGTGTAGCCGCGCCGGCGTGCGCCGGCGAGGGTGGGCATGCGCGGGTCGTCCCACCCGGAGACGTGCCTGCCCTCGACCAGCTGGATCAGCCGGCGCTTGGAGAGCACGACATAGGTGAGGTTCAGCCGCGCGAACTCGATCTGCTGCGGCAGCGGCCGCTGGAGCAGTCCTCCTGCGGCCAGGCGCTCGAGCAGCCAGTCGTAGAACGGGCGCTGGTCCTCGAACTCCAATGTGCACAGCGAGTGCGTGATGTTCTCCAGCGCGTCCTCGATCGGGTGCGCGTAGGTGTACATGGGGTAGACGCACCATGTGTCGCCGGTGCGGTGGTGCGCGGCCTTGCGCACGCGGTAGATCGCGGGGTCCCGCAGGTTGATGTTGGGCGAGGCCATGTCGATCTTGGCGCGCAGCACGTGCTCGCCTTCCCGGAATTTGCCGTCCCGCATCTGGCGAAAGAGCTTCAGGTTCTCCGCGGGAGTGCGGTCGCGGTACGGGCTGTCCCGGCCGGGCTCCGTGAGCGTTCCGCGGAGCGCCCGCATCTGCTCGGCGCTGAGGCTGTCCACGTAGGCGTGGCCGGTCTCAATCAGGTGCTCGGCCGCGCGGTACATGAAGTCGAAATAATCCGATGCGTAGTAGAGATGCGGCCCCCAGTCGAACTCCAGCCACTTCACCGCGTCGATGATGGAATCCACGTACTCCTGCTCTTCGGCTTCGGGATTGGTGTCGTCGAAGCGCAGGTGGCAGGCGCCGCGGTACTCGAGCGCGAGCCCGAAGTTGAGACAGATGGATTTCGCGTGGCCGATATGGAGGTAGCCGTTCGGCTCCGGCGGAAAGCGCGTGCGGATCCGCGCCGGATCCGGCGCCGCGCCTTCATGCGTTTTCGCCGGGCCCGGCGTGCCGCTCCATTTGCGCGCCGAGTATTTTCCGCCCGCGAGGTCGGCCTCGATCGCGGCGCGGATGAAGTTGGAGGCGGAGGCCGACTGCGGGACGAGCTTCTTCGGTTTCACGGCATCGGGCATGCACTTATTTTATCCGAGCGCCCTCGTACCGCCTCGGCTATTCTATAACGGTCCCATGAAACCACTGACCGCAGGCGTACTCGCGCGGCTCGCCGACGGCGGCTTCCACTCCGGCGAGGCGCTGGCGCGCGCCCTCGAGGTGTCGCGCGCGAGCGTGTGGAACGCGGTGCGCGACCTGGAGGCGACGGGCATCGAAGTCTACAAGGTGCAAGGCCGCGGCTACCGCCTGCCGTATCCGGTCTCGCTGCTCGATCGCGCCGCCATCGAGCGCGGGCTCGGCGCAGCCGCCGGGCGCTTTACGCTCGACATTCGCGACACCGTCGATTCCACCAACAGTGCGCTCGCCGAACGGGCGGCACGGGGGGCGCCCAGCGGCACTGTGATCGCGGCGGAATGGCAGGCGGCGGGCCGCGGCCGGCTCGGCCGCGCCTGGCACGCGGGCGTGGGCGAGGCGCTCACCTTCTCCCTGTTGTGGCGCTCCGCGCGCGGCGCGGCCGCGCTCTCGGGACTCACGCTTGCGGTCGGCGTGGCGCTTGCCCGAGCGCTCGGGTCGGCCGGGGCGGGCGGAGTGGCACTCAAGTGGCCCAATGACGTGCTGTCGCGCGGGGCCAAGCTCGCGGGAATCCTCGTCGAACTGCAGGGCGATGCGCTGGGGCCGACCGCGGTGGTGATCGGCGTCGGCATCAACGTGCGCCTGTCCGACCAAACGCGCGCCCGGATCGGGCAGGCCGCGACCGACCTCGAGTCCGCAATGGGGGCCGCACCCGACCGCAACCGGCTGCTCGCCGGGGTGCTGATCGAGCTCGACCGCACGCTGGAAACGTTCGGCAGGGACGGATTCGCGCCGTTGTGCGATGAATGGCAGCGGCTGCACGCCCAGCAGGGCAAGCGCGTGACGCTCACGCTGCCCGGCGGCGCATGCCGCAGCGGCCGCGCGCGCGGGGTGGCCGAGGACGGCGCGCTTCTGCTCGAGACGGCCGCGGGCACGCAGCGCTTTCACAGCGGCGAGATCACCCTGCGCCCCCAAGCAAAGTGACGAGCGACGAGCGACGAGTAACGAGAAACGGCTGATGCGCATCCTCGCGATAGACGCTGGAAACTCCCGCATCAAGTGGGGCGTGCACGAGGACGGCTCATGGCGGGCACAGGGCTGGGTGCCGACTCAACAGGCGAGCCGGCTCGACCGCGCGTGGGCCGGGTTCGAGCGTCCGGACGCCGTCATCGCCGCCAATGTGGCCGGGGCGAAGGTCGCGCGCGCCCTCGCCACCGCCGCGCGCCGCTTCCGGCGCCCCCTCCGTTTCGTCAGGAGCGTGGCCGCGCAGTGCGGCGTGCGGAACAGCTACGCCGTCCGCGAGCTCGGGGCGGACCGTTGGGCGGCGCTGATCGGCGCGTGGAACCTCCAGCGCGGCCCGTGCGTCGTGGTCAATGCGGGCACCACCGTCACGGTGGACGCGCTCGACCGGGCCGGCGTGTATCTCGGCGGCATGATCGTCGCGGGGGCGGACCTGATGCGCGAGGCGCTGGCGCGAAACACCGCCCGCCTGCGGCCGCGGCCGGGGCGCTTCGCGTTTTTCCCGTCGCGCACGGCGGACGCGATCGAAAGCGGAGTGGTCAACGCGCACGCCGGCGCGATCGAGCGCATGGTGCGCTTCATGCGGCAGGCGGGCGAGGCCGCGCCGCTGACGCTGGTCTCGGGCGGGGCGGCGCAGGCAATCGCGCCGCAGATTAACGGGGCGGTCGAGGTGGTGGATAATCTCGTGCTCGAGGGCCTGGTGCGCATCGCCCTCGACTCGTCAGCCGTCAGCCGTCAGTCGTCACGGGTTGCCAGGAAATGAGAGCGTTCTTCCTCCTGCTGGTGCTCGCCAACCTGGCGTTCTTTGCGTACGGGCGCGTCGCGCTCGAGGCCGCCGGAACCGAAAGCCGGATCCCGCAGCTGCAGGTGGCGGCGGAGCGGATCAGGCACATCCGTGCGCCGGAGCGGGCACCGGCCGGCAAGCCGAGAACGCCCGGCAAGGCCGTTCCTCCCGCACCGCCGAAGTCCGCCTCTGCCGTGCCGGCGGCGTGCCTGGAGTGGGGCAACTTTGCCGGCCCCGGCGCCGCGAAAGCGGAGCTCGCGCTTGCCGAGTTGCAGCTTGCGCCGGAGAGAATCGAGCGCGTGGTGATCGACGCCGGCGGCTACTGGGTGTACATACCGCCGCTCAAGACGCGGAGCGACGCGGACCGCAAGGTCCGGGAGCTGAGAAACCTCGGCGTTACGGAGTTCTTCGTGGTGCAGGACGCGGGCCAGTGGCGCAATGCGATCTCCCTCGGCATCTTCCGCACCGAGGAGGCGGCGCAGGCGTTCCTCGCCGGGTTGAAGCAGCAGGGGGTGCGCTCTGCGATCGCGGCGCGGCGCGACAACTTCCTCAAGCAGGTCGTGTTCTACGTGCGCGAGCCGGGCGAGGAGGCGGTCGCCCGCTTGATGCTCATCCAGCAGGACTTCCCGGGCAGCGAGATCAGGGCCATGCCGTGCCCGCCGGCGCAGCCGGCGAGCTAGCGTTCGCGGCGGATGCGCTCGATCAGAGAGCTCGTCGAGCGCTCGTGCGCGAAGGGCAGGGAGCGCACTGCGCCGCCCCAGCCCGCGACTTCCTTCGCGCCGACGATCGCCTCGGGTTTCCAGTCGCCGCCTTTTACCAGCACATCGGGCCGCACGGCGAGGATCAGGGCGAGCGGCGTCTCCTCCCCGAACCAGGTGACGAGCGTCACCGCTTCGAGCGCCGCCACGAGCGCGACGCGGTCCTCGAGCGCGTTGACCGGCCGCCCCGCGCCCTTGCCCAGCTTTCTCGCCGAGGCATCGGAATTCACGGCGACCAGCAGGCTCGCGCCCAGCGCGCGCGCCTGGGCGAGATAGGTGACGTGCCCACGGTGCAGGATGTCGAATACGCCGTTGGTGAAGACCAGCGGCCGCTTGAGTGATTTCAGCCGCTCCGCCAGCGCGGGGGGCGGGCAAATCTTCGATTCGAACGCGGGAGCCGTCACCGGTCACCGGTCACTGGTCACCGCTCACGGGTTCAGTTGATGTACTCGAATACCCTGACGACCTTCTGCACCCCGCTCGACGTGCGCGCGATCTCGGTGGCGTCGTTCGCCTCCTCCTTCGTCACCAGCCCCATGAGGTAGACGACGCTGTTCTCGGTGACCACCTTCACGTGCAGCGGATTGACCTTATTGCTGTCGAGGAGGCGCGTTTTGACGTTGGAGGTGATGAGGGTATCGTTGCTGCGCACCGTGAAGGAGCTCACCCCGGCGACCGCGAGCTCGTCATGCACGCCGCGCACGTTCTCGACCGCCCACGCGATGCGCTCCACCTCGGTCCGGGCCGCCGCGTCGGGCACCTCCCCGGTGAGCAGGACCATGCGGTTGTAGCTCGTCACGTTGATGTGGACGCCGTCCTTGAAGCGCTCGCCGATGCGGCCGGCGAGCTTGATCTCGATGCCCTCGTCCTCGGTAAGCGTGCCCATCGTGCGGCGATCCTGCGAAACCACCACGCCGGTGGCGGCGGCGCCGCCCGCGAGGAGCGCGCCGCAACCCTGGACGAGCGGCAATGCCAAGAGCAGTGCAATGATCGCGGTGCGCATCAGTCGACTCCCAGTAGCAAACAATCGATCGCGTCGCACAGGCAGTGCAGCGTCAGCAGGTGGACTTCCTGGATGCGTGCGGTGCTCTGCGCGGGGACGCATATGTGGATGTCGGAGGGCCGCAGCACTTCAGCCATCTTGCCGCCGCTGCGGCCGGTCAGCGCGACCACGCCCACCTGGCACTCGTGGGCGGCCTGCATCGCCTCCAATACGTTGCGCGAGTTGCCGCTGGTCGAGATGGCGAGCAGCAGGTCGCCGGCATGTCCGAGCGCGCGCACTTGCTTGGAGAACACCTGGTCGTAGTGGTAATCGTTGGCGATGGAGGTCAGTATCGAGGTGTCGGTCGTGAGCGCGATCGCCGCCAGTGCCGGCCGCTCCCTCTCGAAGCGGTTGACGAGCTCCGCCGCAAAATGCTGTGAATCGGCGGCCGAGCCGCCGTTGCCGCAGCTCATGATCTTCCCGTCGTTCCTCAGGCACTGCACCATGCGCTCGGCCGCCGCCGCGATCGGGCGCGCGAGCGCGTCCATGGATTGCAATTTGAGGTGCGCCGACTCGGAAAAGTTCTCGCTGATGCGGGTGATGAGGTCCACGATTCGTCGCCGCTGCGTGAGTGGCGCTATTCTACCGACCGCCGGGGTCATTCACCAAACGCATCGGCGAGCCACTCCACCCGCTGCCCGGTTCCGCGCACCAGCACCACGTCGAAGCGGCAGGCGCGGTCGCTGCGGCGCGCGGCGAGGTAGTGTCGGGCGGCAGCGACAAGGCGCCGGCGCTTGGCGGCGGTGATGCTGCCGGCGGCGCCGCCGAACGCTTCCGAGCTGCGCGCGCGCACCTCGACGAACACCAGCTGCGCGCCGCTGCGGGCAACGATGTCGATCTCGCCGAACCGGCAGCGGTAATTGCGCTCGAGAATCGTGAGCCCGCTGCGCTCGAGGAAGGCGGCGGCCAGGTTCTCGGCGGGTTCGCCGCGGCGATTCATCAGCGCTCGCGCACGATCAGCCTGCCGTCGTTGAACTGTGCTGCGGTCAGCGTGCGGACATACAGGGAATCCGGGCCGAGCGTAAGTTTCCCGGTGACGCCGTCGAATACGGCCGCGGGCCTGCCCGCAAGCAGCACCATCGCGATGCGCAAGCCGTCGACGCCCAGGGCATAGAAGCGGGTCAGCTCGACGGACTCGTCGTAGTCGGGTCGCGGGTAGATCATGACGACCGGGTGCTCGGGCTGCAGCAGCCACGGCATGTCGAGGAACCGCACTCCGGCGAGGTCGAACGCGACCAGCGGGCCGGCGACGCCTGGGTGCACCTGCGACGTCGCGTAGATCGGCAGCGTGCTGAGGTAGGGGCGGATAACCCGCGCCCGCGGGAGATCCAGCGCCATGAACACGATGTCGGCAGTCTCGGTGTCGATCGCCACGTCGACCGTAATCTTGATGCGCGCGAGGCCCTCGGGGTCGGTTGTGAACGGCAGCGCAGCAACATGGACGCCGCCGAGGCGGGTGAACTCCTCGACGAAGGCGTGATGAATGCGCCGCAGGAGCGGGGTCTCGCCGATGACGGTCAAGGCATTGCGTTGTCCGTCCTGCCACGCGAGCTGCGCCGCCTGGCGCGCCTCCGACTCGGCGTACAGGCTCAGCATGTAGAACTCGGGAACGGCGGGAATCTGGCCCTCCGGCACGTTGAGAGCGAGGGTGGGCACCATCACCGTCGCGCTCTCCGCGAGCGCGGTCACGCCGCTACGGGTGAGCGGGCCGACGACGATCCGCGCTCCCGCGCCGAGCGCCTTGATGTAGGTCGCGACGACCTGCTGCGGATCGTCGCCGACGGCGTAGACGTTCACCGGCAACGCGGTGCCGCCCTGCGCCCGCGCGGCGGCGAGAAACCCATCCTTCACGGCCAGGGCATACGTGCCGAACGCCTTCGAGCCGAGCGGAAGCATGAGCGCGATATGCGGACCCGGGACGTGCGGGGGCAATGGTGCGGCAGAGGGCGCCGCGGGGGTCGCGGGGAGCTGCGAGGGCGCGATCAACGGGGCGGCGGGAGCGGCGAGCGGCTGCGGTGACGCGGGCGGCGGCAGCGTGGCGGGATCGGGCGCGGGCAGCGGCGCAGCCTGCGGGAGCACGATCGGTGCAACGGGCGAGCTCCCGCCCTCTTCGCTGGCCAATGCCGGGGCGCCCCCGTATAGTACGGCCGCAGCGAGAGGCACAACGAGCCAGCAATGGAGCACGCCGCAGCGCATGGGAAGACCGGCGGAAAACGGAGTGCGACATTATATGTAGTGGCCACGCCGATTGGAAATCTCGCAGACCTCGGCCCGCGGGCGCAGGAAACGCTGCGCGGCGTCGAGGCGGTCGCGGCGGAGGACACCCGCGTCACCCGGCGGCTGCTTGCGCACTACGGGATCGCCAAGCGGCTGATCCCGGTCCACGAGCACAATGAGCGGCGGGCCGTCGAAGGCATCCTCGCCCTGCTGCGCGATGGCCGGTCGGTGGCGTTGACCTGCGACGCCGGCACTCCGGCGATCTCCGATCCGGGCGCGCTGCTGGTCGCGGCGGCACGCGCGGCGGGCTTCCAGGTGACGCCGGTGCCCGGTCCCAACGCAGCGATCGCCGCCCTGTCCGTCTCCGGGTTTGGCACGCCCCACCACCTGTTCTACGGTTTTCTGCCGGCGCGTGCGGCCACGCGGCGCCGCGCGCTGGCCGGCCTCGCTCACCTGCCGTATCTCCTGGTGTTCTACGAAGCGCCGCACCGCGTCGAGGAATGCGTGTCCGATCTGCGCGCGGTGCTCGGGGAGAAGCGGCGGATCGTGATTGCGCGCGAGCTCACCAAGCTGTTCGAATCGGTGCACGCGTGCACGCTGGCTGAGGCGGCAGACTGGCTCGCCGCCGATTCACTGCGGCGCAAGGGAGAATTCGTGCTGATCGTGGAAGGCGCTCCCGAAACGACGGCGACGGAAGATGCCGGGCAGCGGACCCTCGAAGCGCTGCTCGGCGAGCTGCCGCTCAGGCGGGCGGTGAATCTCGCCGCCAGGATCACGGGCGGGAGAAAGAACGAGCTCTACCGGGCCGCGCTGCAGCTGAAGCGGCGGAAATCGTGATGAGAAAAATAACGATCACCCGTCCCGACGACTGGCACCTTCATCTGCGCGACGGCGCGCACCTGCGCGCGGTGCTGCCGGATACCGCCCGCCGCTTCGCGCGGGCAATCGTGATGCCCAACCTCAAGCCGCCGGTGACGAGCGTGAAGCTCGCCCTTGCCTATCGCGACCGCATCCTTGCCGCGCTGCCGGCCGGCGCGCGGTTCGAGCCGCTGATGACGCTCTATCTCACTGACGGAACGCCGTCCGGCGAGATTGCGGCCGCCCGGGCGAGCGGATCCGTGCATGCCGTCAAGTACTACCCGGCAGGGGCCACCACCCATTCCGATGCGGGCGTGACCGATATCGCGAAGTGCGGCCCCGCGCTCGAGGCGATGGAAAAGCACGGCCTGCCGCTGCTGGTGCACGGTGAGGTGACCGATCCGGAAGTGGACGTGTTCGACCGGGAGCGCGTGTTCATCGAGCGCGTGCTGGCGCCGCTCGTCGCGCGCCATCCGGGACTGAAGGTGGTGCTCGAGCACATCACCACGCGCGAAGCCGCCGACTTCGTGAGGGCCGCGCCCCCGCGCGTGGCGGCGACCATCACCGCGCACCACCTGCTGCTCAGCCGGAACGCGTTGTTCGCCGGGGGCGTCCGGCCGCACCACTTCTGCCTGCCGGTGCTCAAGCGCGAGTCGCACCGCCAGGCGCTGCTCCAGGCCGCGACGAGCGGCCACCCACGGTTCTTTCTCGGCACCGACAGCGCGCCCCACGCGCGCCACACCAAGGAAACCGACTGCGGCTGCGCCGGGATCTACTCCGCGCACGCCGGCATCGAATTCTATGCCGAGGCGTTCGCCGCGGCGGGAGCGCTCGACCGGCTGGAAGGATTCGCGAGCCGTTACGGGGCGCAGTTCTACGGGTTGCCGATGAATGACGGCACCGTCACGCTCGCGGAGGAATCCTGGGCGGTGTCGGCCGACATCCCGTTTGGGGCCGAGCGGCTGGTGCCGTTGCGCGCCGGGGAGCAGGTCAAATGGAAGATCGTGTAATCCGGGGGGCGCTGAGAGCGTTAAGCGAGAAATGAGCGGCCGGGCGACGGATGCGGTTCTTCCCTATCCCCACCACTCCGAACTTGATCTGCCGAGGAGAGACCTGTGGATCTTCGGCTACGGTTCGCTGATGTGGGACCCGGGCTTTCCCCACTTGGACAGCTCGTCGGCGTTGATCTACGGCTATCACCGCGAGCTGTGCATCTACTCCAGCCGGTGGCGCGGCTCGCCGCAGCAGCCCGGCCTCGTGCTGGGACTCGAACGCGGCGGAGCGTGCCGGGGCGTGGCATACAGGATTGCCGCCGCCCAAGTTGCCCGTTCGCTCGACGCCCTGTGGGAACGCGAAATGCGTCGCGGCGTATACCATCCGCGGCTCCTGCGGGCCCGGCTGCCGGGACGGACGGCACGGGTCCTCGCGTTCGTCGCGAACAGGATGCATCCCGGATACGCGGGAGCGCTCCCCGCGGAGCGCACCGCCGAGCTGATCGCCAACTGCTGCGGGGACCGGGGGCCGAACGTCGAGTATCTCGCGCGCACCCTCAAGCACCTCGCCAAGCTTGGCGTGCGGGACCACCACCTGCTGCGGGTGATGGCCGCGGTGCGCGCCCTCGGGAAGGAGTAAAATGTGCGCTGGGAAGCCGGCCAGACAGCCGCTGCGCGCGGATGAAGCGAGCCTCTTCGATGGTTCGTACCGTGCGGAGAGGAAAGTCCGGGCTCCATAGGGTAGGGTGGCGGCTAATCACCGCCCGCCGCGAGGCGAGGAACAGGGCCACAGAGACGAGTCTCGTCGAGGCCAGCGCTCCGGACTTTGACGCCGCAAGGCGGCAAAGTCTCGTAGAAATGGGTAGGGGGCCGGAAGGCTCCGGATCCAGAGCGCGGGACGAAGACGAGGGTGAAACGAGGCAACCTCCACCCGGAGCAACACCAAATAGGCAAGCGATGACGTGACCCGCCGAGCTTGCGGGTAGGTGGCTTGAGCCACGGAGCAATCCGGGGCCTAGAGGAATGGCTGTCGCGGGCCGCAAGGCCCGCACAGAACCCGGCTTATCGGCCGGCTTCCCTTATTTCCCTTCAGTCTTTTCTCTCCCTGTTGCCCTCTCGCAACACGAAGTAATCCCGCAGCCCTGACCCCTACCGGGGGGCTATACCTAAAGTATTACTTTCATATCACGGTTTATCATGCTGTTTCTAAGCGATTATTAGGCTCCAATTTCAGCTCAAAATCAGTCTCGGTTTCCCCTCATAAGTCTTTGTCCTAAAAACAGAAAACGCTTGATCGTCCTTGACCGTTTCCCGCCCTTTCCAATATAGTGGGAAGAAGTGGAGAAAAGTGGGACAACTCGCCGCCATTGGCTAGCCAGGGCGGCGCTTTCCCGCGAGCCAAGGGGGACCTGTGTTTCGTGGCGTCGCGCAACTGAATCTCGACAGCAAGGGGAGGCTTGCGGTGCCTGCCCGCTTTCGCGATGCGCTCATCAGCCAGGCGAGCGGGCATCTCGTACTCACCGCCGATTCCGACCGCTGCCTGCTCATCTATCCGCTGCCCGACTGGGAGCCGATCGAGAAGAAGCTGATGTCGCTCTCGAGCTTCAACGCGCAGATACGCGAGCTGCAGCGCCGGCTCGTCGGCTACGCCGAGGACGTGGTGATGGATGCGACCGGACGCATCCTGGTGCCGCCCGCCCTGCGCCGCTACGCACAACTCGAGAAAGCCGTGGTGCTGGTCGGGCAGGGCCACAAGTTCGAGCTCTGGAACAAGGACCATTGGGACGAGCTGATGGAGAAGGGCGGCACGCCGGGCGCGGGCGGACTGCCACCTGAGCTGGAGGGCTTCTCCTTGTGAGCGAGGGCTCACATACCGCGGTCCTGTTGGGCGAGGCAGTAGAAGGTTTGAAGGTGCGCAGCGACGGTTGCTACGTCGACTGCACGTTTGGTCGCGGCGGGCACAGCCGGCTGATCCTGGCGCGGCTGGGAAGGACGGGACGGCTGCTTGCCCTCGATCGCGACCCGCAGGCGGTGGCCGCGGGAGGAGAAATCGATGATCGGCGTTTTCGCATCCTGCACGGGCGCTTCAGCCGGCTCGCCGCGCTGGCGGCACAGGCCGGAGTTACGGCGGCAAACGGCATCCTGCTCGACCTGGGCATGTCCTCGCCGCAGGTGGATGACCCCGCCCGCGGCTTCAGTTTTCGCTACGACGCACCGCTCGACATGCGCATGGACCCTAACGCGGGGCTTACCGCCGCGGAGTGGCTCGCGCGCGCGCCGGAGCGGGAGATCCGGGAGGTCATAAGAAACTATGGCGAAGAACGGTTTGCTAAACCGATTGCAGCAGCGATTGTTGCGGCTCGAGCGCGGGGATCTGTTGGCACCACACGAGAACTTGCCGCGCTCGTGGCAAAGGCCGTTCCCGCGCGGGAGCCACAACAGGATCCGGCGACGCGCACGTTTCAAGCTATACGGATTCACGTCAATCAGGAGCTTGAGGAGTTGTCGCTAGCGCTGCCGCAATGCCTGGAACTCCTCGCGCCCGGCGGGCGTCTGGTGGTCATCAGCTTCCATTCGCTGGAGGACCGCATCGTCAAGCGCTTCCTGCGTGACAACGCCCGCGCCGACCGCCTGCCGCCGCGGCTGCCGCTGCGCGCCCGCGAGCTGCCCCCGCCCCCGCTCAAGCTCGTCGGCCGGCCGGTGCGGCCCTCGGCCGCGGAGATTGCGGCGAACCCCCGCGCACGCAGCGCAGTGATGCGCATCGCCGAGAAGCTGCCCGTCGCGGCCCGATCAGAATGCTGAGGCTCAACCTGGTGCTGCTCGCCGTCCTCACCGCCTGCGCCCTGGCGCTGGTCACCTCCCAGCATCAGGCGCGCAATCTCTACGTCGAGCTGCAGAAGGAGCAGGAACTGGCCAAGCAGCTCGATGTGGAGTGGGGGCAGCTGCAGCTCGAGGCGAGCACCTGGGCGACCCACGCGCGCGTCGAGAAGCTCGCGACCCGGGCGCTCGGCATGCGCGTTCCGCCGGCATCCCGCGTCAGGGTCGTGCCGGCCGCTCCGACGGAGGGGCGGCCGTGAGCCCGGTCGCGCATCCCCAGTTGGCGCTGCAGCTGCCGGCGTGGCGCTCGCGTCTGCTGCTGCTCGCGCTCCTCGCGTGGCTCGCCGCACTCGCCCTGCGCGCGCTCTACCTGCAGGGCCTGGACAACGATTTTCTGCAGCAGAAGGGCGAGTTGCGTTACTCGCGGGTGATCGAGCTCGCGGCGACACGCGGGCCGATCGTGGACCGCAACAACGAGCCGCTCGCGATTTCCACTCCCGTGGAGTCAGTGGCGGCAAGCCCGGCGGACCTCGAGATCACCCCGGAGCAGGTGAGGCGCATCGCCCGGCTGCTCGGCGAGGACATCGGCGACCTGCGAAAAAAGCTCGCGGACACGCGTCGCGAGTTCGTCTACCTCAAGCGGCAGTTGCCGCCGGACGAGGCTGCGCGGGTGGTGGCGCTGGGCATACCGGGAGTGTTCCTGCAACGCGAGTACCGCCGCTATTACCCGGCGGGCGAGGTCACGGCCCACCTGATCGGCCTTACCGACGTGGACGGCCGCGGGCGCGAAGCGCTCGAGCTCGCGTTCGAGCAGCAGCTCGCGGGCCGGCCCGGCAGCCGCCGCGTCATCAAGGACCGGCTCGGGAAAATCGTCGAGGACATGGAGAGCATACGGGTGCCGCAGAACGGGAGCACCCTCGCGCTCTCGATCGATGCCAGGATCCAGTACCTGGCGTACCGCGAGCTCAAAGCCGCGGTGGCGGCGAACCGCGCGCGCGCGGGCAGCATCGTGGTGCTCGACGTCGCCACCGGCGAGGTGCTGGCGATAGCGAGCGCGCCTTCGTTCAATCCCAACAACCGCGGCCGCTTCGACCCGCAGCGCGCGCGCAACCGCGCCGTCACCGACCTCTTCGAGCCGGGCTCGACGCTGAAGCCCTTCACCGCCGCCGCGGCGCTGGAGGCGGGCACGGTCCGCCCGGAGAGCATCATCGAGACGGCGCCGGGGCGGCTCGCCATCGGCAACCGCGTGATCCATGACGTGCATCCGCAGGACGCGCTCACCGTTGCCCAGGTGATCCAGAAGTCGTCCAACGTTGGCGCGGCCAAGATCGCCTTGGAGTTGAGGCCCGAGGCGCTGTGGAACCTGTTCCATCAGGTCGGGTTCGGCGCGCTGCCGCACTCGGGATTCCCCGGAGAGGTACCGGGTCGGCTGCGCGCGGCGTCGAGCTGGCGGCCAATCGAGCAGGCGACCATGTCCTATGGCCACGGCATCTCGGTGTCGCTGCTGCAACTCGCCCGCGCCTACCTCATATTCGCGACCGACGGCGAGCTGCGGCCGGCGACGCTGCTGCGGCGCGAGGTCCCGGCGGTGGCGACACGCGTCATCTCGGCCCCGACCGCGCACGCCGTGCGCCGCATGCTGGAGATGGCCGCGCAACCCGGCGGCACGGCGCCGCGCGCGCAGGTGACTGGCTACCGCGTCGCGGGCAAGACCGGTACGTCGCACAAGCCCGAAGGCAGGGGCTACGCAACGGACCGGTTCGTGGCCTCCTTCGTCGGCTTTGCGCCGGCCTCCGCTCCGCGGCTGGTGGTGGCCGTGATGATCGATGAGCCTCCGGCGGGCCGTCATACCGGCGGCGCCGTCGCAGCGCCGGTATTCAGCGCGGTCATGGCGGAAGCGCTGCGCGCGCTCGGGGTGCCGCCCGATGCGCCGATGGACAACGTGATGCTGCCGCCGCCCGATGCCCAGGAGATCAGGGAAGAGGTTTGAAGGCAGGATCGAGGAAAGAGGATTGAGGGAAAAATCCGCAACGGGACTTGATTGGAAGGTGATCGAGTCGCTCAACGTGCGCCGGCTCGTCAACGACAGCCGCGCGGTGCGGCCCGGCGACACCTTCGTCGCCTATCCCGGGCACGCGCGCGACGGGCGTGAATACATCGCGCAGGCGGTCGCGAATGGCGCCGCATCCGTGCTGTGGGAGCAGGCGGGGTTCCGGTGGGACCCGCGGTGGCGCGTGGCCAATCTGGGCGTGCGGGAACTGCGCCAGCACGCGGGGGGGATCGCGAGCCGCCTGCACGGCTGCCCGAGCCGGCGGCTGCAGGTGATCGGAGTCACCGGCACCAACGGCAAGACCACCTGCAGCCATTGGATCGCGCAGGCGCTGACGCGCTGTGGGCGGCGCTGCGCGGTGATCGGCACGCTCGGCTACGGCCTGCGCGCGCCTTTGCGACCTCTCGTCAACACGACGCCGGACGCGCTATGGCTGCACGCGCAGCTTGCGGAGTTCGCGCGGCGCGGCGCCCAGGCGGTGGCGATGGAGGTGTCCTCGATCGGGCTCGACCAGGACCGGGTGGCGGGTGTCGAGTTCGACACTGCGCTCTTCACCAATCTGTCGCGCGACCATCTCGAGTACCACCGCACCATGCGGCGCTACCGGGAAGCGAAAGCGCGCCTGTTTGCCTGGGAGACGCTCCGGCACGCGGTGGTGAACCTCGATGACGATTTCGGCGCGGAGCTTGCACGCCGCATCCGCCGGCCGGGGCTCGACGTGATCGGCTACGGATTCGGCGCGCCGCGCCGCGGCCAAGTCACCGGCGCCCATCTCGTCTCCGGCCCACCGGGGGTGAGCTTCGACGTGAGGACGCCGTGGGGCGCCGCGCGCGTTACTGGACCGCTACCGGGGCGGCACAATGCGAGCAACCTGCTCGGAATCCTGGCCGTGCTGCTGGCGGGCGGCATTCCGCTGCGCCGCGCGGTCGCCGCGCTCGCCGCCCTGAAGCCGCTGCCCGGCCGGCTGCAGCGGCTCGGCGGCGGAGCTAGACCGCTGGTATTCGTGGATTACGCCCATTCTCCCGACGCCCTCGAGCATGCGTTGACGACGCTGCGCGAGCTCCTGGCGCACCGCTCACCCGTCACCGGTCAGCGGTCACGCCTCATCTGCGTTTTCGGCTGCGGCGGTGACCGCGACCGCGGCAAGCGGCCGCGCATGGGACGTATCGCGGCACGGCTCGCTGACCGCGTCGTGGTGACTTCGGACAACCCACGCACCGAGGAGCCCGCGGAGATCATCGGGGACATCGTCGCAGGCGTTTCCGGAGGTGCCCGCGGTATCGAGATCGAGCCCGACCGGCGCGCGGCGATCCTGCGCGCGGTGGCGGAGGCGCACCGCGGCGACATCGTGCTCATCGCGGGCAAGGGCCACGAGGACTACCAGGAAATCCGGGGCGTGCGGCACCCGTTCTCGGATGCGGCGCTGGCGCGGGAGGCGCTCGCGACCTCATGAGCATGATGCGCCTCTCGGAAGCCGCGCGCGCGATCCCCGCCGAGTTGCGGGGGGAGGACCGCGTCTTCGAGGCGGTCAGCACCGATACGCGTACGCTCGCCCCGCGGACCCTGTTCGTGGCGCTCAAGGGCGAGCGCTTCGACGGGCGCGACTTTCTCGGGGAGGCCGCGGCGAAACACGCGGCCGGCGCGCTGGTGCAGAAGGCGGGATCGAGGATCGAGGATCGAGGATTGAGTGACCGGTTGCCGTTGCTGGTCGTCGAGGACACGAAAAAGTCTCTGGGCACGCTTGCCGCCTACTGGAGGAAAAAATTCTCGCTGCCGCTGGTCGCGCTGACGGGCAGCAACGGCAAGACGACGGTGAAGGAGATGCTGGCGTCGATCCTGCGCGAAGCATGCGCCGCTCAATCCTCGGCCCCCGCTTCCCAGTCCTCGGTGCTCGCCACCCGCGGCAACCTCAACAACGACATCGGCGTGCCGCTCACGCTGCTCGAGTTGAGGCCCGGCCACCGCTACGCGGTCGTGGAGATGGGCATGAACCATGCCGGGGAGATCCGCTACTTGACGCGGCTCGCGGCGCCCGACGTGGCGCTCATCAACAACGCGGGACCGGCGCACCTGGAATTCTTCGGCTCGCTCGAGGCCATCGCCCGCGCCAAGGGCGAGATCTTCGAGGGGCTCCAGCCCGGCGGCACGGCGGTCATCAACGCCGACGACCGCCATGCCGGCCTGTGGCGCGCGCTCGCGGGCGACCGGCGCATCGTCGAGTTCGGCATCGAGCGTCCGGCGGCGGTGACCGCGCGCTACGCGTTGCGCTACCTCGAAAGCGAGATCGTCGTGCGCACGCCGCACGGCGAGGCGCAGGCGGTGCTGAAGGCGCCGGGACTGCACAACGTCCGCAACGCCCTCGCCGCGAGCGCGGCCGCAACGGCGCTCGAAGTGCCCGCGCCCGCCATCGCGCGCGGGCTCGCGGGCTACGCCGGATTCAAGGGGCGGCTGCAGAAGAGGGCGGCGATGCACGGCGCGACGCTCCTCGACGACACCTACAACGCCAACCCCGAGTCGGTGCGCGCGGCGGTGGCCGTGCTGGCGCAGGCTCCGGGCGGAAAACTCCTCGTGCTGGGCGACATGGGCGAGCTCGGCGCCGGGGGCGCGCAGATGCACGCCGACATCGGCACGCTCGCGCGCGAGGCGGGCATCGGACGGCTGTTCGCGCTGGGCGAGCTCGCGGCGCATGCGGCGCGCGCGTTCGGGGCGGGGGGGCGTCACTTCGCGCGCATCGAGGACCTGCTGGCCGAGCTCGAGAACGCACTCGCGCCCGACGCGACCGTGCTCGTGAAAGGCTCGCGCTTCATGCAGATGGAACGCGTCGTCAAGGCGTTCGCGGCCGAGGAGCGCGCATGCTGCTAGAGCTCGCCCAATGGCTCGCGAAGGACATCCGCGCGTTCAACGTATTCGGCTACATCACGCTGCGCGCCGTGCTCGCGTGCCTGACGGCGCTGATCATCACTTTCCTCATCGGGCCGGCGCTGATCCGCAGGCTGACGGCCTACAAGGTCGGCCAGGCGGTGCGCGACGACGGCCCGCAATCGCACCTTGCCAAGGCCGGCACGCCGACCATGGGCGGCGCGCTGATGCTTGCCGCGATCACTCTCACCGTCCTGCTGTGGGCGGACCTCGAGAACCGCCTGGTCTGGCTCGTGCTGTGGGTGATGCTCGCTTTCGGCGCGATCGGCTGGATCGACGATTACCGCAAGGTCGTGGCGCGCAATCCGAAGGGGCTGTCGGCGCGGATGAAGTTCTTCTGGCAGTCGGTGATCGGGGTCGCCGCGGCGTGCTTCCTCGCCTTCTACTCGAACCTGCCGCAGCAGACCGAGTTCATCGTGCCCTTCTTCAAGCAGGTGGCCTACCCTCTCGGCGCGCTCGGCTTCATCGTCATGACCTATTTCGTGATCGTCGGCACCAGCAACGCAGTCAACCTGACCGACGGCCTCGACGGGCTCGCCATCATGCCGACGGTCATGATCGGCGGCGCGCTCGGCATCTTCGGCTACGTCGCCGGGCACGCCGTGTTCGCCAAGTACCTCGGGTTTCCCTACATCCCCGGCGCCGGCGAGCTTGCGGTGTTCTGCGGCGCCATCGCGGGCGCGGGCCTCGCGTTCCTGTGGTTCAACGCGTATCCGGCGGAAGTCTTCATGGGCGACGTCGGCGCGCTCGCGCTCGGCGCCGCGCTCGGCACGATCGCCGTCATCGTGCGGCAGGAGATCGTGCTCTTCATCATGGGCGGAGTGTTCGTGGTGGAGACGCTCTCGGTGATGCTGCAGGTCGCCTCCTTCAAGCTGACGGGCAGACGCGTCTTCCGCATGGCGCCGCTGCACCACCACTACGAGCTGAAGGGGTGGAAGGAAAACCAGGTTGTGGTGAGGTTCTGGATCATCACGATGATGCTGGTCCTGGTGGGGCTGTCGACGCTGAAATTGCGCTGATGAACCGTGGAACTGAAAGGGCGAAAGGTCGTGGTGCTCGGACTCGGTGATACCGGGTTGTCGATGACGCGCTGGCTCGCGCGGCACGGGGCCGACGTGCGCGTCGCCGACACGCGCGCGGATCCGCCGCACGCCGCGCGGCTCGCGCGCGAGATGCCGCGGATCCCGCTTGCCACCGGCGCGTTTGGCGAGGAGACGCTGCGCGGGGCCGATCTCGTCGCGATCAGCCCGGGACTGGACCGCCGCGAGGGGGCGGTTGCGGGCGCGGTCGCACGCGGCGTGCCCGTCGTGGGCGACATCGAGCTCTTCGCGCAAGCGATGAAGGAGCGGGCAGGTCCGAAGGTGCTGGCGGTCACCGGCTCCAACGGCAAGAGCACCGTCACGGCGATGGCGGGCGAGATTCTCCGCGCCGCGGGGCGCCGCACCGTGGTGGCGGGCAACATCGGCACGCCGGTGCTGGATGCGCTGTGCGCGATCGAGGACGGCGCGCCCGCCCCCGAGGCCTTCGTCCTCGAGCTCTCCAGCTTCCAACTCGAGAGCACCTCGAGCCTCGAGCCGGCGGCGGCCGCGATGTTAAACCTCACCGAGGATCATCTGGACCGCTACGACAGCATGGCCGATTACGCCGCGGCGAAGGCGCGCGTGTTCGCGGGCGGCGGCGTGCAGGTCCTCAATCGCGATGACCAGTGGTCCATGGGCATGGCGCGCACGGGCCGCAGCCTCCTCACGTTCGGCGGCGGGGCGCCCCGCGCCGAAACGGAGTGGGGCATCCGCGCCGAGCGCGGCGCCGAGGTGCTCGCGCGCGGCGCGCGCCCGCTGATGGAGCTCGCCGGGCTGCCGGTCGCGGGGCGGCACAACGCGGCTAACGCGCTCGCGGCGCACGCGCTCGCGCATTCGATCGGCGCGCCCGATGAAGCGCTCGCGCTCGCGCTGCGCTCGTTCCGGGGCCTGCCGCATCGCATGCAGCAAGTGGCCGAGCACGAGGGCGTGCTTTTTCTCGACGACTCGAAAGGCACCAACGTGGGCGCGACGGTCGCCGCGCTCGCCGGCCTGCAGCGGCCGGTCGTGCTGATCGCGGGCGGCGACGGCAAGGGGCAGAACTTCGCGCCGCTCGCGCCCGCGGTCAAGGCGCGCGCGCGCGCAGTGGTCCTGATCGGGCGCGATGCGGACAGGCTGGCGCAGGCAATCGCCGGGAGCGGCGTGCCCGTCGAGCGGGCGGCGGGAATGGAGGAGGCGGTAGGGGCCGCCTTCCGCGCAAGCCGCGCGGGCGATGCGGTGCTGCTCTCGCCCGCGTGCGCGAGCTACGACATGTTCCGCAGCTACGCGCACCGGGGAGACGTCTTCGCTGCGGCGGTGCGGCGCCTCGCGGGCGGCGGGGGCTAGGGATGTTCTATACCGACGTCAAGCCGCGCGCGCAGGCCGCCGAGTACGACGAGGGATTAGTGTGGGCCGCCATCTTGCTGCTCGGCGTGGGGCTGGTAATGGTCTATTCGGCTTCGATCGCGATCGCAGAAGCGAGCCGCGCGAGCGGACACCAGTCGACCTACTACCTGATGCGCCACGCGCTGTTCGTAGCGTTCGGGCTTGTCGCGGGGGTGGCGGCGTTCCAGGTCCCGCTGCGGCTGTGGCAGCAGGCGGCGCCGTACCTGTTTCTCGCCGGCGCGGGACTGCTCGCCCTGGTGCTCGTCCCCGGCGTGGGACGCGAGGTCAACGGCAGCCAGCGCTGGATCTCGCTGCATTTCGTGACGGTGCAGCCCTCGGAGCTGATGAAACTTTTCGCGGTGCTCTACGCGGCCGACTACACCGCGCGCAAGGCGGCGCACATGGCGAGCTTCCGCAGGGGATTCTTGCCGATGCTCGTCGTGATGCTGGTGGTGGGCTGGCTGCTACTGCGCGAGCCGGACTTCGGGGCTTTCGTGGTGATCGCGGTGATCGCGATGGGGATCCTGTTTCTCGGCGGCATGTACTGGAAGCTGTTCGCCGGCCTCTTCGCACTGCTGCTGGCGGGATTCGTGCTCCTGATCCTGGCCTCCCCCTACCGCCTGCAGCGCGTGATCGGGTTCATGGACCCGTGGGCGGACGCCTACGGCACCGGCTACCAGCTCTCGCACGCGCTGATCGCCTTCGGCCGGGGCGAGTGGTTCGGCGTGGGCCTCGGCGCGAGCGTCGAGAAGCTCTTCTACCTCCCCGAGGCGCACACGGATTTTCTGCTCGCCGTGATCGCGGAGGAACTTGGCTTCGCCGGCGTCGCCGCCATCATCGCCGCGTTTGCGTGGATCGTCACGCGGGCGTTCATGATCGGGCGGCGCGCGGCCCTGCTCGAGCGCTATTTCCCGGCGCTGGTGGCGCAGGGCATCGGCCTGTGGATCGGGGTGCAGGCGATCATCAATATCGGCGTCAATACCGGGATGCTGCCCACCAAGGGCCTGACGTTGCCGCTGGTGTCCTTCGGCGGCACCGCGCTGCTGGCGACCTGCTGCGCGCTCGCGATCCTCCTGCGCGTGGACTGGGAGAACCGGCAGCTCGCGAAGGGGTTCACGGTTTGAATGACGGGCGACGAGTGACGGGTTCACGAACCATCATGATCATGGCCGGCGGCACCGGGGGCCACATCTTTCCGGCGCTTGCGGTGGCCGACTACCTGCGTGCGCAGGGCTGGAACGCGGTGTGGGTCGGGGTTCGCGGCGGGATGGAGGAGCGGCTGATTCCGGCGCGCGGCTATCCAATGGAATGGGTGCGGATCGCCGGGGTGCGCGGCCGGGGCATTCTCGCCGCGGCGCTGCTGCCGCTCAACCTGCTGATCGCGTTCTGGCAGAGCGCGCGGGCGATCTTCGCGCACCGCCCGGACGTGGTGCTCGGCATGGGCGGCTACGTCTCGTTTCCGGGCGCCATGATGGCATCGCTCCTCAACCGGCCGCTCGCGATACACGAGCAGAACTCCGTGGCGGGGCTCGCCAACCGCGTGCTGGCGCGGCTCGCGGACCGCGTGCTCACGACTTTTCCCGACGCCTTCGGCGAGTCGACGGCGGTGATCTGGACCGGCAACCCGGTGCGACAGGAAATCGTCGCCATGGCGCCCCCGGAGAACCGCTACGCCGCGCGCGCCGGACAGCTGCGGGTGCTGGTGGCGGGCGGCAGCCAGGGCGCCCAGGTGCTCAATTCGGTCGTGCCCGAGGCGCTCGCACTGCTCGCGCCATCCGCGCGCCCGCGCGTCGTGCACCAGGCGGGCGCGGGGCACGACGTCGCGGTGCGGAGCCGTTACCAGGAGCTTGGCGTCGCCGCCGAGGTCGTCGCCTTCATCGACGACATGGCGGCGCGCTACGCGGAGACCGACATCATCGTCTGCCGCGCCGGCGCGACCACCGTGGCGGAGATCGCCGCGGCGGGGATCGCCTCATTGCTGGTGCCCTATCCGCATTCGGTGGACGACCACCAGACGATCAACGCGCGCTTTCTCGCCGATCGCGGCGCTGCGCTGCTCATCCCGCAGGCTGAATTGACGGCGCAGCGTCTTGCCGAAGTGCTGGGTGGACTCACGCGGGAGCAGCTGCTCGCCAAGGCGCAGGCGGCGCGTGCCGCCGGCAGGCCAGAGGCGACGCGCTCGGTGGCGCAGGCGTGCATGGAGCTCGCTTTACAACAGTGACGACTGACGAGTGACGGTGAAACATGAGGCATAAGGTCAAGCACGTGCATTTGGTGGGGATAGGGGGGACCGCTGCGAGCAGGGAGCAGGGGCCCCTCTGGGGATGCGACCGGCCGCGAGCGGCGTCGGCCGCCGTCGACTTCGCGATCACGGTATTGGGATAGCAGCCATGAGGCACAAGGTGAAGCATGTGCATTTCGTGGGCATAGGCGGCGCCGGAATGAGCGGCATCGCGGAAGTGCTGCTCACGTTGCGCTACCGGGTGAGCGGCTCCGACCTTGCCGAGAGCACCGCGACGCGCCGACTGCGCCAGCTGGGCGCGCGCATTCACATCGGGCACGCGGAAGGCCACATCGCGGGCGCCGACGCGGTGGTGGTGTCGAGCGCGGTCAGAGACGACAACCCCGAGGTCGCGGCCGCGCGCGCAAAGAAGATACCGGTGGTGCCGCGGGCGCTGATGCTCGCCGAGCTGATGCGGTTGCGGCAGGGCATCGCGGTCGCCGGCACGCACGGGAAAACCACCACCACCAGCCTCGTCGCCAGCGTGCTCGCGGAGGGCGGGCTCGATCCGACCTTCGTGATCGGCGGCCGGCTCGAGGCGGCGGGCACCCACGCCCGGCTCGGCGCGGGGGAGTTCATCGTGGTGGAAGCCGACGAGTCCGACGCGTCGTTCCTCTACCTGCAGCCGGTGATGGCGGTCGTCACCAATATCGACGCTGACCACATGGAGACCTACGGGCACTCGATGGACCGGTTGCGCCAGTCATTCGTTGATTTTCTGCAACGGCTGCCGTTCTACGGCGTGGCGGTGCTGTGCGCCGACGACGAGAACGTGCGCGCGGTGATGCCGCAGCTCACCAAGCCGATCACGACCTATGGGCTGGCGCCGGACGCGAACGTGCGCGGCCTGGATCTCACCCCGAGCGGTGGCCAGATGCGTTTCCGCGCTGCGCACGCCGGCGGCGAGCTCGCAGTCACGCTCAACCTGCCGGGCGCGCACAACGTGCGCAACGCGCTCGCCGCGATCGCGGTCGGCCTCGAGCTCGGGGTGCCGGAGGCGGCCATCGCCCGGGCGCTCGCGGAGTTCAAGGGCGTGGGCCGGCGCTTCCAGAACCTCGGCAAGGTGCGCATGCCGGGGGGCGGCAGCTTCGTGCTGGTCGACGATTACGGCCATCACCCCGCGGAAATGGCGGCGACGCTCGCCGCCGCGCGCGGCGCCTTTCCCGGGCGCCGCATCCTGCTCGCGTTCCAGCCGCACCGCTACACGCGCACCCGGGACTGCTTCGAGGATTTCGTGAAGGTGCTCTCCACGGCGGATGCGCTGGTGCTGACCGAGGTCTACCCGGCCGGCGAGGCGCCGATTGTGGCGGCGGACGGCAAGGCGCTGGCGCGCGCGATCCGCGTGCACGGGCGGGTCGAGCCGGTTTTCGTCGAAAAGATCGCCGAGCTGCCGGCGGCGATCCTGGGTCTCGCGCGCGACGGCGACGTGGTGCTCACGATGGGCGCGGGATCCATAGGCAACGTGCCGGCGCAGCTGCTGAACGCCCGGCCGAGGAGCGTGAACGGGCTCGCATGAATATGGCGGATACAGACAAACTGGTGGCGGGGCTGCGCGGCGAGCTGCGGCGGCGCGAGCCGATGGCGGG
>Ga0210102_1000092_pt1 | contig 26050 bp, 26 predicted proteins | sample RushOxbow_ThreeS_4_FD_185563 | JGI IMG/M metagenome (GOLD analysis project Ga0210102, IMG submission 185563) | Wetland microbial communities from San Francisco Bay, California, USA, that impact long-term carbon sequestration -... | ecosystem: Environmental > Aquatic > Marine > Wetlands ...
GCCTCCCCCGGGGCGAACGTCCCGCCGTCCCGCCGTCCCGCCGTCCCGCCTCAGCCCCATCCCCGCAGCGCCCGCACGAAGTCGTGCAGCACCAGGAATTTCTCGTACAGAATGACGCCTTTCCGCTTCTGGCCGAACTCGGCGAAGAGGTCGCGCAGGCGGCCGCGGCGGGTGACGTAGAAGCGGAAGGTCTCGGCGAAGTCCTCCTGGGGGTGCTTGGCGGCGTAGGCGGTCACGTGGTCGCGCGGAGCGATGGCCACCCGGCGCCGCTGGAAGTAAACCCAGGTGTTGTCCATTCCCCGGTAGGCCTTGTCCACTTCGCCGAAGGCCCGGCGGAAGCGGCGGTTGCGGGTCCAGTCCCAGTGGTGATAGAGGAAGCTGTGGCCCAGCTCGTGGGTGATGAGCCCCACCAGCGTGGTCCAGGGGATCTCGTCCCGCCGCTGCCGGCCCACCACGTAGCGCTGCTCGATCTCCACGATCTTGGGGTAGCGCGGGTCCACGCCGGAGACACCCGGCCGGAGCAGCACCCGGTAGCCCCAGTCGCGAATCCGGGATACCAGTATGAGCCGGCGCACCCGGGTGAGGGCGCGGGGAATGAGGTCCCGGCCGGTGGCGTCATTGCCGCACCAGGGGCACACGTTCATCCAGTCGTCCACCCCGCGGCCGCAATGGGGGCAGTCGCCTTCGAACCGCTCCTCCTCGCTCCAGCTCTGGGGCCGCCCGCACCAGGGGCAGAAAGGCATGGGGTACTGCACCCCACCCCCGCAGCCCCAGTCGCAGCGGGCATCCATGCGGAAGCCCTTGGGGGCCTTGAGCGGAGTCTCGCTGGAGTAGCCTTCCTCGTAGATGTCGGCGTCGCACCAGGGACACCAGGTGAACTTGTCGGAGACCACCCACCCGCAGTTGTAGCACTCGGCGCCGGTCACGCCGTTGACGTCCCTCCACTGCTGGGCCCGGCCGCAGTTGGGACAGAAGCGCCAGTAGCGCTGCAGCTCGTGGCCGCAGACGCAGCGGAGCTCCGGGCTCGGCGCCCGCTCGCGGGTCCGCCTACGAGCGCTCATAACGACGGATCGCCTCGTCCACCAGCCGCTGCACGAAGTGGTAGTAGTCCATCCCCGCCTTCTCCGCCGCGTGCGCCATGTCGTGTCCGTAGCTGATGAAGGGATTGGCGTTCGCCTCCAGGAACCAGACCTCGCCGTCCGGCGCGAGCCTGACGTCGAGCCGGGCGTAGTCCCGGAGCCAGAGCGCCCGGAAGGCGGCCCGGCAGATCTCCTCGATCCGCCCCCGCGTCGCGCGGGCGATCGGGCGGGCGAAGACGTTGCGGATCCCCCGCCGCGCGCGATAGCCCTCGTTCCACTTCGCTTGCCGGGTCGCGATCCGCTCGGTGGCGGGAGTGGACCGGTCGAAGACCATTTCGGTGATGGGCAGGATGTCGAGCCGGTCGCCGTTGCCCAGGAGACTCACGTAGAGCTCCCGCCCGTCCACGAACTGCTCGGCGATGGCCGGTTGCCGGAACCGCTCGTGCACCAGCGCCACCCGCTCGCGGAGCGCGTCCTCGTCCTGCACCACCGAGGCCTGGGCGATGCCCACCGAGGCGTCGGACTGGAGCGGCTTGACGATGAGGGGAAAGTCGAGATCGGCCGGGGCGGCGACCGGCTCGCCCGGGCGCCAGGTGACGAAGCGAGGCACCCGGATGCCGTGCCAGGCCAGCACCTTCTTGCTCATCGCCTTGTTGCGGGAGACCAGGAGCGCCATCGGGGGGGAGCCGGTGTAGCGATAGCCTTCCGCCTCCAGCACGCCCGGCACCAGGTACTCGAGAGTGGCGTTGCCGTGGAACGCCTCGGCGCAATTGAACACCAGCTCGGGCTGCTGCTCGTCGAGACAGCCGACCAGGTAGCCGAGGTCGTCCGTGACGCCGATCAGGGCGACGTCGTGCCCCCGCTCCCGGAGGGCATCGGCCACCTGGTACTCCATCTCCGGCTCGTCCTCTTTCCAGGCGGCGACCTCCTTCGCCATCTGGCGGGCGTGCTCGTCATGGTGCCAGCTCTCGTAGGGGGTATCGAACACGACGGCGATGCGCATGCGGCTCCGGCGGTCAGGGTCGGGCGAACCCTAAGTTGGCCGGGCCGGGGTGAGGGCGGTAGGTCGGACAGGTCGGACAGGTGGGAAGGCGGGCGGACGGGAGGGCGGGAGGACCGGCCCTCCCGTCCGCCCTACGGCCCGAAGCGATAGAGGTCGCTGTTGCTGGTGATGACGGTGTCCAGGATCGGCTCGAAAGTCACCGGGTCCACGATGGGTTGCCCGGTGTTTGGGTCGATGATGAACTGGACGGTGAACTGGTAGCCCTCCGCGACCACCTGGTCGCCGCCCGGCGACAGGGCGGGGTTCCGGTAGAGCCGGCTCCCACCGTCCAGCGGCATGTCCGTGCCGTTGGCCAGATCCACCACGTGGATCACGCCACCGCTGTCCCACTGGATCGGCCCCAGGCTCGAGTCCACGGTCTGTCCCACCAAGCCGCCGACCACGGCCACGACTCGGGCGCCGGCGGCGTCGAGATCGCGCGCCAGCCCGGCGGCGCCGAAGTCGTGCGCCACGGCAACCGTGCCGGAGGACAGGCTGCGCCGGTAGATCCGGGTGTCGCTGGCGAGGGTATAGAGGATCTCCGCCCCGTCTGCGACGACGGCGAGTCCGGTCGCATCCTCGGTGCCCGGCACCGCCGTGGGAGCGTCACCGCCGGCCAGGTCGAGCAGCTCGACGTCGAGGCCGGTGACGGCGGTATCCGGGGGGTTGCAGACGAACGGCTGGGGGCAAACGACGTGGATGGCCGACCACACTCCGAGGTAGGCCAGCCGGTCGGTCCCGGCCCAGTGGAGCCGGCCCACCGCGTTGACGATGCCCTGCCCCCGTGGGTAGGGCAGCTGCCGCACCTGGATACCCGCCGCGGGGTCGGTGGTCGGCCCTACCCTGATGCCGAGGTACTCGGGCACCGGGTTGCCGCGGCTGGTGCTCGTGGCCAGGAATGCCATGCGCCCATCCGCCGCCGGACCGGTGGAGAGCACGGCGTCGGTGCGATCGGGCCCGTCGGGAACGTCGCACCAGAGCGCCGACTGCTGGCCCCCCGTGGCCGGAAGCAGGGCCAGGCAGACGTCCCGGTCGTTCCGCCCCGGGTCCTGGGCGGAGTAGAGGATACCCGACCCATCCGGCAACCAGGCCGGGTCGCGGTCCACCCCCAGGTTGAGCGTCAGCCTGGCCGGTGGCGATGGGTCGAAGGGCCGGCCGGTGTTGCTGTCCGGGTTGGAGAACGGATCGGTATGCCCGCATGCGATCAGGAGCGCTATCGAGAGCAGCGACAGGCGCGGCGGCATGGCTTTTCCGGGAGGGCGGGATTCGAGGGGAGACGACGCTCCCAGCGGTCGATACACATTTTGCACCTACTGGTGGATCGTCCGGGTTGGCTGCATTATGATGCCGACCCCCCGCCATAATGCTCGCACCGATGGAGGTGGCCATGGAGTCCACGGCCCGGGAAGCCCGGCTCAAGCCCGAATTTGCCGACCGGTACCCCCAGTTGGAAGCCGGGGAGTGGCTGCCGGCGGCGGAGCTGGGGGCCAGGGTGCTGCTGTGGCAGGTGCAGCAGCAGGGGACGGCCGCGCTCGCCACCCGAATCCTGGACGAGCGCCATTTCGAGTTCCGGGGTGGCTGGTACCGTGGGATCGAGACGGAGTTGCGGACCCGGGCGAGCGATCCGGCATTCAACGGGCCGGTGTAGGCGGAACGGCGGTAGGGCGGAACGACGGAACGACGGGACGACGGAACGAAGCAGCAGGGGAGGCTCCTGTATCGGATGCCTCCCCTCTTTTCGTGCCGCCCTACCGTCGTTCCGCCCTACCGCCGTTCCGCCGTTCCGCCGTACCGCCTACGCCCGTTGTCGTCGAGAGCGAGCACCTCGCTCACTCCCGCCGGGTCGATCGTGTTGCATTCGCTGCCTTCGCCGGTCCTGGGATCACGGGGCCGGATGAGGGAAGGGATCCCGGGCCACACCACATCGCCGCCGGCGTCGAGGTACCGGCGGAAGCGGACCGTCTCTGCGGCGGCGAAATGGGTGACCTCCCGAACGGGATAGCGGCCGCTGTGGTCGGGGCTGCCGCGGAACATCGCCTGGGGCGCCGCGGCTAGCGCGGTGAGGAGCGCGATTCCGCCGCCGCCCGCGGGCGCGAGCAGGGCGGCAACGGTGATGCGCATGGAGAGGCTCGTCGAAGACGAATCCATCTCCTGACGAAGCAGGACTCCCGCCAGTTTCGCCGCGTAACAATACGACGAATTCGTCCCTCGAGCAGTGACGTTCGCGCAATTCCGAGCGTCTAAGCACTCGATCATGCTCACACCGATACGTTCCGGCGCAACGCTCGTCGCGGCGACGTTGCTGATCGCATCACTAACCGGATGCGCCGATCGCACCGCGCCCGTCACCGCCACGGAGATCCGTCCCGCCGATGGTGTCAACCAGGTCGCCCCCGCGGGCGGGGTCCTGCCACAACCGATCGTGGCGGAGGTGGTGGATGAGCAGGGCGATCCCGTCCCCGGCGTCACCGTGACGTGGATGGCGGAGTCCGACGGGCAGATCTATCCGGTCAGCAAGGTCAGCGACCGGAACGGCCGGGTCGGCGCGCGGTGGATCCTGGGGCCGCGGGCCGGCCCCAATCGCGCGATCGCCGGCACCGACGGAGTGGCGCCGGCCACGTTCACCGCGCTCGCCGAGTCGCCCGACGAGGTGCCGATCGGGACCATTCACCTGCTGCATCCGCCGACTTACGACGGCTCCGGCCAGATGGTCCATCCCGACTTCGCCCGGTCCGCCGGGGGGGCCTTCGGACATCCGGACCACCTCGCGATCACGCCCTACCCCTTCGGCGACGCCAAGTTCGAGAACCCCTCGACGTTCGTGGCGGAGGGACGGCCCGACCAGTGGACCCTCGAGCCCGGCACGCCGAATCCGGTGGCCCGTCCCGACGCCGGGTATCTCTCCGATCCCGACATCGTGTTCGATCCCGATGCCGGCGAGTTGCGGCTCTACTATCGCCAGGCCACGGGCGACAACATCATCTGGCTCACCCGCTCCACGGACGGGGCGCACTGGGGCGACCCGGTCGAGGTGGCCAGGCGGCCGAGCCACCAGATCGTATCACCCGCGGTGGTCCGGCGCGGGGCGGGAGACTGGCTCATGTGGTCGGTCAACTCGGGGGCCAGCGGCTGCGGAGCGGAGCAGACCACGGTGGAGCTGCGCCGCTCCACCGACGGCATCGCCTGGTCGGCCCCGCAGCCGGTAACGCTGGCCCAGGCAGGGCTCTGGCCCTGGCATATCGACGTGCGGTGGATCCCCCAGCGGCACGAGTTCTGGGCCCTCTACAATGCCAAGCTCCCACAGACCTGCACCACGCCGGTGGTGTTCATCGCGACCAGTCCCGACGGGGTCACCTGGCGGGCGGCCGACCGCCCGGTGATCAGCAAGGGCCGGGTCCCCGAGCTGGCGGACGTGGTCTATCGCAGCACCCTGGATTACGACCCGGCCACGGACGTGATCACCTTCTGGTATTCCGGCGCCCGGTACGAGGGGGGACGCTACGTGTGGCGCGCCGCGGTGGAGCGCCGGTTGCGGCAGGAGGTGTTCGCGGCGAATCCGGGCGCCGCGGCGGCGGCGGTCATCTACACGCCGGGACCGGCGCCGCTCGACAACTGGCCCTAGGACTGCGGGGCAGATGGGCGGCGGGGCAGGTCCGCCCCGCTGCCCCGCTGCCTCGCTTGCCAGTATGTTCCGGCATGACCTCCATCCCGGATCGGAGCGCCCCGGCCGCATTGCCCGCGGCGGCCGCCATCGAGGAAGAGTCGCGCGTCACGGCCGAGCTGATGGACGAGCTGGGCCGCGTGATCGTGGGTCAGCGCGCGATGCTCGAGCGGCTCCTCATCGGCCTTCTGGCCGACGGGCACGTGCTGCTCGAGGGGGTGCCCGGCCTGGCCAAGACCCTCGCCGTCCGCACCCTCGCCGCGACCATCTCGGCGGGCTTCCACCGGATCCAGTTCACCCCCGACCTGCTGCCGGCCGACCTCATCGGCACCCAGATCTACAACCAGCGGAGCGGTGATTTCACGGTTCAGCAGGGCCCGATCTTCACCAACCTGCTGCTGGCCGACGAGATCAACCGCGCCCCGGCGAAGGTGCAGAGCGCCCTGCTGGAGGCGATGCAGGAAAAGCAGGTCACCATCGGGGGGCAGACCTACCCGCTGCCGGCGCTGTTCCTGGTGCTCGCCACCCAGAACCCGATCGAGCACGAGGGGACCTACCCGCTCCCCGAGGCCCAGGTGGACCGGTTCATGTTCAAGCTGGTCGTCACCTATCCGGAGCGGCGGGAGGAGCGGGCGGTGCTGGACCGGATGACCGTGGCGGACGAGCCGGTCGCCCGCCGGGTGGTGGAGCCGGAGCGGATCCTGCGGGCGCGCCGGCTGGTGCGCGAGGTCTACGCGGACGAGCGGATCAAGGAGTACGTGCTCGACCTCGTGGCAGCCACCCGGCGGCCGGCGGAGGCCGGCATGGGCGACCTGGCCCCGCTGATCGAGTACGGGGCCTCCCCCCGGGCGGCGATCTTCCTCCTCCGCGCCGCCAAGGCCCACGCCTTCCTCCAGGGGCGGGCCTACGTGCATCCCGACGACATCAAGGCGCTGGGGCTCGACGTGCTGCGGCACCGGGTGATCCTGACCTACCGGGCCGACGCGGAGGGGAAGGACGCCGACGCGGTGGTCCGCCGCATCCTCGAGGCGGTGCCCGTGCCATGATCCCCGAGGAGGTGACGCACGAGGTCCGGCGGCTGGAGATCACCACCCGTCACCTGGTGCGGGACATCATGGCGGGGGAGTACTCCAGCGCGTTCCGGGGCCGCGGGGTCGAGTTCGCGGAGGTGCGGGAGTACCAGCCGGGTGACGACATCCGGACCATCGACTGGAACGTGACCGCCCGGCTCGGTTCGGCCTACGTGAAGCGCTACCTGGAGGAGCGCGAGCTCACCGTGCTCTTCCTGACCGACCTGAGCGCCTCGGGGAGCTTCGGCAGCCGGCAGCGAACCAAGCGCGAGCTGGCGGTGGAAGTGGCGGCGGTGCTCGCCCTCGCCGCGGCCCGGAACAACGATCGCGTGGGCGCGGTCTTCGCCACCGACCGGGTGGAGCACTACGTGGCCCCGCGCAAGGGGCGCCGGCAGGCGCTCCGCGTCATCAGCGATCTCCTCTCCCACCGTCCCACCCGCCCGGGCACCGACCTGGGTGGGGCCCTCGCCTACCTCGAGCCGGTGCTCCGCCGCCGGGCCGTGGTGTTCATCCTGTCCGACCTCATGACCGCCGGATACGGGCCGGCGCTGACCCGGCTCGCCCGCAGGCACGACGTGATCGGGATCCAGGTGACCGACGCCCGGGAGCGGGAGCTGCCGGACGTCGGTCTGGTGACCCTGTGGGACCCGGAGAGCGGAGACTGGCGGATCGCCGACACGGGCGACCAGGTGCTGCGGCGGGAGTTCCGCGAGCGGGCTGAGGCATGGGAGGCGGAGGTGGGGCGGTGCTTCTCCGAGAGCGGCGCCGACCTGCTCCGGCTCGACACCGGCGAGCCCTACGCCGATGCCCTGATCGCGTTCTTCCGGCGGCGGGAGCGGATGCTATGGCGGTGAGTTCCCGGGCAGTCCCGCTGGTTTGGGGGTTGATCACGATCGCCATGTGCGCCCCGGCCCACGCCCAGAGCCTCCTCGACATCCGGAGCTTCGAAGTCACCCCGTTCCCCACCAGGGCCACCGTGGGCGACTCGATCACCCTCAGCTTCCGCCTCCACATCAACGAGCGCGACCTGCTCACCGACTCGGTGCCCCGGCCGCCCGAGGGGCTGCCGCCGGGCGTGCGGGTAATCTCGGTCGAGCGGCTCCGGCGCGGGACGGACCGGGCCTTCACCGGCCGCGCGATGATCGCCCTCTACCGGCCCGGGGTGCGGGAGATTCCGTCCTTCGCCGTGCCCTGGGTGCAGATCGTCACCGGCCACCGCGGGGTCGTGACGACGGCGCCGGCGACGGTGGAGATCGTACCGGTGCTCGCGCCGGGCAATCCGACGCTGCGGGACATCCGGGAGCCCGAGCCCCGCCGGGGACCGGGACTCCTGCTTATCGCCGCCGGTGCGGCAGGGGGCGCACTGGCCGCGTGGCTGGTGGTGCGGTGGCGGCGGCACCCGGCTCGACCGGCCCCGGCGCCTTCGCCGGAGGCAGCCCCGGCACCGCCGCCGGCCACACCGTACGACCGGGCGATCGCGCGACTCGGGGAGCTGGAGGCGTCGCCGCCGGTCGAGGGGGGAGAGCTGGCCCCGTATTACGAAGGCGTGGCCGATGTGCTGCGCGGTTATCTCGAGGCGGCCGAGGGGCTGCCGGCGCGAGAGCGGACCACGTCCGAGCTGCTGTGGGCGCTGCCGCCCAGGCTGGGCGAGGCGGGGCTCCGCCGCCGGCTTCAGGATATCCTGGGCGAGGCCGACCTGGTGAAGTTCGCCCGGGCCCGCCCGGGGCCGGCGGAGGCGTTGGTCTGGGCGCGAGAAGCCCGGTCGGTCCTGGAGCGGTGGCACGCCGCCGCCGCGCCCGAGGAGGAGCTCCATGCGGCTCGCTGATCCGGGCTGGCTGCTGCTGCTCCTGCTGCCCGCCGGGCTCGCGCTGCGGATGCTGCTCCGCCGGTGGGAGCCGCCGCCCGAGCGGGTCGGGTTCCCGGCGCTGGCGCTGCTCGCCGGCACGCGACGGAGCCGGTGGACTCGCTGGCACCGGCTCCCCGACTGGCTTCGAATCGGTGGGTTCGGGCTGCTGGTGTTGGCGCTGGCGCGGCCCCAGGTCCCCCATGACATGCACGAGGTCCGGAGCAAGGCGCGGAACATCATGCTCGCGCTGGACATCTCCAGCAGCATGAAGGCGACCGACTTCAAGCCCGGCAACCGGCTCGAGGTGGCGCGCCAGGTGCTGGCCGAGTTCGCCCGCCGGCGCAGGGGCGACCTCATGGGCCTGGTGATCTTCGCCGGGCGGTCGTTTCTCCAGGCCCCGCTCACGCCCGACACCGACCTGCTGGGCGAGATGCTGGACCGGGTGGACATCGGCCAGCTGCCCGACGGCACCGCCATCGGCACCGCGCTCGCGCTGTGCCTGAGCCAGCTCAAGGACCTGCCCAACACGGCCAGCGCCATCGTCCTCATCACCGACGGCGCCAACAACACCGGCGCACCGACCCCGTACGTCGCAGCCGAGGCGGCCAATGCCATCGGGGTGCGGATCCACACCATCGGCGTGAGCGCGCCCGACACCTCGGGCTTCAACGACGAGTTCATCTGGCGTCAGGGCCGCACCCCCGACCGGCTCACCAGCTCGGACGAGCGGGCCCTCAAGCGGATCGCGGAGCGGAGCGGGGGCAAGTACTACCGCGCCACCGATCCCGAGGCGCTCACCCGGATCATGGGCGAGCTCGATCCCCTGGAACGGGAAGACGTCCGCATCAGCGAGACGCGGGACTATCGCGAGCTGTTCCCCTGGCTCCTGCTTCCGGGGCTGCTGCTGCTCGCGGCCGACCTCCTGCTCCGGGCCACCCGGCTCAGGACCATGCCGTGAGTGCAAGATGAGCTTCGCCTGGCCCTGGGTGCTGGCGGTCGGCGTGGCGGTGGTCCTGCCGGCCACCTGGCTCGCGCTGATCGCGGAGCGGAGCCGGCGCGCGGCGCTCGCGCGCTTCGGCGATCCCGAGGTACTGGGCCGCGGGTCGGCTCTCCCGCCGGCCGGCCGGCCGGCGCTGCTCTGGGGACTCCGGCTTGGCGCGCTGGCCGCGGGTACCCTCGCACTGGCGCGGCCGCAGTGGGGCGAGCGGCCATCCGAGCTGGTGCGGACCGGGCGCGACCTGCTGGTGCTGCTCGACCTCTCGCGCTCGATGTCGGTGGCCGATGCCGGCGATACCCGCCTGGCCACGGCCAAGCGGGTCGCCTGGGAGCTGGCCGAGCGCTCGCCGGGCGACCGGGTGGGGCTGGTGGTGTTCGGCGGCAGCGCCTTCCTCCAGCTCCCGCTCACCGGCGATCGCGGCGCGCTCCGGCTCTTCCTCGACCAGGCTTCGCCCGACGACCTGGGTGACCCCGCCACCGATCTCTCCGCCGCGCTGGTCACCGCGGCGCGCACCTTCGAGCACGAGGGGGAGGAGGGACGGCGCGCGGTGCTGGTGCTGAGCGACGGGGAGAGCGGGGAAGGCGACATGGAGGCCGCGGTGGACCAGCTCCGAACCGAGGATCTGCCGGTCTTCGCGGTGGGCGTCGGGAGCGCCGCCGGCGGTCCCGTGCCGGCCGACAGCTCGGAGGCCCCGGAGCGGTATCATCGGAACCACATCGGCCAGGTGGTGGTCTCCCGGCTGGAGGAAGGCGACCTGCGCCGGGCCGCCCGCGTGACCGGGGGCGTCTTCGCCCATTGGGACCGGCCGACCGAGATGAGGCAACTCGTGGCGGGCCTGGACGCGGTGCGACCGCGGGTGCTCTCCGTCCGGAAGGAGTCGGAGCGGGCGGACCGGTTCCAGTGGCCGTTGGGGCTAGGGGTTCTGCTGCTGGTCGTTGCGGAGGTGCTGGGGCGCATGGGCGCTAAGGCGCGAGGGCGCACGGGCGCGAGGGCGCTGGGGCGCGAGGGCGCAGTGGTTGCGCTGCTGCTGCTCGCTCTGGGGTGTTCGGCCGTTACTCGCGGGGAGCGGTTATATCAGCAGGGGAAGTATGCCGACGCGTATACGATGTTCCGTGCCGCCCAGCGGGGGGACAGCAGCGCCCGGCTGGCATACGACGCCGGCGCCGCCCTTTATCGGCTGGAACGCTATGAGGAATCCGCCGAGCAGTTCCGCTCCGCCGCCCGCTATGCCGCGCTCCGCCAGCGCAGTCTGTTCAACCTGGGCAACGCCATGGTCCGCGCGGCGGAAGAGCGGCCGGGGAAGCCCGAGCCGCTCTACCGCGCCGTCGAGGCGTTCGAGGGAGCGCTGCGGCTCGATCCGGCGGACCTGGACGCCAAGTGGAACCTCGAGCTGGCCCTGCGCCGGCTGGGTGACGACCGGATCTCCGGCGGATCGTCCGGCCGAGGCCGCAACGCGGACTACGGGCAAGGCAACATGAACGTCCCCGGATACGAGGGGAACCCGGACGCCGCCGTCGGGGCCATGGCGGGCGGCGGGTTCGGCTCGGCGGAAGGGGAATCGGTGGAAGAGCTGACCCCGGAGGAGGCCCGGCGGCTGCTCGAGGCGGTCCAGCGCCAGCAGCTCACCAGCCACGAGGGGCGGCGGAACAGGCAGAGCAACAAGGGGGACCGCGACTGGTAGCTGGGGGGCGGCCTTGCGCCGCGGCGGGTGATTGGCTAACGTGTCCTTCACAACCGAAGGTCGTGGTCATTTGCGGCGTATTGCAGCCACGTTAAACAAATGCTAAAAAGCCTCGCGTCCCGCGTGTCTTTTTGGCACCGGGACTTTTTCGTTGGGCCGGTGCCGGCGGGTGGGCCGAGGCGGAGGATGGATCACCATGACCACCGCGCTCGCGCCCGAGCTGGAGCAGGCGCTTCGCGTACTTCCCCAGCGGTGCCGGCTCTGCGGCACCCACCATGCCCCCGCCCCCGAGGCGGTGTGTGGCGAATGCCTCGGCCCGCTGGAGCCGAGCTACGACCCCGACCGGCCCCTGCCCGACGCGGCCATCATCGCCGCCCGCCCCGCCAATCTCTGGCGCTACCGTGAATGGCTCCCGTTCGAGGGTGAGCCGACCCTCTCGCTCGATAGCGGCTTCACCCCGCTGGTCGAGTCGCCGGCCCTGGCCCGGAGGCTGGGGGTGGCCCGGGCGTGGCTCAAGAACGACGCCGTCTCCCATCCCTCGCTCTCGTTCAAGGACCGGGTAGTCGCCACGGCCATCAATGCCGCGCGGGCCCTCGGGCTCGAGACAGTGGGCTGTGCCTCCACCGGCAACCTCGCCAACGCGGTGGCGGCGCAGGCCGCCCGGGCGGGGCTCCCCGCCTGGATCTTCATTCCCCACGATCTCGAGCTGGGGAAAGTGGTCGGCACGGCGGTCTACGGCCCGCGGCTGGTGCGGGTGCGGGGCAGCTACGACGACGTGAACCGCCTCTGCGCCCAGGCGGCCGACCGCTACGGCTGGGGGCTGGTCAACATCAATCTGCGCGGCTACTACGGCGAGGGCTCCAAGACCGTCGCCTTCGAGATCTGCGAGCAGCTCGGCTGGCGCTCCCCGACCGCCGTGGTGGCGCCGATGGCGGGCGGCTCGCTGGTGACCAAGTTGGAGAAGGGCTTCGCCGAGTTCGCCCGGGCCGGGCTGGTGTCGGGGCCGCTGCCCCGGCTCTACGGCGCCCAGGCGGCAGGCTGCGCGCCGATCGTGCGGCTGGTGGAGTCGGGAGGCGAGCAGGTGGAGCCGGTGCTGCCCGACACGATTGCGCGCTCGATCGCGATCGGGAATCCGGCCGACGGCGGCTTCGCCGCCAAGGCGATTCGCGGAAGCGGCGGGTGGGTGGCGGCGGTGCCGGACGCGGACATCGTCGCCGGCATCCGGCTGCTGGCCGAGACCACGGGCATCTTCACCGAGACCGCGGGCGGCGCCACCGTGGCCGGCGCGCTCACGCTGGCACAGGGGGGCCGGTTCCGTGCCGACGACGAGGTCGTCCTCTGCATCACCGGCAACGGACTCAAGACCGTCGAGGCGCTCCAGGGCGCGCTGCCCGAGTCGCCCGTGATCGCTCCCCGGCTCCGCGAACTGGAGGCATTGCATGGCCGTGACCTTTAGCCTGCCCACGGTGCTGGCCCGGCTGGCCGACGGGCAGTCCACCATCGAAGCGACCGGCGTCACCCTGGGCGACGTCGTGGCCCAGATCGCCGACCGCTTTCCCCGGCTGGCGCCGCGGCTCCGGGACGAGCGGGGCGGGCCCTATCCTTTCGTCACCTTCTATCTCAACGACGAGGACATCCGGTTCCGCAACGGCTTCGACACGCCGGTGACCGAGGGCGACGAGATCACCGTGGTCGCGGCGATCGCGGGAGGGTGAGCCTCAGTACTGCTCGATCAGGATCTTGGCGGCCCGTTCCAGCGCGCGCTGCCACCAGGGCCGCGCGCGCCACTCCTCCGGCCGGATCTCGCGCGATCGCGCGATGTCCTGCTCGACGCCCTCGGCGATAGCGCGGGCCGTCGCCGGGTCGGCCACACCGATCACGTTCTCCTCGTTGAGCTCCATGCTGCGCTCGTCCATGTTGGCCGAGCCGACCACGGACCAGGCGTCGTCCACCATCACGGTCTTGGCGTGCATCATGGAGGCCTGGTACTCGAAGATCCGGATGCCCGCCTGAAGCAGCTCCTGATAGTAGCTGCGGCCGGCGAGCTGCACCGGGACGGCGTCGGTGTGGTCGCCGGGGACCAGGATCCGCACGTCCACTCCCGCCCGCGCCCGCGCCATCGCCGCGTCCCGCAGATGCCGGTCGGGAATGAAATAGGAGTTGGAGATCCACAGCCGTTTCCGGGCGTTGACGAAGGAGAGCCAGAAGAGCAGCCGGATGGGCTGCATCGAGTCGGAGGGCGAGCTCACCACCGACAGGCTGCAGGGCCACTCGCCCGTCTCGTGCACCGGGTAGAAGCGCGGGCCGGCGATGACCTCGCCGCAACAGTAGATCCAGTTGGTGGCGAAGGCCGACTGGATCCCGTTCACCAGCGGTCCGGTCACCCGGACCATGCTGTCGCGCCACTGGTGCGGGCTCCGGACGTCGCCGGCCCACTTCTGCGAGACCGCGGCCCCGCCGGTGAAGGCGATCTCGCCGTCGATCACGATCGCGCGCCGGTGGGTCCGCCGATAGATCCGCACCAGGTTGCGGAGCGCCAGGGGCCGGAACCGCTCGACCTTCACGCCGGCGTCCTCCAGCTCCCTGCGATAGCGCTGCTTCAGCTTGATCGAGCCGAAGGCATCCACCAGCAGCCGCACCTCCACCCCGGCCCTGGCGCGTTCCTTCATGGCGTCCATGAACTGCCGTCCGAGCTGGTCCGGCTCGAAGATGTAGACCTCGAAGTTGACGCTGTCCCGGGCGCCGCGGATTGCCTCCAGCATCGCCGGATAGAATGCGTCCCCATTCTGAAGCACGGTGACGGTGCCGCCCCGGAACAGCGGGAGGTTGAGGAAGCCGGCGGCTGAGGCGACGAAGGTGTCCGAACCGGGCTCCGCATCCACGCCAAGGATGTAATCCGGCTCGGGCCAGTCGGGCAGGAAGAGCGCGCCGATCACCCCGAACAGGGCGATCGCCCCGAAGATGAGGAGTGTCCAGGCCCACCAGGCGAGGTCGAGCGCAAGAAGGTCGCTCATGCGGCCCCGTCGGCCTGGAGATCGATTCGGGCGAGCAGGGGATGGTGGTCGGAGCCGAACACGGCGGGCCCGCGATCGGTCGGGTCCTGGTCGAGCCGCTCGATCCGGGCCCGCCGTACGGCGCCGTTCCGGTCACGGATCAGGATGTAGTCGAGCACCAGACGAGGCAGGGCGTGATAGGTGTGCCGCCAGCGGGGAAAGCCGGGGGGCACGCCGAAGCGGAACCCCGCCTCGTTGAGCAGCCGCCAGGTCCGCTCCGCCCGCCCCCGGCCGAGGTTGAGGTCCGCGCCCAGCACCACGAGGTCGTGGTCGAGGGCGGAGAGCAGGTGACTGGTCTGGTGGGCCCGCGCAGCGGCGCCGAGCCACTTGTAACCCGGCGGGCCGCGAGGATCGAGATGGGCGCTCGCGAACCGTACCTTCCGGCCCCCGACGCTGATGGTCGTGACCAGCGACACCCGGCGCTGCAAGACCATCGGCAGCTCGATCGCGGCAGACTCCTCGATCGGCAGCGGCGAGAGGACCGCGTTGCCCCGGTCGCTCCGCTCGGCCGCGTTCCGCATGGAGGGGACGTAACGGAGATTCCAGCCCAGCCGAGAGGCGAGATCCACGATGTCGTACCGGGGCCGGGTGCGGGTGATCAGCTCGCGCGGATGGAACCCGTTGGACCGCTCGGGAATGGAGTCGTCCGACCGGTAGGCCTCCTGGAGCAGGATCACCAGCGGCAACGGGTCGCCGGCCGCGAGGGGCCAGGCGCCCGAGCGAAGCCCGTCCACCACCTCGAGCAGGCGCCCCCGGCCGATCCAAAGGTTCCAGCTCAGCACCAGGAGGGCGCTCGGCGTGCCGCGCCAGGGCGGCGCGAGATCGAAGGCGACCGGCGCACCCACATTGGCGCGCCAGCCACGCAGCCGGGCATCGCCGTCCGCCGGAAGGTGAGAGATGGGATCGGTCGGGGCGCTCAAGAGGCGTGAATATAGTCGGATACGAGTGTAGTCACCGGCGACTGGAGCTTGGCCATCGGGGATGTATTTTCCACCATCCGCGGGCGCCCCGCCCGCCGCACCAAACGTTCGAGAGGGAGCTCCAATAGAATGAAGGCAAGCGACATCCGCCGCGGCCACGTGATCATGGTGGACGGGCAGCCGTGCCGGGTCATGGACTTTCAGCACCGGACCCCGGGCAATCTCCGGGCGTTCGTCCAGGTCCGGTTCCGGAACCTGAACAGCGGCAACACGTTCGACACCCGGCTGAGCGCCACCGAATTCGTCGAGGACGCGCGGCTGGATACCAAGGAGCTCCAGGTCCTGTATCGGGACGCCAACGGCGTCCACGTCATGGACGCCAGTACCTACGAGCAGTACACCCTGGAGGAGGAGACCATCGGTGACCAGGGGCAGTGGCTGGAGCCGGGTCTCACGTTCCAGGTGGAGTGGCTGGGCGGACGGCCCATCGCCATCCAGCTCCCGGCCGTCGCGGAGCTCGAGGTGGTGGAGACCGCCCCGATCATGAAGACGGCCACCAAGACAGCCAGCACCAAGCCGGCCCTGCTCAGCAACGGCGTCACCATCCAGGTCCCGGAGTTCATCGGGGAAGGGGAGCGGGTCCGGGTGAATCCACGGGAGGGCGTCTACCTGGAGCGCGCGAAGTAGCCGACCCCGCACTGCCGTCACCACGACCGGACCGGATCGTGGTGGTCGGCGCGGCGGCGGAGGGCGCTGTGCTGCTCTTCGCCATCGGGCTCGGCCGGCTGACCGGGCTGCCCGCCTTCGCAGCCCTCCGGTTCGATCCGGCCAGCCTTGCCGCCGGCCTCGCCGCCACGGTGCCCCTGCTGGCCGCGCTGGCCTGGTGCCTCCGAAGCCACTGGCGACCGATCGCCGAGCTGATGCGGGTAGTCGACGAGCAGGTGGCGCCGCTGTTCCGCGGCCGGGGCATCGGGGGACTGGTGTTGCTCGCCCTGCTGGCGGGCGTGGCCGAGGAGGCGCTCTTCCGCGGCGTGCTCCAGCCCTGGCTCGCCGGGCGGCTGCCCCAATGGGCCGCTCTCCTCCTCACCAGCGGCGTCTTCGGGGCGCTCCACTGGATCAGCGCTACCTACGCGCTCCTCGCGGCCCTGGCCGGCGCCTGGTTCGGGCTGCTCCTCCTCCTTACCGGCAACCTGCTCCCGCCCATCCTGGCCCACGCGGCGTACGACCTGGTGGCCCTCGTGATCCTGTCGCGGTCGAACCCCGCCCTGGCGAGCCCGTCCTAGACTAGGCAGCTTGGACGTCTCCTCGTGGCCGGCCCCACGACCGCAACACCAACACCGGAGGACCGCATGACCGTCACTGCCACGCACGCGCCCGGCACCTTCTGCTGGGCCGATCTGGGCACCACCGACACCGCTGCCGCCAAGCGTTTCTACACCGGCCTGTTCGGCTGGTCCTTCGAGGACCAGCCGATGGGCAAGGACCAGTACTACACCATGCTCGAGCTGCGCGGCAAGCCCGTGGCAGCTCTCTATCTCCAGCAGGAGGACGAGCGTTCGTCCGGCATCCCGCCGCACTGGCTGTGTTACATCGCGGTGGAGAGCGCGGACCAGGCCGCCGCGCGGGTCACCGGGCTGGGTGGGACGGTTCTCGCCCCGCCCTTCGATGTGTTCGATGCCGGGCGGATGAGCATCATCCGGGACCCCGAGGGAGCGGTCGTGGCCTTGTGGGAGGCCAGGAGCCATCCCGGCGCCGGCGTGCTGGGCGAGCCGGGAGCGATGTGCTGGCACGAGCTCCTCACCCGGGACACGGCGCGGGCGGGCGAGTTCTACGCCAGCTTGCTGGGCTGGAGCCGTGAGAGCACGCCGATGGAGAAGTTCACCTACACCATGTTCAAGCGAGGCGAGCAGATGGCGGGCGGCATGATGCCGATCCTGCCGGAATGGGGTGACCTGCCGCCCAACTGGGGTCTCTACTTCGCGGTGGCAGATGTGGACGAGACGGCGGCCAGGGCCGAGGAGCTGGGTGGGAAGATCCTCTCGCCGGCCGCCGACATTCCCGGCATCGGCCGATTCGCCGTGATCCAGGACCCGCAGGGCGCCACCTTCTCCCTCTTCCGGCCCCTCCACCCTGATCGGCCCGTCGCCGGTTAGATTGGCGACATGGACGCCATCGAAGCCATTCAGCGGCGGACCTCGGTCCGCCGCTTTCGTCCCGATCCGGTGGCGCGGGAGGTCATCGCGCGGTTGCTCGACTGCGCCCTCCACGCCCCGAACCACAAGCTGACCGAGCCCTGGCGCTTCGCGGTTCTGACCGGCTCGGCGAGAGAACGGTTCGCGGAGATCCGCGCCCGGCACCGGCTCAAGCGCTGGACCGATCCGACCTCCCCGGAGGCCGTGGCGGGTGGTGAGAAGGTGCGGCGGGAGGCCCTGGGGACTCCGGCCTTCATCGTCGCCATGGTCGCGGTGAATCCCGACGACATCACCCGGGAGGAAGACTACGCAGCGACGATGATGGGGCTGGCGAATCTGATGGTCGCGGCCGAGTCGCTCGGTCTCGGCACGTACCTCCGGACCGGAGGGATCATGCGGGAGCCGGCCCTGGCGGAGCTGGTGGCGCTCCCCGACGGCTTCCGCATCGCCGGCGTGGTGTCGCTCGGGTATCCAGTGGATGCCGAGCCGCCCGGGCAGGGGCGCCCGCGGCGGCGCCGTACCGTGGAGGAGGTGACCCGCTGGCTGGACTGAGCTTTTCGGGGTACCTTGGCGGTTCCTCGGGCCACGCGGCGTCCGGAGCTGTGCCAGGCGCGAGCGGCGGCGATCGGGAACCGCTGAGCGGAGCGTGCTGCTCCGACGGCGCCCACCCGCGGATCGGCCGCGCGGTGGGCGCCGGCGTTAAGGGGCGGCGCTCGGCCCGAGCAGCCCGATCAGCGCGGCGGCGTCGCGCACCGCGTGCCCTCCGCGGTCGTTGTTGAAATACACGTACCCGTCGAGCCCGGCCCGGGCCACGGCTCGGAGCCGCCCGGCCCAGGCCCGCAACACCGGGCGCTCGAACCCGCCGCCCGGATCGCCGCCACTGTGGAACCGGAGATAGACGAACGGCGCCGTGGTCACCAGGTCCGGCAGGACCAGGCCGCCGATCGGGATGCATAGCGCGACCGAGCGCCGGCCGAGGGCGTGGTAGACTTGGCGCAGGTGCCAGCTCGGGTGACGGAACTCGATCACCCAGCGGTGCGTTGGGTCGAGCCCGTCAAGGAACCGCTCGAGCCGCGGGAGATCGCGCTGGAACGTGGGTGGGAGCTGAAAGAGGACGGGGCCACGCTTGGAGCCCAGCAGCTCGGCCCGGTCCTCGAGCAGCGCCAGGGCCTCCCCGCAGTCCCCGAGACGAAGGGTGTGGGTGATGAGTCGGCTCGCCTTCACCGCGAAGACGAAATCTTCCGGCACGGCGTCTCGCCACCGCTCCATCGTGGCCGGCTCGGGGAGGCGGTAGAAAGGATTGTTGAGCTCCACGGTGGAGAACCGGGCTGAGTACCAGCTCAGCTCATCCCGGGGCGGGAGGCCGGCGGGATAGAACACCCCCTTCCGCCAGTGGGGATAGACGTAGCCCGAGGTGCCGATCCGGAGCAGGGCCTACCTCCCGCGTGGATGAGCGGACCGGCTCTTGTCACGCCGGCGGAATGTCTGAATCTTCCCTAACCCGATAGAAAGGCCCGCCCGTGACGTCCCTCCTGCTGTTCAGCCGCAACTTCCTGAAGCATCCCCGCATGCTGGGCTCGGTCATCCCCAGCTCCCGCTACGTGGTGAACCGGCTGCTCCGGCAGGTGGACTGGCATCGGGCCGCCACCATCGTCGAGTACGGGCCCGGTGTCGGGACGATCACGACCCATCTCCTCCGCCGGCTGGGGCCCGACGGGCGGGTGATCGCCATCGACACCAACCGCGATTTCGTCCACCACCTCCGGCGCACGATGCCGGACCGGCGGCTCCATGTAGTGGAGGGCTCCGCCGCGGATGCCGATGCGGTGCTGGCCGAGCGAGGGCTGGCGCGGGCGGACTACGTGATCTCCGGAATCCCGTATACCACGATGGACCCGGGCGTCCGCGACCGGATTCTACGCACCACTCACGACGTCCTCCAGCCCGACGGGATGTTCCTGGTCTATCAGTTCACCCGGGCGGTGCAGCCGTTCCTGCACGAGGTGTTCGCCCAGGTGCACACCGAGTTCGAGCCCCGGAACATCATGCCGGCCCGGCTGTACTACTGCCGCCGCAACGCCGAGTGGCGGGCACCGGTCCGGCAGCGCGAGCCCCGACCTCGAGCCCGTACCGCCTCCGACCGCTGACTCCGCCCGCGTTGTCGACGGAGACACGATGCGCCTGATCGGCGCGCACACGGTGGACAACGGCGGGATCCACATGGCCGCCCTGCGCGCGGGCCGCGCGGGGATGCGCGCCCTGCAGGTCTTCAGCGCAATCCCCAAGTACTACGGCGACAAGAGCTCGATTCGCCCGGAGCGGGTGACCCGCTTCCGTGCCGCGCTGGAGCAGGCCGGCATCGCGCCGACGGGAGTGGTGGTCCACGCGGCCTACGTCCTCAACACCGCGACGGCCGAAGAGGAGAAGCGGAGCCGGGCCGCGGCGGGGCTCCGAAAGGAGCTGGAGCGGTCCACCGCGCTGGGCGTGGGCGCCGTGTGCTTTCATCCCGGCGCCGCCACCGGCGGAGACCGCGACGCGGCGCTCGAGCGGGTAGCGCTGGCGATGACCTGGGCGCTGGAGGCGGTCGAGGGGGCCACGCGGCTGCTGGTGGAGAACACCGCGGGCGCGGGAGTGACGGTGGGCCGCACCGCCGGGGAGATCGGCGCCATCCTGGCCGCGATTCCCGCGCGGCTGCGGTCCCGGGCGGGCTACGGCCTCGACACCTGCCATCTCTACGCGTCGGGGCACGACATCTCGGCGTCGGCGTCGAGCCTGCGCGGGATCCTGGACCGGTTCGAGTCGGCCACCGGCGCCCCGCCCGCGTTCTTCCATCTCAACGACAGCGAGGGCGGCCTCGGCTCCAACCGCGACCGCCACATGCTGATCGGCGAGGGGCGGATCGGCGCGGAGCCGTTCCGCTGGCTCCTCTCCGACCCGCGCACCCTCGAGGTCCCGCTGATCCTGGAGACGCCGCAGCAGAACCTCGAGATCGGGAAGGACGATCCCTCGCCGGATCCGTACGACCTGCGGATGATGGAGTTGCTGACATCGTTGGTCGGGTGAGCGTATTCAGCAGGGAAGCACGGAGAACACGGAGGCTGCACGGAAAAAAGACTTGGGGGGTACAGCATACCCCCCAAAGCCTTTCTTCCGTGCGTCTTCCGTGCGTTCCGTCCTTCCCGGGTGAATGAGGTGGGAAGGGTGCGGTCCGGAGACGAGGGCACAGGTTCCCTGGCGAGTGCCCGGATCTTGCTGTAGGCTCATGCCCCGAGCCGTAAGCTACGACCAATCCATGATCAGGGGTTGAGCCTATTCCGGCCAATTCGCCCGAAGTTGTGGCAGTGCGCGAGCTGCCGGCCGTCCGGCGCCCGTTCCTGGTCGCCCTGGCCCTGACCCTGATGGCCGCGGCGCTCCAGTGGACGCCGCCGATTTCGGTGACGGGGGCCCCAGTGCGCCCGCTCGCCGTCCTGCCGGCACTCACCGCGCCCCGGGGCGGGGCCGCCGCCGTGGACAGCGCCGCATTGGAGCGCGACGTGGTCGCCCGGTTCCAGCACCGGCCGCTCACCCGGCTGCTGCTGGGACGGACCCGGGAACGGGGCATGGCGGACCGGATCGCGCGGGCGATCGTGAAGGAGGCGGGCTATCTCAAGGTGGAGCCCAGCCTGCTCACCGGACTGCTGCTCACCGAGAACGCCCCGCTCGACGTCGAGGCGAAGAGCAGCCAGGGCGCGCTCGGCCTGATGCAGGTGATGCACTTCCACGCCGGCGAGTACGACTGCGCCTCGAGCGACCTGATCCAGGTCGAATCGAACATCTGCCACGGGGCGCGGGTGTTCGGATACTATCTCAAGCGCACCGGCAACGTGCGCCGCGCGCTGCTTCGGTACAACGGCTGTGTGGCGGGGACCGTCACGGCCCGCTGCACCCGGTACCCCGCCAAGGTGCTGCGCACCGCCCGGCTGGTGCGCCGCGAGCTGCTGCAGTACCCGCCCTACCGCCTGGCGCTGGACTCGTTTCCTCCCTACTGACAGGTCGGCTGCTTCTGCCGCAGAGGCTACAGCCCCAGCAGGTCCTTAATCGCCTTCCCGACGTCCCGCCCGAAGCGCTCGAGGCGCTTGATCAGAGGGGCGCTGTGCTGGTCGCAGGTGCGAGTCGGCTCGGTGCCGGCCTTGAACCACTCGCGCTGAGTGACCGGGCACCACTCGTTGGCGAGCAGGCCGTCGTACGCATCGATGGTACGGCTCACCATGCCCGCCGGCGGGGCCCAGGCGCCGGGCGGTGACTTCTCACGCCACCCCTCACGGTAGAACGCCGCCCAGGCCGGGGCGGCGAGGCGACCGCCCGATGCGTCCGACCCTATCGGCCGGGGAACGTCGTACCCGAACCAGACCACCGCCACCACCGTCGGGGTATAGCCCACGAACCAGACGTCCGCCCCGTTGTTGGTCGTGCCGGTCTTGCCGGCCACCGGATCGGTGACGCCGAGCCGGCGTACCGCATGGCCGGTGCCTCCGTCCACCACCGATCGCAGCATGGAGGTGACCTGGAACGCCTCCTCGGCGCCGAGGATCCGCTCGGCGTCGGGCTCGGGCCCGCGCCACACTACCGTGCCGTTGGTCAGCTCGATCCGGCGCACCAGGGAGGGCCGCACCCGGTAGCCGCCATTGGCGAAGGGCGCGTAGGCCTCGGCCAGCTCCAGCGGAGTCACCTCCAGGGCCCCCAGCGCGAGGGAGGGCACCGGCTGAAGCGGACCGCTGAGCCCGGCCCGGCGGGCGAGCGAGACGATGCGGCGCTCGCCGACCGCGCGGCTCAGCCGGACGGTGGCCGCGTTGGCCGAGAGCATGAGGGCGCGGCGCAGGGTCAGGGGGCCAGCGTACTCGCCGCCGAAGTTGACCGGCCGCCAGGGCCGGCCGTGCTCGTCGCTCACCTCGACCGGCGAGTCGTCCAGCACGGTAGCCGGGGTATAGCCCCGGGCCAACGCGGCCGCGTACACGAAGGGTTTGAAGGCGGAGCCGGGCTGGCGGCGGGCCGCGAGCGCGCGGTTGAAGGCGCGGCGGGCAAAGCGGCGCCCGCCGATCAGCGCGCGGATCTCGCCGGTACGAGGATCCACGGCCACGAGGGCGCCCTCCAGCTCGTTACCCGAGGCCGGATCACCGCGGCGCCCGGTGGCGCGCTCGATCGCGGACGCCTGGCCGGCCACCGCTCGCTCGGCGGCGGCCTGGGCCCGACCGTCGAGGGTGGTTCGGATGACCAGGTCGCCCAGCGAGCCGGCATCGTCGCCGAGGATCGAGTCCACCGTGGCGCGTACCGGGTCGAGCGCCTGGGTGGTGTCGCGCCGGGGGCGCCAGCCGTTGCTGGCGAGGCGGATCGGCTCCGCGCCCGCGCGTCCGGCCGCCGCCGAGTCGAGGTACCCTTCGCGGACCATCTGGGCCAGGACCACCGCCCGGCGGGCCCGCGCCCGATCGGGATGACGCCGTGGGGTGTAGAGTGAAGGGCCGCGGGCCAGGCCAGCGAGTAACGCCGCCTCAGCCACCGAGAGCCGGGCGACGCTCTTGCCGAAGAGGTCCCGGCTCGCGGCCTCCACCCCGTAGGTCCCGTTGCCCAGGTAGATCACATTGAGGTAGAGCTCGAGGATCCGCTGCTTGGGGATCGCCTGCTCCAGCCGGCGGGCCAGCTCGATCTCGATCAGCTTGCGGCGCAGGGTACGCTCGTCGGCAAGGCCGGGGAGAAACGCGCTCCGCACCACTTGCATGGTGATGGTGCTGAATCCCTCGCGGATCTCGAATGCCCCGAGGTTCCGCGCCGCGGCACGGGCGACGCTGCGCCAGTCCACGCCGTGGTGATAGTAGAATCGGCGATCCTCCGCGGCGACGAACGCGGCGCGAACGTGGCGCGGTACCCGGTCGAGCGGCAGGTTGATCCGCCGCACGTACTCCATCCGGCCCAGCCGGGTGCCGTTCCGGTCGAGGATCCGGCTCCCCTCGCTCGGCCGGAACGCCTGAAGCCGGGCGATAGAGGGGCAACCCTCCAGCCCGCAGGTCCGCATCCACACCAGGGTCGAGGCCAGCAGCAGCAGGATCAGGCCGAGCGTGGCGACGGCGACCCACTGACGGCGAGTCATCAGGGAGCCTTTCTCACGAAAACGGCCCCCGCCAGGGGGCCGTCCTGGAGCTGGAACGGGAAAGGCCTCACCCGACGTCGGGGCCCTCATCCGACGGGACCACACCCGAGCGGGTTTCGCCGCTGCCGCCGCTGCTGTGGCCGTTGCTGGTTTCCCGGCGCCGGCTCTGGTAGCGCTGCCACCGGTCGGTGGCCTCGCGGCGTACGGTCTCCGCAGTCTCACGCACGCGGGTCCGGGCCGGGCCGGCCTGCTCGCTGGTGAGGAAGTACGTGGCGGCGACGCCGGCCGCGATCGCGAACGCGGTGCCGAGCGCACCCGAGCCCTCGTCTTCCTCGTCCTCTTCGCCGGCGAGCCGCCCCTCGAGATCCTCCCAGGTCTCCTCACCCCGCTTGCGGGCCCGCTCCAGCCGGGCGCGAAGCCGCTTGCGGGCGCGTCCACCGCGCTCCTGGATCTCCTCCAATCCGTCACCGAGATCCTCGCTCAGCGCCGCGAGTCGGGTGCGCAAGCGGCGCCGGGTCTTGGGCCCGGCATCGGGCGCGGCGAGCATGCCGATGCCCACCCCGATGGCGGTGGCGAGCAGGAGGGACCCCATGCCGGCCGACCGTGACCGCTCCCCGAGGTCGAAGTCGGCGTCGTCGAACCTGCGCTGATGTCTGCTCATGCGGCCTCCAGTCGCCGGGGACGAGCCGGCGGAGAATGTCGTGAGGAATTCCGGGGCCGGACCGGCCCCGGAGGCTCCCGCACACTAATCAATCCGGGGGGAGAACGAAACATCTTGCATTCCACCGGGGAGATTGGGAAAACGCGCTTGCCGGCGCGGCAGCGGGGCCGCGAGCCAGGCGGGCGTCCTGGAGCCCGAATGGATTCCGGGGTGGTCCGCGCGGGACGGGTAACTCGATGATTTAGCGGGTCTTTGTGGTTCGGGTGCAAGCGTCTGCAGTCGGGCCTGGAGGGGGTGGTGGGGGGTCGTGGGTAGGGAAGCACGGAACTGGCACGAACCCGGGGGGAGTCACTCCGTGGATCCCCATCGCCAGGCAGTAGAATCGCCCCGGATCGTGCGGCCGGACCGTGCCGCCATCCTTGAACCGATCGAGCGTGCGCCATGTATCTCGTCGAGCTGAGACCCGGCAAAGAGGAGCTGTACCGCACAGGCGACGAGCTCGCCGCGGCGATCCGCAGCGGGGACGTGGATGGTCACTCGCGGATCTACCACCGGGCCACGAGCAAGTGGATCTCGATCACCCTGCACCCGCAGTACAAGGCGATCGTGTCGGAGAAGCCGGCCACGCCGAAGTCGGTGCTGGAGCGGACCAGCTGGACCTACCTCAACGCCCAGAGCGAGACGCTCGAAGGTGCCGCGCCGGACGATCGTCCCTCCACTGAGCCGCAGGGCGACGAGGGGTCGAACCCGTGGCGCCGCCCCATGGCGCTCAGCATCACCGGGCTCCTGCTGGTGCTCGGAGTGCAGGTCTCGTTCTCGGGCCCGCGGCCACCGTGGTCGGGCAAGGGCGGCCATGTCCCGGCGGATGTCGTGACCCGGCCCACCCCGACCCCGACGACCTCGCACGTCGTCTCGCTGGCGAGCACCAGCGCGCGCTGGGATCAGCCGGCACCCCTCATCGAAACGGCCCCGCTGCCGGTGGTGGACTCCGCCCCGGCTCCCGCGCTGCCGAAGGCGCCCAGGATCCGGGCCAAAGCCCTTGGGGCAGCCCTGTCGGCGGTCACCTCGGCGAGCAAGACGGAAAACGCCAACACGGTCGAGGGGCTGCTCGCTGGTTATGCCGCTGCCTATGACTCGGCCCGCAGCCGGCTCGGCACCGGGATGCGGGTCGCCCGGCTGGGCCAGCTCTTCGCTCCCTCGCGGCTCACCCCGAACGGCGGGTTGACCGAGACCCGGCTGGCGCTGGCCGGCGCGGCCAACTTCTTCCGGGTCTACCGGCAGCAGGAGGCCGGCATCGAGCGGCAGTACCAGGATTCGTTCTCCGTGCTCTCGCGGAAGCAGCGCTGGGCGCCCAAGGCGGTCCGGATGTGGTACTCCCGGACGGCGCTCAAGGAGCCGCCGGCGCTGGCCTCGCTGAGCGGGAGCATTCTCGCTACGGTGGACAGCCTGCTGGGGGTGCTGGACGAGCAGGCGGGCGCCTACCAGCTGCAGGACGACGACAGGATCAGGTTCGAGGACCCGCAGGCCGCCCGGCGCTACGGCGAGCTGCGGCGGCACATCCAGGCGGCGCTCGACTCGGTGAAGGCCGCGGGCGGGGCCGAGCCGGGGACGCCGATGGCATACCTCATCCAGGCGATCGGGTCCACCCGGCTGCCGGTGGAGGTCTGAGCCGGACGGTACGGCGGAACGGCGGAACGATTGCTTCGCAGAACGAGCGACCCTCCGAT